>MWWA01000272.1_pt1 | contig 14242 bp, 13 predicted proteins | sample 1047341 | NCBI WGS metagenome assembly MWWA01 (sample SAMN06349978, study PRJNA376086) | soil metagenome | isolation source: MS5-1 sample Antarctic (ecotone) soil | place: Antarctica | collected 2015-01-13
CTGTTGCATAGTCCCATGAACATCACCATCCACGATCCACGTTGCCTGTGGGTCAGTATAAGCTAACTGAATTGGCTACGGTATTTCAACAAGCCATACAACCTTATTTCAATATTATGCCCCCGGGCAGCAGCCTGCCACCACCTACCGCCCCTTATGATTTTGTATTTAATGTGGTGGTAAGAGATCATCCATTGGTTAAGGTATTTGTTCCTGACCTGCAGGAATTACAAACCATACAAATGAATGGCAACTTCAACAGCGATACAGGATGGACAGCTCATGTTGAAGCACCATACCTAAAACAGGGTACGCAGGAAATACATAACCTGGTTGTTGATGCGGGTACTGATGTAAATGAAATTAACCTTCGGGCAACGATAGACCAATTTACAAATGGACCAGGCTTTAAATTGTATAAAACAAATATTACGGCAACCATTGGCAATAACCAGGTACAATTTGACCTGGAGAACCTTGATAAAGCCGGCCTGGAGAAATATGCATTGGCCGGAACATTCAACCAACCTGAAAATAACCGGTATGTTTTTTCATTAAATCAAAATGGACTTTTATTGAATTACGATCCCTGGAATGTTAGTGCAGGTAATGAGATCATCATCACTCCTGAGTATGTAAATGTGAACAATTTTGAATTGACCAGGAACAATCAGCGCATCAGTTTAAACAGTGAAGCATCGGGTAATGCTCCCATTAATATTCAACTATCCAATTTTCAACTGGCAACCTTAACCGCGTTTGTGAAACAGGATTCCCTTGCCCTGACAGGCACTTTGAACGGTGAGGCGCAGGTGAAAAATATTTTACAACAACCACTGATTACCAGTGATCTTACCATCAGTGACCTGGCATTTAACCAGGATACTATTGGCAACGTGGTAATGAAATTGAATAATGCATCGGGAGATGTTTACAATGCTGATGTAAGAGTAACCGGCAGGGGAAACGATATTGTGATCACCGGAAATTATTTTGAAGATGGCAGACTTGATTTAACCGGTAACATCAATGCCCTCCAGTTAAATACCATTGAAGGCTCAACCTTCGGGGCGGTTAGCAATGCCGAAGGTACCATTGATGGCAATATCAGTATCCAGGGCACAATCAACCAGCCCGATATTAATGGCAGGCTGAATTTTAATAATACGGCATTTACAATAAGCATGCTGGGCGGCCGGTTTCGCATAGATAACGAAAGTATTGTTGTAAATGACCAGGGAATACGGTTTGATACATTTACAATAAAGGATTCTACAGGTAATACGGCAGTGTTGGATGGTTACGCTTATACCACCGATTTTACCAATTTCGATTTTGCACTCGATCTTAAGGCGGATGATTTTACAGGAATCAATAGTACCAGGCAGCAAAATGATCTGTTTTATGGCAAACTCACTTTCAATGCCGACCTGCACATTAATGGTACCAGTCTGCAACCTGTTGTTGATGGCACGGTGAGAGTAAATGAAAACACGAATTTCACCGTGGTACTGCCACAACCTAAACCAGGTGTTGCTGAACGGGAAGGTATCGTTGAATTTGTAGATATGGATGGCACGTTGAACGACTCACTTTTTATGAGCCGTTACGATTCGCTTAATAGTTCCGGGATTGTTGGATTTGATATAACAACCAACATAGAATTGGACCGCGAAGCCGTGTTCAATTTGGTTGTTGATGAAGCTAATGGCGATTTCATGAATCTTAAAGGTGAAGCTAACCTGACTGCAGGTATTGATCCCAGTGGTAATATTACATTGACAGGTTCATATGAATTATATGAAGGCTCTTACCAATTTTCGATCAGTTTATTAAAGCGGAAATTCAATATTCAAAGAGGCAGCCGTATTGTTTGGATGGGTACACCAACCGATGCAACCGTTGATCTGACGGCTATCTATATTGCCAATACCGCTCCGCTTGGTTTGGTGCAGGACCAGTTGTCACAACCAGAGCAGGCAGTTTTCTATCGACAGAAATTGCCATTTGAAGTTTACCTGAAAATGGAAGGCGAATTAATGAAACCGCTGATCAGTTTCGATATTGTTTTGCCTGATGACGGAAATTATAATGTAAATAACGATGTACTGTTAAATACAAGAACCAGGCTGAACCAATTACGGCAGCAACCCACAGAATTAAATAAGCAGGTATTTGCCCTGCTTTTAATGAACAGGTTTGTATCTGAAAATCCGTTTGCAAGCAGTGGCGATGGTTTTTCAGCGGGTGCTTTTGCACGCCAGAGTGTAAGTAAATTATTAACGGAACAACTTAACCAGCTTGCATCCGGGCTTATACAAGGGGTGGATATAGATTTTGGTATATCGTCGGTTGATGATTATACAACGGGCGAAAGACAAAACCGCACTGATCTCAATGTTGGTTTATCCAAACGCCTGTTGAACGACCGGTTGAAAGTAACGGTAGGAAGTAATTTTGAATTAGAAGGCCCCAGTGCTTCTAACCAGCAAACAAATAATATAGGCGGCAATGTTGCAATTGATTACCAGCTCAGCAAAGATGGCAGGTATCTCATCAGGGCGTACAGGAAAAATGAGTACGAAGGCGTTCTTGAAGGACAGGTAATTGAAACGGGATTAAGTTTTATTATCACACTCGATTATGATCATTTCAGAAATTTGTTTCGCAAACCTGAAAAAGTAGCGGAAAAAATGCCTCCGCCGGAAAATTCAAGACCCATTAAGGAAACGGAAAATCCAATTAAACAATAATGAAAGGATTAAATATTTTGAAAATTTTCGTTGTTTTTTTTATAACCTTATCCATTGCTTCATGCAGTTATACAAAGCACCTGAAGGAGGGAGAGGTGTTGTATATTGGCTCTGAAGTGAACATCACGGACAGCATCACCAAAACAAAAGAAAAAAAGGAATTGGCGTCGGGATTAAACAATCTTACGGTACCCGAACCAAACACAACTTTCCTTGGTCTGAAACCAAAATTATTTTTTTATAACCTGGCCGGAGATCCATCAAAAACTGGCTGGCTAAGAAAAAAATTAAGAAGTTTTGGCGAGCCGCCGGTTTTATTGCAAGACGTTAACCTTGAGTACAACGAAAAATTGCTTGACAGCAGGCTGGAGAATCTCGGTTATTTTCGGGCAAATGTAAGTGGCGATACCATTGTAAAGAATAAAAAAGCGGAGGCTGTTTACGCTGCCACACCTGGCCCCAGATATTATATTGCCGCTGTTGAATACCAAAATGACAGTTCAGTATTGGAGCGGTCAATCAATGAAATTGTAAACAGCAGTTTCCTGAAACCTGGTGATCCATTTAACCTGGATATTATTAAAGCCGAACGTTTACGCATTGATGCATATTTAAAAGAACAGGGCTTTTATTATTTTAATGAAGATTACATTATTGTAAAAACGGACAGTACCATTGGTAACAATCAGGTGAATTTGTATGTGCAGGTTAAACCTGAAACTCCTAAGATCGCAAGGCAGGTTTATACCATGAACGATATTTTTGTTTACAGCAATTACAGCCTGGCAACCGCGCAGGAAGATACCAATACCAGCAATGCCATATTTTACAAAGGGTATTATGTAGTTGATAAGGAAAACATATTTAAACCTAAACTGTTTCAGAAAGCCATATTATTTAATCCCGGCGATATATACAAACGCACCAAACATAATCTTACGCTTAACAGGTTAATAACGCTCGACCTTTTTAAGTTTGTAAAAAACAGGTATGAGCCACTGGAAGTTAATGACTCATCAAAGCTGGATAATTTTTATTATCTCACTCCCTATCCAAAAAAATCAATCAGGGCCGAGGTTGGAGCCAGTACAAAAGACAATAATTTTACCGGCACCAATATTACTTTCGGTTTCAGAAACCGCAATACCTTTAAAGGAGGAGAATTGCTGGCGATTAATGTTCATGCGGGTTCCGAAGTTCAGATCAGTGGTAATACCAGTGGTAACTCATACCGCACAGGAGCCGATGTAAGCTTTGCCGTACCTCGTTTCTGGATACCGTTTTTTAACCTCAATACAAGAGGTGGTTTTTTACCCAAAACAAACCTGAAACTGGGCTTCGAAATTTTGAACCGGTCCAAATTATATACGATTAACTCATTCAACGCTACTTATGGATATAGCTGGAAAGAAAGCATTATCAGGCAACATGAATTAAACCCAATGAGCATTACTTATGTACAGCCAATAAAAGTTACTGACTTGTACAAACAAAGGGCTGTTACTGAACCGGCTTTGCAAAATGTGATTGACACGCAATTTATCCTGGGTAGTAATTACAAGTATTTATGGAATCAGTTGCAAACAGGCAGTCCTTTTCAATCAGGTTTTTATTTCGATGGCTTACTTGATCTTTCGGGAAACATTGCCGGTTTATTTAATTCCGGTGATTTATTACAAGGCAAACCTTCCCGGATTGCAGGCGCTATTTTTTCCCAGTATATTAAAACCCAGGCAGATTTCAGGTACTACCTGAATCTTACTAAAACAAGTGTATTGGCTAACCGCATCGTTGTGGGTTTCGGTTATCCATACGGAAACTCAGTTTCCCTGCCATTTATAAAACAGTTTTTTGCGGGGGGAAATAACAGCGTACGTGCATTCAGGAGCAGGAGTGTTGGCCCAGGCACTTATATTTCTCCTTTGGTTGGCGCCAGCACTTTTTTACCCGATCAGGCGGGTGATCTTAAGCTAGAATTGAATACTGAATACCGTGCGCAAATTTCCGGTTTCCTGCATGGCGCTTTGTTTGTAGATGCTGGTAACATCTGGCTTTACAGACAAAATCCCAATGCTCCAAAACCTGGTGCCGTTTTCTCCAAAGATTTTATGAAAGAGCTGGCAGTTGGAGCCGGCGCTGGTTTACGTTTTGATTTTACAGTATTGGTACTGCGTATCGATGTTGCCATTCCATTACGAAAACCCTGGTTGCCTGCAGGAGAAAGATGGGTAACTAATCAAATCGATTTCGGAAATAAAGACTGGCGCAGTGAAAACATAATATTCAACCTGGCAATTGGATATCCATTTTGACGTGAGTGTAAAATCGGTTTAGTGATTCAACTAAAATGTGTAAAACTGGAATCAAATATTTTTCTTTTAGGTTATTGGGAAAGCTGTTTGTAAAATGCATATCCGTGCTGAGGCTGGGGTTCAAAGAACATATGGTATAATTTATTCCCGATTCCCTGTAACCAATTGTATTCATTTACCCTGCGTGGTTCAAAATATTCAACCTGTTGAATTTTTACTTTAACGAGTACCAGATCATTAATAGCTTTTCTTTTAATTTCATCAGATATATCTACTAACCCATTCAGTTCCTCAGGGTCATTCATTATTGTAGCTCTTCCACTAATTTTTAATTGTCCTTCAACACCTTTCTTAAAAAATTCCGCACGGTAAGGAAACTCGCGGTCAAATTCCTGGATGTTTTGTTTGGGTTTATTAACAAAAAACCACACTTGACCTATTTCATCTACTTTAATAGCAGTAATAATTGTTGTAGGCAACTTTAATACGGCATCACTCATGCTGAAAAAGAGGGCGCTGCGCAATTCCATCACTTTCTCCTGTAAAAATTTTAAATGATTATCTGTAGTCATAGTCTTTATTTTGATGTTATAATTTCAAATTAAGTACCAAATTATTTTCTGCGCAATTTTATGTAATTATTTGTTGGTTGGGGGAGAAAGCTCTACAAATACAATTTACTTCCACGTGTTTATTCAACATATAAACGCAACTAGAATGCTGAATAGGTATTTGATTTTTGCATTTATTGATTTTAAATCGGGAATTATTGATATGCCTGGTTGGGAAAGCTGTATTGTGAATGAGCAAAAAAATCAACAAATGACTGGTAGTATACTGCATTATGTAATGGCATTTAAATTTTAAAGAATAAAGAAATCTATTTTTTAAAAAATAAATTATAACTAATGGCAAATACAAAACAAAAATCAGGAACAACGACTACCAATAAATCCACTGCTACTAAATCAGCAAGTAATTCCACACAAGGCAGTAATGGTAATTCTTCAAAAGGAAGCATGCTGGAAGATTTTGTTCTAGATCAGCTGAAGGACATTTATTGGGCTGAAAAGCATTTGGTTAAGGGTATTACTAAAATGCAGAAAGCAAGCACCACAACAGAATTGCAAACTGCATTTGAAGATCACAAGGCGGCTACTGAAACACATATAACACGTCTTGAAGAAGCTTTTGAAATGTTAGGCAAAAAAGCTCAGGCAAAAAAATGTGAAGCAATGGAGGGACTTACCAAAGAAGCGGAAAGTATTATAGAAGAAACTGAGAAGGGTTCCATGACCCGTGATGTAGCTCTAATTGTAGCAGCTCAGAAAATAGAACATTATGAAATCGCTTCTTATGGCGGATTAGTTCAATTGGCTAAAACCATGGGTAATAATGAACTGGCTAAATTATTGCAAAAGACTTTGGATGAAGAAAAAGAAACAGATTTATTGTTGACGGAAATAGCAGAGAACAACATCAACTGGGAAGCAGAACAAGAAGCAGAATAAAAATATTTTATTAAAGAGTCTCATAAGCGGTAGGTTTAAGGGTTAACAAAAGTCAGGCTTTCATGCCTGGCTTTTTAATTTTAGATCATGTATTTGTTGTTATTGGAACTTCCTCATTACATCGGATTGGTTGCCGGCGTTTGCACATCTTTTTCATTATTACCCCAATTAATAAAAATGATAAAGGAAAAGAAAGTGGACGACATTTCATTTTTTATGCTCCTTACACTTTTAGTGGGTCTTGGGTTATGGGTGTATTATGGAATTCTTCGTACTGACTGGCCCATTATAATAACCAACTCATTTTCTTTTTTACTCAATGGTACTATGATTGTATTACGAATCAGGTATAAACGAAGAAAATTAAACTCCTGAAAAAATCATATATAAAAGCAAATGGACCGTTTAGTTAACAATAGTGAAGAGGTCATCCAATTGTCGCATCATGAGTTTTTAAAAATTGATAAAGACTATGAAGAGGCTGCCACTGTTGCAAATCTTATTTATGTAATCGATGATAAAACAGGTATTAAAAGGATTAAAAAAGGGAAAGGGTTTACCTATATATTTGATGAGAAGCCTTTAAAAGATAAAAATCAAATAGAAAGAATCCGAAAGTTGGCCATTCCACCGGCCTGGACGAATGTTTGGATCTGTCACCTGCCCAATGGACACATTCAGGCAACTGGTTTAGACCTTAGGCAAAGAAAACAATACAGGTATCATAATCTGTGGCATACCATACGTAATCATACAAAATTCCATAAGCTGTATGAATTTGGTAAAGCGCTTCCACAACTGAGATTGCGTTTAGAAAAGGATCTGGAAAATACTTCCGTTAATGAACAAAAAGTACTGGCTACGGTGATCAGCCTGATGGAGAGAACCTATATCCGTATTGGGAATGATGGATATGAAAAATTATATGGTTCTTATGGGTTAACAACTTTAAAGGATAAACATGTAACCATAAACGGTAGTCAAATGACGTTTTCGTTTAAAGGTAAAAAAGGCGTTGTACAGGATATCTCACTTAAAAGCAAGAAACTGGCTAAAATTGTTAAAGCCTGCAGGGAAATCCCTGGTAAGGAATTGTTCCAGTACCACGATGATCAAGGTAAGCGATGCACCATAGATTCTGGAATGGTGAATAATTATATTAAAGAAACTACGGGTAAAGATTTTAGTGCAAAAGATTTCAGAACCTGGGCCGGAAGCCTGAATGCATTACGGGCTTTTCATTCGTTAGGAAAAGCCATTTCAGAATCGGATGCTAAAAAGAAAGTAGTCCAGGCATTGGATGAAGTGAGTAAACAGTTAGGAAATACCAGGACTGTTTGCAAAAAATATTATGTGCATCCAGGCATTATACAAATGTATGAGGATGATAAATTAAGCCGCTATCTCAATGAACTGGATAAAATAGAAATGCCTGATGATCATGCAGACCTTACTGCTGAAGAAAAATTATTGATGAAAGTGTTAAAAGCACTTACAAAATAATAAGAGGCATTCGAGATTGTATGCCTCCTGATTAAATTTATAATAATTTCTGCTATCTTATTTTTTTTCCTTTCCCGCTTTTTTCCCAGCTTTCTTTTCTGCTTTTTTACTCTTTGATTTTTTATTCTCTTTTTTAGCAGCCTTTTTTTTGTCCACTTTTTTTCCTTTTGACTTTTTTGAGTCAGCTTTTCTTAAAGCGGATTTTTTGGATGCAGATTTTTTCGGAGATGAAGTTTTAGATGATTTTTTGTCAGCTGATTTCTTACTGGTTGATTTTTTCGAATCAGATTTTTTCTTGGCCACTTTAGCGCCTTCTTCTCTTGCTTCAGATAGTCCGATAGCAATAGCTTGTTTTCTGCTTTTTACTTTTCTTCCTTTGCCATCTTTACCGGAGCGAAGTTTGCCTTTTTTCATTTCCCGTATTACAACACCAACTTTGTCCTGCGCTTTTTTTGAATGTTTAGCCATTTTTAAAATTTAGAAAGTGTACCTGATACCTAATCCACCCAAATTGCCATAAAAACCTCTCCCCGATCCAAATTCAAAAGATGGCTGCCAGTCCAGAGAAAGATTTATAGGAGCTTTATTTATTTTATAATCCAGTCCAAGTACACCATCAATACCGGCAAATGTACCATCACCATACTTGTCATCATAAAACCCGATATGAGCACCAGGACCAATATACCATTTCAAACCTGGGGCTCCGCCAATATCTCCATGTATTTCATATAAGCCGGTAATTCTGAATCCACGTCGGTGGAAATAACCAATAAATTCAAGAGCACGATCAGGTTGTACAAAATGTTTTAAGGTGATACCCGCACCATCCCAAACTTTAACTCCTAAAGCAGTAGTATAAGTACGGCCCATACTTTGGGCGTTAATTAAACCAACCATAATAAAACTAAGGAGTAGTGTACAGACAATTTTTTTCATATGAACGATCATTTCTTTAGACCATATAAAATATATGCCAAATTCATTTAATTGAAAAACTGTAGTCAGGTTCTGTAATTACCAAAGGGGGCGCATTCTCCACAAACTATTATGTAAATAAATTTTACCCTCCAGGTGTTAAAGATGAAATAGTTTTCTGAACCGGGAATAGTTTTTTCATCAGCATATCTGTTATATAATTTAATAACTATTAAAATCAAAAAAAGCATGGCAACAAATATGAGTGATAGAAACGAAGACACCACCGATGTGTTGAACGATCTTATCCGTATTAATCATGATCGTATTGCAGGATATGAAAGAGCTATTAAAGAATCTAAGGATCTTGATGTAGATCTTAAAGGCGTTTTTAGCAGGATGGGAGAGGAGAGCACCTTGTATGTTTCCGAATTGAATGAGGAAGTAGTTAAGTTAGGAGGAGAGCCTGCAACAGGAACCACCAATTCAGGTAAGATTTACCGGGCCTGGATGGATGTTAAAGCGACTTTTACAGGTAAGGACCGCGAAGCCATCTTAGGCTCTTGTGAGTTTGGTGAAGATGCTGCTCAAAAGGCATATAAAACAGCACTTGAATCAGATGACCTGACACCAGAAACTCGTCAATTGGTAACCAATCAAAAAACTTCTTTAAAAGCATCTCATGACCTTATTAAAAGGTACCGGGATATGCATGATGAAGTTAAGTAACACTCAGAATTTTATACCCATTTGAAGATATAAGCCGGCTTGTCCGGCTTTTTTTTACCCCATTAATTTATCAATGTAGAAACACTTACTCAAAGAATTGATTTTTATGCAGATTAATGTACTGGCAGGAGTTTACTATTCAATTTAACTTATGGAATTAGATATAGAAATGATTAAAGCTTGCAGGATGACGGCATTAAGTTGTCGTCAATGTGTTTCAGTTATTTCTGTGGAAGAACCTATAGTAGGTGTTTACCTGCGCAGCTTTAAACAATGCGAAGATATTTGTTTTGCCTTTTTGCAAGCAGCTGCAGATAATTCTGTTTACCTGGGTAAAATTGCGTTTTTATGTATTGGTCTGCTTGAAGAATGCGCGGAAATCGCCGAATATAAGAATGATAAAATATTTCTACAGACTGCCTCATCATGCAGGGATTTTTCCGGGCGGCTTACCCAGTTGTTATCCTTAGAAAAAATTGGAGTAACTATTTAGAACGTAACATATTCTTTCTGGCAAATAATAAAAAAAAGCTACAGATTAATGTAGCTTCTAAACTTATGTTTATTTATCCTAAGCTCTGCGAATAATTCCCAGTATTAATGCAATTACCGCCAAAACGATCAGGATGTGAATAAGCCCTGTAGCGCTATAAACAAAAACGCCTAATAACCATCCAATAATCATGATTACAGCGACGATGTACAATAAACTTCTCATAAAAATAATTTATCCAGTGATGAAATAATGTTTGCCATCAGGTATAAAGTAAAAAGCCTGCCATATTGAAAAATGGATTCTATCAGGGATAAATACTAATTCTTTTGTGTATTAACTTCTACATACTTAACATATTTAACTCATATGGTGAAAAGCCCAATTTTTCACCTTATAAAATGATTGCATTTTCTCCGGAACCGGAATGATTCTTTGGTGCTATTTGTAATCCATCAAATAATCAACAGATGAAAATACACGGAAAAATTAAAGCAGCATTTTTTGTGATGAAAAAAACTTTCAGCCATTTTATGGAAGATAAGGCTATGAAGTTAAGCGCCTCACTTTCGTATTATACTGTATTTTCTTTAGGTCCTGTATTGGTAATTATTTTTTCTGTTGTAAGCTTAGTATTTGGAAAGGCCGCTGTTGAAGGAAAAGTCTACGCACAGATTAAAGATTTAGTGGGAGAACGTGCGGCCTTGCAGGTTCAGGAAATTATGGGCAATGTGAGCCAGTCCGGAGATGGCGTAATGGGAGCTGTTATTGCGGGCATTGTGCTGGTTATTACAGCGTCGGCTGTATTTATAGAAATTCAGGATTCCATGAATTATATATTATCTGTAAAATCAAAACCAAAAAAAGGATGGGTAAAAATGCTGGTCAATCGCCTGTTATCTTTTTCTCTGCTGGTATCAATAGGATTTTTATTATTAGTAGCATTGCTGGTTAGCGCATTGGTGGAATTGTTAGGCGATCAATTGAAAGAAATGTTACCTGATATTTCTTTAACGCTTATCTACATTATCAATATAGCAGTGGTATTGATTGTTATAACCTGCTTATTCGCCATCATTTTCAAAGTTTTGCCGGATGCAAAAATCGGGTGGAAAGATGCTTTTATCGGGGCAGGGTTTACAGCATTATTATTTATAATAGGGAAATTCCTGATCGGGCTTTATTTAGGAAATTCAGATATTAGTAAAACATATGGAGCCGCCGCATCAATCATGATCCTCTTTTTGTGGGTGTATTATTCTTCCATGATTTTATACCTGGGTGCAGAGTTTACAAAAGTATATGCTACCCATCATGGTGATGGCATTCACCTGAAGAAATCTGCTGTATTTATCATAAAACAGGAATCTGAAAAACGAAGTTGAGTTTAATAGTGGGATAAAAATATTTATTGCTACGCACCTAATTGTTTCAGGCACTTATAAAGGTCTATCCCTTTGCCTAAAACCCCGCTGAAGAGATCACCTTGTTTTTCTAAACGTTTAAATATGTTTTTGATATCAAACTGGGAAGGGTGTAAACCATTTTTAACCTCTTTCCACAATAAAGGCGTGGATACCGTGGCACCCGGCTTTGGTCGTGCGCTGTAGGCAGTTGCGAGAGTTTGTCCGCGCCGGTTTTGTAAAAAATCTACGTATATTTTTTGCCCTCTTTTTTTTAATGATCGTTCAATACTTGTAAATGCTGGTAATTGCTCCTGCACCAGTATGGCAATGATCTCTCCAAATTCCTTGACCTGGTCATAAGTATAACGGTTACCCATAGGTACATAAACATGCAACCCGGTGGCGCCCGAAGTTTTGCAATAGCACTCTGCTCCAGCCATACTTATTACATCACGGGTTACATTGGCCGTTTCGATAACCTGTTCAAATGTGCTTTTATCTGCCGGATCAATGTCTATAACCATCCATGTAGGGTTTTCAATTTTTTTAGCCGTAGAATTCCAGGGATTCATTTCTATACATCCAAGGTTGGCTATATAAAGCAGAGAGGAAAGATCATTGCACATTACATAGTGTATCACTTTATTTCCCGAATCTGAATGAATGTCTATTTTATTCATCCATTCGGGCGATTGACCGCCTACATTTTTTTGAAAGAAACCTTTTTCTTCAATTCCATTAGGATGCCTTAACAATGATAAGGGCCGGTCTTTAAGATAAGGCAGCAAAAAGGGAGAAATTTTTTCATAGAAAGCCAGGATTTCGCCTTTACTAATATGATCATCAGGATAATAGATCTTATCCAGGTTAGTTAGTGTCAGTGTTCTCTTTTCTACCAATATTGTTTTATCCCCTTTATCATCAGGTGATACCAGTTCTGAAGTAGATTTTTTTAATTTTTTATGGTTGATTTCTTTTGAGGAAGCAGGTTTCTTAGTTGATTTTGCCGCAGTCGGTTTGGTCGAAGATTTTACAGCGGTTTTTTTAATGGCTTTTACGACTTCTTTTTTTGCAGCCTTTTTTTTAGGGAGCGCTTTTGAAACTGATTTTTTTGATACTGTTTTCATGGATAAATTTTTTAAAGGTTCTTCAGTTTCTTTTTCTACTACTTTAAAATTTTTATCTTCTCTTAAACCCATATACACAGGATGACGCAGTTTACCATCTTCGGTGGCTTCCGTAAAATTTACCTGGCATACCAGGTTTGGTTTAAGCCAGGTAACGGGCATATTGGTTTTAATTTTTTCACTGAATGGTGATTTTTCTATAACCAGTGGTTGCATTTTTTGATATAGATCTTTAAGCATTTGCTGATTAAAACCGGTACCAGTATGTCCTATATATACTAATTTATTTTTTTCGTACTGGGCAAGGATAAGAGCGCCAAAATGTTTCCTGCTGCCCCTTGGTTTAGTATAGCCCGCGATAATGGCTTCCCTGTTTAATTGATATTTAATTTTTAGCCATTGTTTTGATCGATAGCCATTGGCATATTCACTATCCGCTTTTTTAGCAATGATGCCTTCCAGATTTTTATTGCGGGCCATTTCAAAAAAAGCTTTTCCTTTTTCTTCAATATGATCCGAATACCGGATCACCGGGTCATTTATTTTATCTGTTAATTTTTTAAGAATCTCTTTGCGATCAACCAGGGGTAAAGTTTTCAAATCTTTTCCATCCAGGTTCAACAGGTCAAATACATAATAAACCAATGGCAAATGATAATTATCTTCATACTGTTGCAGTTTCTGAAAATCGGGTTGGTTATCATTCAATAATACAACCTCTCCATCCAGAACCACATTATGTTTTATTTTTTGAAGGGATTCTGTTATTACAGCAAACTTTTCTAAAAATGAAAGTCCGTTACGTGAGTAAAATTTTACATTACCACCGGTAACTTCGGCAACTGCACGATAACCATCCCACTTAATTTCAAATATCCATTCTTTATCATCAAAAGGGTTATCGGTAAGGGTTGCCAACATGGGTTTTTGATATTGAGTCAATTTCATGGAGCTCTTAGGGAAACGAATATTTACCCGCGGACGGGGAGGGTCAGGTGCCTCCTTTTTTTTTTCTCCGGCGTTTTTATCTTGCGATGTTACAAAATCCTCGCTGTTGTATTTTTTATCCACGGCATCATCGTCACGGTGTTTGACTAACAGCCATGGATCACCGCTTGATTGATTATTTTTTATTTTAACGAGGGCATTCCCCTTTTAATCTTTTCCCTTTGACGTGGAATTTTAGTTGACCTTTTTTAAGAGCAGCCAGTGCCTGCTTATCTGTAATTGGTTCGCTTTTTTCGTTAATGGGTGTAAAGGTTCCTTTATCCCAGATGATGACCATCCCTGCACCATAATTTCCTTTAGGTATCTCTCCCTCGAAACTGATATAGTCAACGGGGTGATCTTCTACCATCATAGCTAAACGTTTATCTTTCGGATTTAACGAAGGGCCTTTGGGTACTGCCCAACTTTTTAATACACCATCCAGTTCTAACCTGAGATCATAATGCAAACGGGAGGCATGATGGCGTTGCACAACAAACCGG
>MWWA01000273.1_pt1 | contig 14238 bp, 5 predicted proteins | sample 1047341 | NCBI WGS metagenome assembly MWWA01 (sample SAMN06349978, study PRJNA376086) | soil metagenome | isolation source: MS5-1 sample Antarctic (ecotone) soil | place: Antarctica | collected 2015-01-13
GGCGACTGCTTGAGCAGCAGCTCCCAAGCCTTCTCCCGAAGCGGCTCCACATACTCGATGATGTAGCGGAGGTCTTCGTTCGATGGCTTCTGCTGGAGCAGCAGCTCCCAAGCCTTCACCCGAAGCGGCTCCACATCCCGGATGATGTAGTGGATGATGTAGCGGAGGTCTTCGTTCGATGGCTTCTGCTGGAGCAGTAGCTCCCCAGCCTTCTCCCGAAGCGGCTCCACATACTTGATGATGTAGCGGAGGTCTTCGTTCGATGGCTTCTGCTGGAGCAGTAGCTCCCCAGCCTTCTCCCGAAGCGGCTCCACATCCCGGATGATGGAGTAGAGGTTGTCGTTCGATGGCTTCTGCTGGAGCAGCAGCTCCCCAGCCTTCACCCGAAGCGGCTCCACATCCCGGATGATGGAGCGGAGGTCTTCATTCGAGGGCGACTGCGTGAGCAGCAGCTCCCAAGCCTTCACCCGAAGCGGCTCCACATACTTGATGATGTAGCGGAGGTCTTCGTTCGATGGCTTCTGCTGGAGCAGCAGCTCCCAAGCCTTCTCCCGAAGCGGCTCCACATTCGCGATGATGTAGCGGAGTTCTTCGTTCGATGGCGACTGCTTGAGCAGCAGCTCCCAAGCCTTCTCCCGAAGCGGCTCCACATCCCGGATGATGGAGTAGAGGTTGTCGTTCGATGGCTTCTGCTGGAGCAGCAGCTCCCCAGCCTTCACCCGAAGCGGCTCCACATCCCGGATGATGGAGCGGAGGTCTTCATTCGAGGGCGACTGCGTGAGCAGCAGCTCCCAAGCCTTCACCCGAAGCGGCTCCACATTCGCGATGATGTAGCAGAGGTCCTCGTTCGAGGGCGACTGCTGGAGCAGTAGCTCCGAAGCCTTCTCCCGAAGCGGCTCCACATACTCGATGATGTAGCGGAGGTTTTCGTTCGATGGCGACTGCTTGAGCAGCAGCTCCCAAGCCTTCTCCCGAAGCGGCTCCACATTCGCGATGATGTAGCAGAGGTCCTCGTTCGAGGGCCCGGGAGTAGATCTCACCAGATAAGCCCACAGCTCGCTGAGGTTCATGGGGAACCCCTTTCTTTAAAAAAACCCTTTGTTACGGTAGCACCATGCTTCCGCATCGTCCTTGAGGCCAGCGCGGGCCTTAACGACGATGGAAGCGTGGAAAGTCATCAACGGGTTAGAGGATAAAAAGAGCAGGCTTAATTACTACAAGAAAAGCGTGTTAATGTCACTTATTGGAACGAGGAAGGACGAGATGCTTGAAGAGTACCGTCTTGTCCTCTCTCGTACCCGTTTTGGGTTTGAAGAAACGATTCTGGAACAACTCTTTTTGCTTTTGAGCACCAGAGGTCAGCGGATTGCTCCAAGAGAGGATACCACGGTTGTATCGCCCGATCCGGACGATACAAAGTTTATCTTATGCTCTCTTGAGGCAAGCGCTGACTTTCTCGTAACCGGTAATCGAAAACACTTTCCTCAAGCTCAATATGGAAAGACTGCGGTAGTTAATGCGCGCGAACTTATCGAGCACGTTCTTATCCGCACATCTTTACCTTCCAAACTATAACTGGATTATTACACTCGTCTGCGGAACGGCCGCCCATTGGGGCCACCCGAACGCGAGCCCTTTTTTCTTTCCTTTGACTGTGGCTCACATCTTCTTTCTCTTCCTAGAAGCGATTTAAGCGTCTAACAGTTACAGATATATACGGTCGTCTTGATGTAGTTCGTCAGCGAACGTAGGTAGTTGAGTGAATCCGTCTTCCTGAAGTGTGGCTGTCTTCTTGGGTTTTCCGAAGAGTGGTAGGGGAATAAGTAGGCCCGTCTTGACGGCCTTTTATCTTGCCCTACCATAAGCCTTACAACTTACCTGCTCTTTGCTGATCACTTAACTTTTCCTGGCACAAGTCCTTTTCGTCACACCATTGCGGTAAAGGGGCATCCGCTGCTCGTTCCCGAAAGGGAACGTTTATGGGTGGGTTTCAGTCTCGGCTCGGCGCTTAAAGCAAAGGGATTTCTCTCGCGGCTCATCATCCACGTAGTCACAAATGCCTGCACGCGAGCGTACCTTTCCCCAGGTGCGCTCGGTTAACCATGTTTACTAAGGATATTCAAAAGATTACACCCATTATTCGCCGGTCGGTTAACCGGCGTTAACCAGAAAAACTCTTTGGAACTCAGGACTTCTCGCGATTCTGTTAACGCAACGTGGTGCATCCGGTGTGGGGAATAATATGTGCATTTTTCTTCTCTGTTTTTAGGGGTGGTTTGGCTTAGGCAGTGCCGCTGTTCTTTGCTGGAGGTCTTCCTCTGACAAGCTGCCGCGCCCTATCCTCTTCCCCCTGCGTTACGTATCCCCATAGCCCTCGCTTCACAATCCCGACAAAGATTCGCACTGCATCGCCTTTCGCTCTGTTTGCACGCACCGCTGCCGCAGCGAAGTTAAGAAAGTTTGCTTCACTCCGCTCTAGCCATCCGATTTCCGTTGCTTGTTCGTAGAGCATTTTTAATCGAGGTAACCGCCTGAGGTCCTCCGGCTTGATGTTTTTCAGGCTTGGTCTTGTTCCTGCTCTCTCGCTCACCGGAGGTTGCGGAATTTGAGTTAGAGCCGATTGAACTAAATCCCTGAGCATTCCCTTTCCACAAAAACCAGATGGCTCGCCTGTGGCGAGTTTCTGGTTTTTGTACTTCGTAGAAGTTTTCAGTCTTTTAAGAGGGGGTGCAAATTGGGTGCCCTTTTCGGCTTGAGGGGGTGCAAAACAGGACTCTTTTGCTGCTAAGTTATCCACAGCGGGTGTCTCGTTGCACTCCCTAGGGGTAATTATTTCTTCTCCTTTCCAATCAAGGTTGATGCGGAAATAGGCACCATCTCGGTTAAGCTTTCGCTGTTTTGACCCTGTGTCTTTATCTATCCATCCAAGCCTGATGAACTCTCGGCGTGCTGCCCTAACAGCACGCTCTGAGATAACAAACACTCGGCTAATCCAGGAGGCTTTTACGGTTCCTACTCCCCTCACCTCCCCGTTCTTCCGATCAAGGGACAAGCCGCGAAGGAGATATGCAAGGCAGGTTTTCATCAGGGCAGGCTTTGTACACCGCGCAAGGAAGCGAAGCACCCGGCGAGGCACCGGTATCGGACGTGTGGCTTTGCGGCTGTCTGCTGTCCGCTGGATGATCTCTTCCGCAGCGAGAAGCGTTGTCTCTGTGAATGTGATGGCGCTTTCAGAGAACCGCAGCAATCCAGCTCGCTCAAGTTGCCTGAGCGCAGACTTTACCTGGGCTTCTGTGACGGCCCCTAGCAGATGTGCAAGCTCGGCGATGCGATAGCACTCCCCTCGCCTGCTCTTTGCTGTCTCGGCAGTTCTTGAGCGCCTGGCCGCCTCTCTAATTGCTCGAAGCTCGAAGCATCCGAAATACACTCGGAGTGCTCTAAAGCTTACCGCCCCAGCGTCGTATGCGCCTAGCGCATTAAAGACCTGAATCGGTGTGATGGTTTGGTAGCTGCATTTTTGATACACGTATTCCGATCCTCCTAATGGAGGCAGAAAGCTCAGATTTAAGGCACAAAAATCCTGCGGCATTCTAAAGAATGCCAGTTGACGGATCATGTGTGAAGGCTTAGAGTTGAGGTCTTCGAAGTCTCTGTCTAAATCCTTCACACCTGAAGCGACAAATTAACCGGCTATGCCGGTTTTTTTGTGTCTTGGATCTTGGTTTCTTGCCTGTTGCCCCTCTTCTTCTTCAAAATAAAGATTCTAAATTTAATACACTTAAAGTCCATACCGCCGTACTCTCGGATCTCTCGCAATAAGTATTTTTCACATAGTCACGTGGTCACGAGGTCATATAGTTGCGATGCTTCGTGGTCTTGCGGCCTTGCGGCTTCGAGACCTTCTGGTTGCCTGTCGTTGAAAAAACCTTTTTAATATAAACGGATGCATATTTTATGTATTGCGGAAAAGTAACGATCTGAGTGATCGTCGCCTGTAGTCGCGTGACTATCTGACCACGTAGTCCAAGGACTATTAGTAAGGAAAAGGTGAAGAAATGGAAAACACTCAGTCCAGCGTAACGCCCACGCCTATTGAAACCGTGGTAGTAGGGATTGGCAATCAAAAAGGTGGAGTAGGGAAGACCACCATCACGGTTCAACTCGCTTACGCTCTGGCGGAAAGAGGCCGGAAGGTCCTCATTGTAGATCTGGATGTGAATGCAGGATCTACAAAACACTTCGGTATTAAGTCAGAGGCATATCTTGGCACCTTTGAAGTTCTGGTGGGGGATGAAGAGGTGCTCGATGTAGTGATTACGAAGGAGGACGAACCGTCATTACCGGAAAATGTCCACCTTCTTACCGGTTCCCGAAAGCTCGAAGAGCTTGAAACAAGGCTTCGAAGCAAAAAATCAAAATTCGACGACTTGCCGTTGCATGACGTCTTGAAGCCCGTAGTAAAACAATTACGAGGCCACTACGATTATGTTTTTCTTGATACTCCTCCGAGCGCTCCGTTGCCGATCATAGCCGCATATAAAGCCGCCGACGGATTTTTGCTCGTTGCGATTCCTGAAGGACTAGCGATCCAAGGGCTAAACGAAGCACTTCATGATGTGGAAGAAGTGCGCAAATATGGTAATCCAAATTTAGTACTCGTCGGCGTTGCTATTGGAGCGGTAGAGAGCAGAACGCGATTAAGCCGAGAGCTAGTTTCGTATGTAGCCTCGACTTTTCAAGAACACCAATTGCACCCGGTCATACCTCGCGCGACCATTGTTCCCACTGCCCAGACGCAAGAGTGTACGGTCTTTGATCTTGATCCTACGCATCCGGTTGCGCAGGCTTTCCGTGACCTCGCGGCAGACTTTGAGCGGAAGGTGGAACAGTTTCTCGGTGTGAAAAAGAATTTCGAGCCGGAATCAGCAAGCGAAGTAGAGGAGTTAGTAGCAAATGGCTAAACGTGCACCTATTCTTTCGCAAAACTATAACCCTGTTGGCGCACGGCTACGCGGGGCGCTTGCTCCGATTCCAATATCAACGGATGTCGAAGGCGGGCAGGGCGACAAAGAGCCGCTTCAGGTTAAGCCCGCCGATGTTCTTAAACTCATGCCGCAAGAATTGAACGAGGGTGAGGGAAGGGGACGACTACCAGCTGTTCAGCGGTTTGTAAAAGAGATCAAAGAATCTTATTTACGTTTCCGCTGTACCGATGCGGAGCGCAAAAAATGGCATGATATTACGCGAGAGATTACTGGCGAACACAATCAACTGAGTCATGTGATGCGAGCCTGCTTGCTGGTGCTTGAGAATTCTTACGACGAACTAAAGAAGGTGAGCCCAGATATACAGCGGATGAAGCGGCCGTCTTCGCAGGATTCGATGGGCCTTGCAATCTATGAACAGCGTATTTCGCAATATCTCTTTGATGCGATTAAGGCAGCAGGTAGGCCTAAAGGATAGCTCACTGGGAAACAGAGGTTCTCGTCGCGTTTGGTCACGCTGGTTGTTCATCCGCGCCGAGGATGATGCCTGGATAGCGCATGTAAGAAAGATGTACCGCAAAGCCCAATCGGTTTGCCGCACCGCGCCGCTGACGAATAGTCGACAGATCCGATTCGCTAAGGTGTAGTGACGAATCAGCTCATTCGCTCGGCAGCGGAGAGGATCGAACGGCGTGGCATGGATTATCGGTTTGCATTCAAATATTGATAGACCGTCTCGCGACTGACACCGAAGTCTCGCGCTACCTTCGCCTTCGATTCTCCAGCCTCGATCCGATTTCTCAGCTCGGTGACCTGCTCATCGCTGAGCGACCGCTTGCGGCCCCGAAACGCGCCGCGTTGTTTGGCTAAAGCGATTCCCTCACGCTGACGCTCACGGATCAACGCCCGCTCAAATTCCGCAAAGGCCCCCATCACCGAGAGCATCAGGTTGGCCATGGGAGAATCTTCGCCGGTGAAGACCAAGTGCTCCTTGAGGAACTCAATTCGCACTCCTCGCTTGGTCAAACCCTGCACGACGCGACGCAGGTCGTCGAGGTTGCGGGCTAGCCGATCCATGCTGTGCACAACCACCGTGTCGCCCTGGCGCACGAAGGTCAGCAACGATTCGAGTTGCGGGCGATGGGTATCCTTGCCCGAGGCCGTGTCGGTGAACACCCGAGCGACCTCGACATGCTCCAATTGGCGTTTCGGGTTCTGATCGAAGCTACTGACTCGTGTGTAGCCGATGCGTTGACCGTCCAAAAGCAGTCCCTCACAGAATTCTGTCAGGTTGAACTCTATGAGCCTTGACACATACTGTCAATAAATTTGGATTTAGACCCTATCCTGACGGAAAGCGAGGATCTCATCTGACGTCAGGTTGAGGTATACCTCAAACCGACATTCACGCTTGGACCAAAACGGGCTAGACTCCACCTCGATTTGGCTTAACGTGCTTTATATTCCGTTTCGTGAGGTGACCCCTTAATGCCTACGGCCACTACAACGGAGCAAATTATTTAGGGAGCGGGAATGGTGCTACCCACGGTTGCCTTTCTTTAAAAAACCGTTGGTAGCACCATTCCCGCGACCCACTGACCTATTAGCCCTAGCTGAATGACGTCCGGATTTGATTCATCACCTCGACGGTGGACTGAGTCAGCATAGCTTTTGCCTTCACCCGAAGTGGCTCCACATACCGGATGATGTAGCGGAGGTCTTCGTTCGATGGCTTCTGCTGGAGCAGTAGCTCCCCAGCCTTCTCCCGAAGCGGCTCCACATACTTGATGATGTAGCGGAGGTCTTCGTTCGATGGCTTCTGCTGGAGCAGTAGCTCCCCAGCCTTCTCCCGAAGCGGCTCCACATACTTGATGATGTAGCGGAGTTCTTCGTTCGAGGGCGACTGCTTGAGCAGCAGCTCCCAAGCCTTCTCCCGAAGCGGCTCCACATACTCGATGATGTAGCGGAGGTCTTCGTTCGATGGCTTCTGCTGGAGCAGCAGCTCCCAAGCCTTCACCCGAAGCGGCTCCACATTCGCGATGATGTAGCGGAGTTCTTCGTTCGATGGCGACTGCTTGAGCAGCAGCTCCCAAGCCTTCTCCCGAAGCGGCTCCACATACTCGATGATGTAGCGGAGGTCTTCGTTCGATGGCTTCTGCTGGAGCAGCAGCTCCCAAGCCTTCACCCGAAGCGGCTCCACATCCCGGATGATGTAGTGGATGATGTAGCGGAGGTCTTCGTTCGATGGCTTCTGCTGGAGCAGTAGCTCCCCAGCCTTCTCCCGAAGCGGCTCCACATACTTGATGATGTAGCGGAGGTCTTCGTTCGATGGCTTCTGCTGGAGCAGTAGCTCCCCAGCCTTCTCCCGAAGCGGCTCCACATCCCGGATGATGGAGTAGAGGTTGTCGTTCGATGGCTTCTGCTGGAGCAGCAGCTCCCCAGCCTTCACCCGAAGCGGCTCCACATCCCGGATGATGGAGCGGAGGTCTTCATTCGAGGGCGACTGCGTGAGCAGCAGCTCCCAAGCCTTCACCCGAAGCGGCTCCACATACTTGATGATGTAGCGGAGGTCTTCGTTCGATGGCTTCTGCTGGAGCAGCAGCTCCCAAGCCTTCTCCCGAAGCGGCTCCACATTCGCGATGATGTAGCGGAGTTCTTCGTTCGATGGCGACTGCTTGAGCAGCAGCTCCCAAGCCTTCTCCCGAAGCGGCTCCACATCCCGGATGATGGAGTAGAGGTTGTCGTTCGATGGCTTCTGCTGGAGCAGCAGCTCCCCAGCCTTCACCCGAAGCGGCTCCACATCCCGGATGATGGAGCGGAGGTCTTCATTCGAGGGCGACTGCGTGAGCAGCAGCTCCCAAGCCTTCACCCGAAGCGGCTCCACATTCGCGATGATGTAGCAGAGGTCCTCGTTCGAGGGCGACTGCTGGAGCAGTAGCTCCGAAGCCTTCTCCCGAAGCGGCTCCACATACTCGATGATGTAGCGGAGGTTTTCGTTCGATGGCGACTGCTTGAGCAGCAGCTCCCAAGCCTTCTCCCGAAGCGGCTCCACATTCGCGATGATGTAGCAGAGGTCCTCGTTCGAGGGCCCGGGAGTAGATCTCACCAGATAAGCCCACAGCTCGCTGAGGTTCATGGGGAACCCCTTTCTTTAAAAAAACCCTTTGTTACGGTAGCACCATGCTTCCGCATCGTCCTTGAGGCCAGCGCGGGCCTTAACGACGATGGAAGCGTGGAAAGTCATCAACGGGTTAGAGGATAAAAAGAGCAGGCTTAATTACTACAAGAAAAGCGTGTTAATGTCACTTATTGGAACGAGGAAGGACGAGATGCTTGAAGAGTACCGTCTTGTCCTCTCTCGTACCCGTTTTGGGTTTGAAGAAACGATTCTGGAACAACTCTTTTTGCTTTTGAGCACCAGAGGTCAGCGGATTGCTCCAAGAGAGGATACCACGGTTGTATCGCCCGATCCGGACGATACAAAGTTTATCTTATGCTCTCTTGAGGCAAGCGCTGACTTTCTCGTAACCGGTAATCGAAAACACTTTCCTCAAGCTCAATATGGAAAGACTGCGGTAGTTAATGCGCGCGAACTTATCGAGCACGTTCTTATCCGCACATCTTTACCTTCCAAACTATAACTGGATTATTACACTCGTCTGCGGAACGGCCGCCCATTGGGGCCACCCGAACGCGAGCCCTTTTTTCTTTCCTTTGACTGTGGCTCACATCTTCTTTCTCTTCCTAGAAGCGATTTAAGCGTCTAACAGTTACAGATATATACGGTCGTCTTGATGTAGTTCGTCAGCGAACGTAGGTAGTTGAGTGAATCCGTCTTCCTGAAGTGTGGCTGTCTTCTTGGGTTTTCCGAAGAGTGGTAGGGGAATAAGTAGGCCCGTCTTGACGGCCTTTTATCTTGCCCTACCATAAGCCTTACAACTTACCTGCTCTTTGCTGATCACTTAACTTTTCCTGGCACAAGTCCTTTTCGTCACACCATTGCGGTAAAGGGGCATCCGCTGCTCGTTCCCGAAAGGGAACGTTTATGGGTGGGTTTCAGTCTCGGCTCGGCGCTTAAAGCAAAGGGATTTCTCTCGCGGCTCATCATCCACGTAGTCACAAATGCCTGCACGCGAGCGTACCTTTCCCCAGGTGCGCTCGGTTAACCATGTTTACTAAGGATATTCAAAAGATTACACCCATTATTCGCCGGTCGGTTAACCGGCGTTAACCAGAAAAACTCTTTGGAACTCAGGACTTCTCGCGATTCTGTTAACGCAACGTGGTGCATCCGGTGTGGGGAATAATATGTGCATTTTTCTTCTCTGTTTTTAGGGGTGGTTTGGCTTAGGCAGTGCCGCTGTTCTTTGCTGGAGGTCTTCCTCTGACAAGCTGCCGCGCCCTATCCTCTTCCCCCTGCGTTACGTATCCCCATAGCCCTCGCTTCACAATCCCGACAAAGATTCGCACTGCATCGCCTTTCGCTCTGTTTGCACGCACCGCTGCCGCAGCGAAGTTAAGAAAGTTTGCTTCACTCCGCTCTAGCCATCCGATTTCCGTTGCTTGTTCGTAGAGCATTTTTAATCGAGGTAACCGCCTGAGGTCCTCCGGCTTGATGTTTTTCAGGCTTGGTCTTGTTCCTGCTCTCTCGCTCACCGGAGGTTGCGGAATTTGAGTTAGAGCCGATTGAACTAAATCCCTGAGCATTCCCTTTCCACAAAAACCAGATGGCTCGCCTGTGGCGAGTTTCTGGTTTTTGTACTTCGTAGAAGTTTTCAGTCTTTTAAGAGGGGGTGCAAATTGGGTGCCCTTTTCGGCTTGAGGGGGTGCAAAACAGGACTCTTTTGCTGCTAAGTTATCCACAGCGGGTGTCTCGTTGCACTCCCTAGGGGTAATTATTTCTTCTCCTTTCCAATCAAGGTTGATGCGGAAATAGGCACCATCTCGGTTAAGCTTTCGCTGTTTTGACCCTGTGTCTTTATCTATCCATCCAAGCCTGATGAACTCTCGGCGTGCTGCCCTAACAGCACGCTCTGAGATAACAAACACTCGGCTAATCCAGGAGGCTTTTACGGTTCCTACTCCCCTCACCTCCCCGTTCTTCCGATCAAGGGACAAGCCGCGAAGGAGATATGCAAGGCAGGTTTTCATCAGGGCAGGCTTTGTACACCGCGCAAGGAAGCGAAGCACCCGGCGAGGCACCGGTATCGGACGTGTGGCTTTGCGGCTGTCTGCTGTCCGCTGGATGATCTCTTCCGCAGCGAGAAGCGTTGTCTCTGTGAATGTGATGGCGCTTTCAGAGAACCGCAGCAATCCAGCTCGCTCAAGTTGCCTGAGCGCAGACTTTACCTGGGCTTCTGTGACGGCCCCTAGCAGATGTGCAAGCTCGGCGATGCGATAGCACTCCCCTCGCCTGCTCTTTGCTGTCTCGGCAGTTCTTGAGCGCCTGGCCGCCTCTCTAATTGCTCGAAGCTCGAAGCATCCGAAATACACTCGGAGTGCTCTAAAGCTTACCGCCCCAGCGTCGTATGCGCCTAGCGCATTAAAGACCTGAATCGGTGTGATGGTTTGGTAGCTGCATTTTTGATACACGTATTCCGATCCTCCTAATGGAGGCAGAAAGCTCAGATTTAAGGCACAAAAATCCTGCGGCATTCTAAAGAATGCCAGTTGACGGATCATGTGTGAAGGCTTAGAGTTGAGGTCTTCGAAGTCTCTGTCTAAATCCTTCACACCTGAAGCGACAAATTAACCGGCTATGCCGGTTTTTTTGTGTCTTGGATCTTGGTTTCTTGCCTGTTGCCCCTCTTCTTCTTCAAAATAAAGATTCTAAATTTAATACACTTAAAGTCCATACCGCCGTACTCTCGGATCTCTCGCAATAAGTATTTTTCACATAGTCACGTGGTCACGAGGTCATATAGTTGCGATGCTTCGTGGTCTTGCGGCCTTGCGGCTTCGAGACCTTCTGGTTGCCTGTCGTTGAAAAAACCTTTTTAATATAAACGGATGCATATTTTATGTATTGCGGAAAAGTAACGATCTGAGTGATCGTCGCCTGTAGTCGCGTGACTATCTGACCACGTAGTCCAAGGACTATTAGTAAGGAAAAGGTGAAGAAATGGAAAACACTCAGTCCAGCGTAACGCCCACGCCTATTGAAACCGTGGTAGTAGGGATTGGCAATCAAAAAGGTGGAGTAGGGAAGACCACCATCACGGTTCAACTCGCTTACGCTCTGGCGGAAAGAGGCCGGAAGGTCCTCATTGTAGATCTGGATGTGAATGCAGGATCTACAAAACACTTCGGTATTAAGTCAGAGGCATATCTTGGCACCTTTGAAGTTCTGGTGGGGGATGAAGAGGTGCTCGATGTAGTGATTACGAAGGAGGACGAACCGTCATTACCGGAAAATGTCCACCTTCTTACCGGTTCCCGAAAGCTCGAAGAGCTTGAAACAAGGCTTCGAAGCAAAAAATCAAAATTCGACGACTTGCCGTTGCATGACGTCTTGAAGCCCGTAGTAAAACAATTACGAGGCCACTACGATTATGTTTTTCTTGATACTCCTCCGAGCGCTCCGTTGCCGATCATAGCCGCATATAAAGCCGCCGACGGATTTTTGCTCGTTGCGATTCCTGAAGGACTAGCGATCCAAGGGCTAAACGAAGCACTTCATGATGTGGAAGAAGTGCGCAAATATGGTAATCCAAATTTAGTACTCGTCGGCGTTGCTATTGGAGCGGTAGAGAGCAGAACGCGATTAAGCCGAGAGCTAGTTTCGTATGTAGCCTCGACTTTTCAAGAACACCAATTGCACCCGGTCATACCTCGCGCGACCATTGTTCCCACTGCCCAGACGCAAGAGTGTACGGTCTTTGATCTTGATCCTACGCATCCGGTTGCGCAGGCTTTCCGTGACCTCGCGGCAGACTTTGAGCGGAAGGTGGAACAGTTTCTCGGTGTGAAAAAGAATTTCGAGCCGGAATCAGCAAGCGAAGTAGAGGAGTTAGTAGCAAATGGCTAAACGTGCACCTATTCTTTCGCAAAACTATAACCCTGTTGGCGCACGGCTACGCGGGGCGCTTGCTCCGATTCCAATATCAACGGATGTCGAAGGCGGGCAGGGCGACAAAGAGCCGCTTCAGGTTAAGCCCGCCGATGTTCTTAAACTCATGCCGCAAGAATTGAACGAGGGTGAGGGAAGGGGACGACTACCAGCTGTTCAGCGGTTTGTAAAAGAGATCAAAGAATCTTATTTACGTTTCCGCTGTACCGATGCGGAGCGCAAAAAATGGCATGATATTACGCGAGAGATTACTGGCGAACACAATCAACTGAGTCATGTGATGCGAGCCTGCTTGCTGGTGCTTGAGAATTCTTACGACGAACTAAAGAAGGTGAGCCCAGATATACAGCGGATGAAGCGGCCGTCTTCGCAGGATTCGATGGGCCTTGCAATCTATGAACAGCGTATTTCGCAATATCTCTTTGATGCGATTAAGGCAGCAGGTAGGCCTAAAGGATAGCTCACTGGGAAACAGAGGTTCTCGTCGCGTTTGGTCACGCTGGTTGTTCATCCGCGCCGAGGATGATGCCTGGATAGCGCATGTAAGAAAGATGTACCGCAAAGCCCAATCGGTTTGCCGCACCGCGCCGCTGACGAATAGTCGACAGATCCGATTCGCTAAGGTGTAGTGACGAATCAGCTCATTCGCTCGGCAGCGGAGAGGATCGAACGGCGTGGCATGGATTATCGGTTTGCATTCAAATATTGATAGACCGTCTCGCGACTGACACCGAAGTCTCGCGCTACCTTCGCCTTCGATTCTCCAGCCTCGATCCGATTTCTCAGCTCGGTGACCTGCTCATCGCTGAGCGACCGCTTGCGGCCCCGAAACGCGCCGCGTTGTTTGGCTAAAGCGATTCCCTCACGCTGACGCTCACGGATCAACGCCCGCTCAAATTCCGCAAAGGCCCCCATCACCGAGAGCATCAGGTTGGCCATGGGAGAATCTTCGCCGGTGAAGACCAAGTGCTCCTTGAGGAACTCAATTCGCACTCCTCGCTTGGTCAAACCCTGCACGACGCGACGCAGGTCGTCGAGGTTGCGGGCTAGCCGATCCATGCTGTGCACAACCACCGTGTCGCCCTGGCGCACGAAGGTCAGCAACGATTCGAGTTGCGGGCGATGGGTATCCTTGCCCGAGGCCGTGTCGGTGAACACCCGAGCGACCTCGACATGCTCCAATTGGCGTTTCGGGTTCTGATCGAAGCTACTGACTCGTGTGTAGCCGATGCGTTGACCGTCCAAAAGCAGTCCCTCACAGAATTCTGTCAGGTTGAACTCTATGAGCCTTGACACATACTGTCAATAAATTTGGATTTAGACCCTATCCTGACGGAAAGCGAGGATCTCATCTGACGTCAGGTTGAGGTATACCTCAAACCGACATTCACGCTTGGACCAAAACGGGCTAGACTCCACCTCGATTTGGCTTAACGTGCTTTATATTCCGTTTCGTGAGGTGACCCCTTAATGCCTACGGCCACTACAACGGAGCAAATTATTTAGGGAGCGGGAATGGTGCTACCCACGGTTGCCTTTCTTTAAAAAACCGTTGGTAGCACCATTCCCGCGACCCACTGACCTATTAGCCCTAGCTGAATGACGTCCGGATTTGATTCATCACCTCGACGGTGGACTGAGTCAGCATAGCTTTTGCCTTCACCCGAAGTGGCTCCACATACCGGATGATGTAGCGGAGGTCTTCGTTCGATGGCTTCTGCTGGAGCAGTAGCTCCCCAGCCTTCTCCCGAAGCGGCTCCACATACTTGATGATGTAGCGGAGGTCTTCGTTCGATGGCTTCTGCTGGAGCAGTAGCTCCCCAGCCTTCTCCCGAAGCGGCTCCACATACTTGATGATGTAGCGGAGTTCTTCGTTCGAGGGCGACTGCTTGAGCAGCAGCTCCCAAGCCTTCTCCCGAAGCGGCTCCACATACTCGATGATGTAGCGGAGGTCTTCGTTCGATGGCTTCTGCTGGAGCAGCAGCTCCCAAGCCTTCACCCGAAGCGGCTCCACATTCGCGATGATGTAGCGGAGTTCTTCGTTCGATGGCGACTGCTTGAGCAGCAGCTCCCAAGCCTTCTCCCGAAGCGGCTCCACATACTCGATGATGTAGCGGAGGTCTTCGTTCGATGGCTTCTGCTGGAGCAGCAGCTCCCAAGCCTTCACCCGAAGCGGCTCCACAT
>MWWA01000274.1_pt1 | contig 14233 bp, 12 predicted proteins | sample 1047341 | NCBI WGS metagenome assembly MWWA01 (sample SAMN06349978, study PRJNA376086) | soil metagenome | isolation source: MS5-1 sample Antarctic (ecotone) soil | place: Antarctica | collected 2015-01-13
TAGATAGTAAATTCGATATCTCTTTTTTTTATTGTTAAACCATTTTATGTTTGCATCAAAAGGAACACCCTTATATTTAGTTGTTTTTGTGTATTCCCGGTTGAAATCATCAAAAACAACTTCACGAAATTTATTATGCGAGATACCAAAGGAATAACTATGGGACATACCACCATTTATAATCCGCCATCCGTATAATAAAGAAAATTCTTCCAGGCTGCTTTTTTCATCAACAAATGGTATAGGAATAATAGGTGAAAGAAAACCACTTTCTAATTTTACGGTTCCGGTAAATCTTATATTAAAAAGATGTTGATTTTTCTGATAGTGCAAACCCGCTCCTCCGGTAAAACCACCTGCTTTCATCCAGGAATGTCCAATCAACAAATCTGCATAAACAATAGGATTTGTTTTTATGGAATCCTGGGCTGTAACATGTAAAAAGGAGCAGATAAAAAAGGACACGTAAAAAATGCGAAAACCGTAATTGGTTATACAAAATTTCTTCATATTTAAAATAGCCTAATCTTCATCTTTCTTAATCTCGTCATCTGTTATACGATGTTTTTCTTCGTCTTTTTCAAACATTTCTTTTTGTGCCTTTGCCTGAATATTAGGACTTTCTTTTTTCTGATCTTCCTTAACCCGCTGCCTGAAATGCTGAAAAAGCATTAAAGCTATTACTACCATAGCAAGAGAAGCTGCATTATACATTGTTTGCAAAGGATCAACCCATAAAATAAAATGTTGTAAAAACGTAACAGACAGTATAACTACAATTACATTGATAATTTTTTCTTCCAGGTCACTCAGGGTTAATACACCTAAGGCAACTGTAACATTAAGTGGTGAAATAAACAGGCTGAACAAACCAACACCTATAAGATAAAAAACAACAGCCTTCATCATTACTGTTACCACTTCCAGAAATTCTACTGTCAGGTAAGCAGCATTTAATTGACCTGAAAACATTTTGTCCCATGCATTCCAGATAGATCTGAAAGCTTCTACAGTACCTAAAAGAAATAAGGAAAGTGCAATGAGCATAACAGCGGCAACAGCAATTAACACAACAAACCTGGTCCTGCCCAACCAGGCACCAATACCAGAGACTACTGCTGAAGGTTTATTATTATTTTCTTCTGTATCATGATTAATTTTTGAATTATTCATAAATGCTGTTTATGTAATTTATCCTGGTAAAGACATATTTTATAATCAAAGTTGGTTATTATTCCACTTCCTTCAACAATTCCTTTACTGCCACTTCCAGTTGCTGATCTTTTCCTTTGCTCACTACATCATATTCGTTCATTACTTTGATATCCGGTTCTGTTTGCAGGTTCTCTAAATATCGTCCCTGTATATCTTTTACTCCCAATGGTGGCACACCCCAGCGAATGCTATTATCCTGCAACATTTCCCAGCCGGCAAATGTACAGGTACCAGGCACAGGCATGCCTACCAACTTACCTAATTTTAAATCTGCATAGCTAAAAGCAAAACAATGTCCATCACTGTAATTGGCTTCATTAACTAAGGCTATACTTGGTTTTGTCCAGCGAAATGACGGTTCCATACCAACAGAACGATCATCTGTAGTATAATCCAAAAACTTTTTACCACTCAAAAACATGGCAAGATCTGCTACCAGGTCACCGCCACCATTATGGCGGGTGTCAATTACCATCCCTTTACGATTGGCGTACCTTCCCATTACTTCTTCATAAACGGTACGGTAAGATGGGTCGTTCATACCGGGTATGTGAACATAACCCAATTGACCATTACTTAATTTATCAACTTCATCTGCATTTTTTCTGATCCATCTTCTGTACAGCAAAATATTTTCTTCTCCTTGTGTAATAGGTTTTACTGTTATGTCTTTTCTCGATTTATTTTGTGGATCATAAATAGTGAGCAGCATATTTTTCCCGGCCTTTCTATTTAAAAACTGTGCATAATCTTTATCCGGTGTTACTGCTTCACCATCTATGGCTTCTATGATCATTCCTGCACGAATGTTCATACCTGCTTTACTTAAAGGTCCTTCTGGAAGCACTTCATCTATTTTAATTCCATTATCCGGGTATTTATAATCAAAGAAAATTCCTAATGAGGCAGTGGCATCAGCATTGGGAGCATTTACATTATAACTGGCACCAGCATGCGAAACATTCAATTCTCCCAACAATTCACTTAACATTTCAACAAATTCGTAGTTGTTGCTGATGTGGGGCAGGTATTTTTCATAATCTGCTTTCATTTCATCCCATTTTATTCCATGATAGCCGGCGGTATAAAATGTATTTTTCGTTTTCCTCCAAACATGGTCCAGCATAAACTCACGTTCAGCGGCTATATTTAAATTCATATCGCCATTAATACCAACTGTTTCCTGTTTTGCAGTAGCGGGATCTAATTTTAAAATTTTTCCATCACTAAGCAGGTAAAGGTTTTTTTGGTCTTTATCCCATTGCATGCCAGCATTAATGGCATCTAACGCAACTAGCATTTTAGTTTCTTTTGTTCTGAGGTTGGTGCTCCACAAATTCAAACCCTTTTCAAAACGAGCCAGGTAATAAAGCGTTTCGCCATCTTTCGATAACAACATATCACCCATAGCAGAAGAGTGAAGTGTAAGTCTTGATTTACGATATTGCAATCCTTCCCAATCAATTTTTACCGTGTCTTTTGTTATTGGTTTTTTCTTTGCAGCACTATCGGCTTTTGCAGCCAGGTCCCGGGCTTCTTTATAAAGTGCAAAATCTTCTTTACTTAATTTAAATTTATCAAATGCATCCTGGGTTAGAAACAATCCATAGACATCATACTGAGAGCCACCGGTATTTGCGGCTGCTCTTAATCCTTCACGGGAACTCATCCAGATGATCATTTTACCATCTAATGCCCATTTGGGAACCCTGTCCTGGAAACCACTTTGTGTAAGATTGATTTTTTTCCCTTTTCCATCTGCAGATATAATTCCAACTTCACCATTCCAATATCCTGGTTCCGAAAATTGGAAAGTTATCCATTTGCTATCCGGGCTCCAGCTAAAATTCTGATCGTTTTCACCCATTGCAAAAAGTTCATTGGAAGTAAGCAAAGTGCGTGTTTGTTTAGTTCCAATGTTATACACTTTTAGATTCATCCTGTCTTCAATAAAAGCAATTTCTTTTCCATCGGGAGAATATTCTGGTTGATAATTTAATTTGTCATTTTCAATTACAGGTGTTTCTTTTAAAATAGTTGATGCAAAAAAATAAGGTTCTTCTTTTCTTGAAATTTGCATCTGGTAAATTTTCCATCCTTTCCCTCTTTCACTTGAATAAAGCAATGATCTGCCATCAGGTGAAAAAGAAACACTTTTTTCCTGTTCCACCGTATTGGTGATCCTTTTTGTAGTGCCACCATCAACAGAAGTTACAAACACTTCGCCACGATGAATAAAAGCCACTTCTTTGCCATTTGGTGAAACTGCAATATCGCGTACACCACCTGTTACACTTATAACCCTGTCATTATTATTTTTAAAATCAGTAAATAAAGAAATATTTATTTTTAGAGGTTCTCCCGTTGGTGTTTTGGTATAGATATCTCCATCAAATGAAAAGCATAAAGTACCATTGTCTGCAATGCTTAAAAAACGTACAGGATGTTTTTGAAAATTTGTGACAGCTGTTGCAGATCCGGGCTGATTTAAATTCATTTTATGAATATTAAAACTTCCAGAAGCTTCACTTAAATAATAAATGGCTTTATCATTATCGGCAAAAACAGGATTGCGGTCTTCGCCTTCAAAAGTGGTTAATTTTGTATGTTGACTTGTTGTTCTATTATACAACCAAATATCACGTGCCGCCGCTGATTGGTGGTGTTTGCGCCATTGATTTTCTGTTCCTTTTTTATCATGATAAACAATAAGATTTCTGTCTTTGGTCATTTTAGCGTCTTCCGCGGGTGTGGTTAAAATTTGTTCCACCCTGCCTCCATTTACAGAAACAGCATAAAGCTCTGGAAGGGCAGCAGTAGGAAACTGCCTGTTGGTTACAGCATCTAATCGTGATGATCCAAAATAAACTTTGTGATCCTGTACGCTAAATCGGTAGGGGTATTCATGTGCAGAATGAAATGTGATTCTTTTTGCTTCGCCACCAGTTGCTGGAATCGTAAAAACATCAAAATTGCCATAACGGTCAGAAGCAAAAGCAATGGTTTTACTGTCATGACTCCAAACAGGCATAAAATCATGCGCCTCATGTTGTGTTAATTGCACTGCAGTTCCACCTTGTGTTGCCACTTTATAAAGATCACCCCTGTAAGTAAACACTATGGTTGTTCCATCGGGTGAAATGGAAGGATACCGTAGCCATGAAGGACTTTGAGATGATGCGGTAAAAACAAATCCTAAAAGGACGCTTGCTGTGTATGCGATATGTTTTATCATATAAGTAGAAAGGAGAAAGATAAAACAGAATCAATTTGAAAACATAAGTAATTAAAAAAATAAAAGGTTAAAGAAACTATCTTTATATGTCATGTATAATATCCCATATTTTAAAGAAAAAAATGATGAGGCAATATTAGAATTTATTAATAAACAGCCTTTTGCTTTGGTTACAGGCTGTAGTTTGGAAAATAAGCCTGTAGCTACACAATTGCCTTTGCTTTTTGGAAAAAAAGAGAATAAGATTTTCTTATACGGTCACCTGATGAAAGGAACCGATCATCATAATGCTTTCAAGGAAAATCAAAATGTACTTTGTGTGTTTACAGGTCCGCATACATATGTAAGTGCCACATGGTATAGCGATCCGCACCAGGCTTCCACCTGGAATTATATTTCTGTACATGTAAAAGGGGTAATAAAATTTTTAGGTGATGAAGCATTGGTGGACGTGCTGAAAAAAATTACGCTTCATTTTGAAAACAATAATCATGAATCTTCTACTGTTTTTGATAATTTACCGGAAGATTACCGCAACAGGCTAATGAAGGCTATTGTTGCTTTTGAAATAGAAGTAATAGAGATTGATAATGTATTTAAGCTGAGTCAAAATCGCGATAAAGAAAGCTACCGGAACATCATTGAAAAACTAAAGAAGCAGGGAGGTGATGGAAGTTTAATAGCTGGTGAAATGGAAAAGAGAGGGGAACGCTGATTTTTATGATGGTTAAGATTTTTAGAACGCAGATTTTTAAGATGCTTAAGATGGGTTAAGATTTTTTTTGGACTATAATCAGTGAAAATCATAAGAATCATAATGATATGCGTTCAATTTTATGAGGGTTAAGATTTTTAGAACGCAGATTTTTAAGATGCTTAAGATGGGTTAAGATTTTTTTTGGACTATAATCAGTGAAAATCATAAGAATCATAATGATCTGTGTTCCATTTTATGATGGTTAGATTCTTGTGGGACTTATTTTATAATGGTAAAACTGTTGAATTTTTTATAAGAAGCATCAGTGTAAATCATAAAAATCTTAAAAACCCGCGTTCCATCTCTATCAGCGTTCATTTAAATCCAGCCACTCCAGTGCATTTTTATACAAAAGCTTTTCTTCAATCTCATTAGCCAGTTTTAAACTTTCAATCAATTCACCAGGCACATGTTCTCCAAGCGGAAATGGATAATCAGAGCCTAAACAAATTTTATCTTCACCTACCATATCCATTAAAAACTGAAATGCATGCATATCATGTACCAGGCTGTCAACCCAAAAATTTCCCAGGTAAGTCCTAGGATTAATTTGATTATCTATCTGCACCAGGTCGGGACGAACGTTGAAACCGTGCTCTATTCTTCCTATGGTATAGGCAAATGAGCCACCACCATGAGCAAAGGCTATCCTGAGTTTTGGAAATTTTTCAAAAATGCCACCAAAGATCATAGAACAAATGGCTCTTGTTGTTTCGGCAGGCATACCCACCAGCCAGGGAAGCCAGTATTTCTGTGTTTCTTTTTCGCCCATCATTTCCCATGGATGAATAAAAAGTGAGCAGCCCATTTTTTCTGCTGCTTCAAAAAAAGGTAATAACTCCGGCTCACTTAAATTTTTTCCGTTGATGTTAGTACCAATTTCGAGTCCTGGCATATGAAGTTCTTTTACACAACGTTCCATTTCTTTAATGGCAAGATCAGTATCCTGCAAAGGAACCGTACCCAGTCCGATAAAACAATCTTTATGATCAGCAACTGTTTCTGCAATATGGTCATTAAAAAAACGCGATGTTTCCAGTGCATCCTGCGCTTTTGCCCAATAATTAAAAAGTACAGGAATAGTAGAAAGCACCTGGGTTGTTACTCCTGATGAATTACATTCCTCATTGCGTGTTATTGCATCAAATGTATTTTTATCAACCTCTCTAAAAACTTTATCACCCTTCATCATGCAGGCTTTGCAATTCCGTTCTTCAAGGTGTATAAATTCTCCATAGCCAAACTTCTTTGTCCAGTTAGGCATTTTCTCGGGCATTATGTGCGTGTGGATATCGATTTTCATATTTTTAGGGAACGCTGATTTTTAAGATTATTATGATTTATCATAATTTTTGAAATTCTAAGATTTAACAGTGTAGATCTGATAATCAAAATAATCACGTTCTATTTATTTTGTTTTTTATATTCTGAAGAAAAAACTTTTCTTTTAAATTGAGCTTTCTTACCAAAATTTAAAAGTAATCCAACTTCTATGGTAGTTGCTTTTAAATAATTTATCAATTGCGCTTCATGTTCTTCACACAAACTCTCTGCTGCTTTTATTTCAATTATAGCAGAATTTTCTACAATAATATCAGCAATATAAAATCCGACTTTACAATTATTGTAATAAACCTCAATGGGTTGCTGGGCAATGCAATTTAATCCCTGGTTACGTAATTCTATTAATACTGCATTTTCATAGACTTTTTCAAGAAATCCATAGCCAAGTTCATTGTAAACATTATAAAACCCCTTAATAATTAGAGAGGTTAAATCAGAATGTAAAAAATTATCAGCCATTTAATCTGTGTAAATCCTAAAAAATCATAATAATCTGCGTTCTATTTCTTCACCGGGGGTTCCATAACTTTCCCGCATTTATTACAAGTTCTTAATTCTTCATTAGAATAAAATTTTTCCATAATGGGAGGCAACTGCTTAACTATATCTTTTACAAATACATATTCTTCATACAATTTATTTCCGCAATTTTCGCAATACCACATAAAAGCATCTTCTTCATTCTCCTCTTCTTCCCGAACCTTTTCTATAACCAGTCCAACTGTATTGGCAGGGCGTTGTGGTGAATGTGGTGTTTGTGGTGGTAATAAAAACATGTCACCTTCATTAATAGCAATATCACGGGGTTTGCCTTCATCAATAATTTTTAAAACAATGTTACCCTCTACCTGGTAGTATAATTCTTCACTTTCATTATAGTGATAATCTTTTCGTGCATTGGGTCCGCCTACAACCATTACTATAAAATTCTCAGCATCTTTATAAACACATTGGTTTCCCACGGGAGGTTTTAAAAGATTTCGATTGTCATCAATCCATTTTTTTAAGTTGAAAGGTGCAGCAATCATAAATTTAGATTTAGAATTTGAATTTGTTTACTTGAAGTATTTAAAATTATCCATTTCCCATGAAATAATAGCAATAACAAATAGAACAACTGCCATAACATATTCTCTACTACCAAACAATTATATCTAATTTTGGCATGCTATGAATTTAACTTTGGAAAGAAAAAATGCGATCATTTGCGGAAGTAGCCAGGGGATTGGATTTGCTATTGCAGAGGAGTTGGCAATGATGGGGGCTAACTGCATTTTACTGGCAAGAAGTGATGAAAATCTGCAACAGGTAGTGGCAAGGCTTGATGTTGTTCTGCGCCAGTCGCATAGCTATTATTCAATAGACTTTAATGACCAGGAAGCAACTAAAAAGTTGATTCAACAGATTGTTACTGAAAAACCCATTCATATACTTATAAATAATTCAGGAGGGCCTGCTGCAGGACCTATTGTAGATGCAACAGAAGATCAGTTTCTGCAGGCATTTAACCAGCACTTAGTAATAAATCATATTCTTACCAAAGCTGTAATTGAAGGAATGAAAAAAGAAAGCTATGGAAGGATCATCAATATCATTTCTACATCGGTAAAAATTCCATTAAAAAATTTAGGTGTATCGAATACGATCAGGGGAGCGGTTGCATCATGGGCAAAATCTATGGCTAATGAATTAGGACAATATAATATTACAGTGAATAATGTATTACCTGGTTTTACAACTACACAACGTTTGCAAACATTGATTGAGAATACGGCTAAAAAAGGGAATGTTTTGATGGAAGTGGTAGAAAAAAACATGAAAGAAGAAGTGCCTATGAAAAGATTTGGTGAGGTGAATGAAATAGCTGCCGTTGCTGCATTTTTGGCATCACCTGCCGCTTCTTATGTAAATGGTGTAAGTATACCTGTTGATGGTGGAAGAACAGGAAGTATATAAAAATAGAACGCAGATGATTAAGATTTTCAGGATTTACGCAGATAATATTCAGAACATCCATTTTCTAAATCAGTGAAGATCTTAAGAATCATAAAAATCTGCGTTCCAACCAAAAGAAATTAATGAATTTAAATATTCCATATCATCTCGAAAACTATATAGGTGGGTTGTTTATTGGTCCATTAAGTGGTCAATTTATAGATGGAATCAATCCTGCAACCGGTGAAGTTTTTTGCCAGGTACCGGATAGTAAGGAAAAAGATATTGAACTGGCAGTAAATGCAGCAAAAAAAGTATATCCTCAATGGTCTGTAACGCCGGCTGAGGAAAGATTTAAAATACTGAATCGAATAGCAACATTGATTGATGAAAATCTTGATGAACTTGCATTAGCTGAAACTACAGATAACGGTAAACCACTATGGTTAAGTAAAAGAGTTGATATTCCAAGAGCTTCTGCCAACTTTAGATTTTTTGCTACAGGTATTATGCATTTCGCTGCAGAAAGCCATACCATGGAAGACAAAGCAATTAACTATACCATACGCCAACCCATTGGTGTTGTTGGTTGTATATCACCATGGAACCTGCCATTATATTTGTTTACCTGGAAGATTGCACCGGCATTAGCTGCTGGAAATTGTGTAATTGCAAAACCATCCGAAGTCACTCCCGTAACAGCATTTTTATTAGGGAAAATATGTAAAGAAGCCGGTTTACCTGAGGGAGTTTTAAATATTGTTCATGGCAAAGGAGATACGACCGGAGAAGCCATTATTAAACATCCGTCTATAAAAGCAATTTCATTTACCGGAAGTACAAAGGCAGGTGCACGTATTGCTTCCATAGCTGCACCAGTGTTTAAAAAATTGTCTCTTGAATTAGGAGGCAAAAATCCTAATATCATTTTTGCAGATTGTAACTGGGATAAAATGATGAAAACAACTATTCAATCATCGTTTAGCAATCAGGGACAAATTTGCTTATGCGGATCCAGGATATTAATTGAAGAATCAGTTTATGAACAATTTAAATCCGAATTTGTTGAGAAAGTAAAAAAGCTGACCGTAGGTGATCCCTTAAATGAAAGTTCAAAACAAGGTGCTTTGGTGAGCAAACAACATTTTGAAAAAGTAAAAGCTGCTATTGAAACAGCAAAAGAAGAAGGTGGAAATATTCTATGTGGTGGTAATGTAGTGAAATTGAATGATAGGTGTGCCAATGGTTTTTTTGTAGAGCCAACGGTAATTGAAGGTTTAGGTTGTGAATGTAAAACCAATACAGAAGAAATTTTTGGACCTGTTGTTACCTTACAAAAATTTAAATCAGAAGAGGAAGCATTAGCTTTAGCAAATGCCTGTGACTATGGATTATCTGCAACTATCTGGACGCAGGATATTTCCAAAGCAAACCGGGTTGCATCAAAAGTGGAAGCTGGAATAATTTGGGTAAACTGCTGGTTACTACGTGATCTTAGAACTCCATTTGGAGGTATTAAGAACAGTGGTGTTGGAAGAGAAGGTGGTTGGGAAGCTTTAAGATTTTTTACTGAAGCTAAAAATGTTTGTGTAGAAATCTAAACATTGAACGCTGATCATTAAGATTTTGATGATTTGCGCTGATCTTTTATAAACATTAAATATTGAACGCTGATCATTAAGATTTTGATGATTTGCGCTGATCTTTTATAAATATTAAATATTGAACGCTGATCATTAAGATTTTGATGATTTGCGCTGATCTTTTATAAACATTAAATATTGAACGCTGATCATTAAGATTTTGATGATTTGCGCTGATCTTTTATAAACATTAAATATTGAACGCTGATCATTAAGATTTTGATGATTTGCGGTGATCTTTTATAACTAGTAGTATCATAAGATAATCAGGGATTTGAAGATTGGTAGAGGTGTAAAGTTTTAAGAAATAAAATCTTTTATACAAAAAAATTAATGCTGATCATTAAACTTTGGATGATTTGCGTTCATCTTAATAATCATAAAAATCTACGTTCCACATTATGCCAGAAATAATCAAAACAAATGATGCTGCAAAACCTCTTGGTGCTTATCCTCATGCAAGAAAGGCAGGCAACCTCTTATTTTTATCAGGAATAGGTTCAAGAAATGCTGTAGATAATAAAATTCCTGGTTTGGAACTTGACAACGATGGCAATATTGTGAAATACGACATAGAAGCAGAATGTCATTCTTGTTTTGCAAATGTAAAAGCAGTACTGGAGGCAAGCGGCAGCCGCTGGGAAAATATAATTGATGTAACCGTTTTTCTCACCAATATGAAAAAAGATTTTCCAGTATATAATCAAATTTATAGTGATTATTTTACAACAGTACAAGCATGCAGGACAACAGTAGAAGTGAAAAGTTTACCAACACCTATAGCTATTGAATTAAAAGTGATAGCGACAATAGATTAATTTCTCAATTTTGAGAGATATAATAATTATGGAAAACAGTTTAGAATATGCAAGAAGTTTAGACCAGGAGGATACACTTAAACATTTCAGGCAAAAGTTTTTTATTCCCCAACACAACAATAAGGATGCAGTTTATTTCACCGGCAATTCTTTAGGCTTACAACCAAAATCAACAAGCGATCATATTAATCTTGAATTGGAAGATTGGGCAAGTTTGGGTGTAAAGGGACATATCAGTGCACGCTCACCCTGGGTTAATTACCATGAGCAGTTTGCAGCATCACTTGCAATGCTAACAGGTGCCAAAGCAGATGAAGTAGTTGCTATGAACCAACTGACTGTAAATATTCATTTGTTGTTTGCCAGCTTTTATCAACCTACAAAAGAACGGTATAAAATAATTTGCGAGGCAAAAGCTTTTCCATCTGACCAGTATGCATTACAAAGCCAGGTAAAATTTCATGGCTTCAATGCTGATGATGCTATAATAGAGGTAGCGCCAAGAGAAGGTGAATTCATTATCCAAACCGAAGACATTTTATCAGCTATAGAACAAAATAAGGATAGCATTGCAGTTGTTTTTTTTGGAGGTGTAAATTATTACACCGGGCAGTTGTTAGATATGCAAAAAATTACGGCCGCATCGCATGAAGCAGGTGCATTTGCAGGTTTTGACCTGGCACATGCAATTGGAAATATTAAAATGGACCTGCATAACTGGAATGTTGATTTTGCCTGCTGGTGCAGTTATAAATATTTAAATTCAGGTCCCGGTGGTGTGGCAGGTATTTTTATCAATGAAAAACACGCTACCAATACTTCTTTATTACGGTTGGCTGGTTGGTGGGGTACCAATAAAAAGACCCGCTTTTTAATGCAAAAAGAATTTGACCCTATTCCAACTGCTGAAGGCTGGCAGTTAAGTAATGTTCCTGTATTATCAATGGCTGCACATAAAGCAGCTTTAAAACTCTTTGATGAAGCAGGTATTGATTCTTTAGTTGAAAAAAGTAAAATGCTTACTCAATATCTTTTTTATATACTTGATGAGATCAATAATTCTCAGCAAAATGATATCATTAAGTTGATAACACCGCGTGATGCACATGGTTGTCAAATCTCTATGTTGATGTTGCAAAGGGGTCGTGAAATTTTTGATGCACTCATTAATGAAGGTGTTATTGCAGATTGGCGTGAACCCAATGTGATTAGGATAGCTCCGGTGCCATTATATAATACATTTGAGGATGTTTGGAAGTTTGGAAATATTATTCGAAAAATTTTATCAACGGATGTATATGACATAGAAATTCATTCATCTTCAAAAGATGCAGGAATATGAGTAAAAAGGTTTCGGTTATAGGTGCAGGTTTGGTAGGCTCATTGCTTTCCATTTACCTTGCAAAAAGAGGTTACAAGGTTACCATGTTTGAAAGAAGGGGTGACATGAGGAAGGAAGTAGTGGAAGCAGGGCGTTCTATTAATCTTGCTTTAAGTGACAGGGGAATAAAGTCTTTAAAAGAAGTAGGTATAGCAGACGATGTTTTAGAAATTGCTATCCCAATGCATGGGAGACATATACATAACCTTGATGGAAAATATGCTTTTCAACCTTATGGCAAAGAAGGACAATATATTAATTCAGTATCAAGAAGTGAATTGAATAGTAAACTTTTGGATCTTGCAGAAAAACATGGTGTTGAGGTGTTGTTTGGTTACCGTTTACAATCAATAGATTTTAATCAAAAGTCTGTTGCCTTTGAGGTAAACAGCCAGCCAGTAATTATTGATTACGAATTATTGTTTGGGGCAGACGGTGCTTATTCAGCTACCAGGCTGGCACATATGTTACAACATAATTTGTTTGAATACCACCAGTATTATATTGATTGTGGGTATAAAGAATTATCGTTTCCTGCCGGAGAACATAACCAGCATTTATTAGAAAAAAATGCACTTCACATTTGGCCACGAAAAGATTATATGCTGATTGCTTTGCCAAATATTGACGGCAGCTTTACCGGCACTTTATTTTTTCCGTTTGAAGGTGAGTTGTCATTTAATAATTTAAAAACCAGGGAACAGGTATCTCAATTTTTTAAAGACACTTTTCCGGATGTGATTCCGCTGATTCCTGACCTGGTACATCAATTTTTTAATCATCCTACATCATCATTGGTTACGGTAAAATGTTTGCCATGGATAAGAGATGATTCGTTTTGTTTAATTGGTGATGCTGCCCATGCCATTGTGCCTTTTTTCGGACAAGGTATGAATGCAGGTTTTGAAGATTGCAGTGTACTAAATGATTTAATAGAAATACATAATGGTGACTGGCAATTCATTTTAAGATCATTCCAGGAATTACGCAAAACCGATGCAGATGCAATTGCGGATATGGCGATCAACAATTTTATTGAGATGCGGGAAAAAACAGCTGATAAAAAGTTTTTATTGCAAAAGAAAATTGAAGCAAAGCTTCATGAAAAATATCCCGATAAATGGATACCTGCATATTCACAGGTTAGTTTTAGCCCACACATCAGGTACAGTGAAGCTTTGAGAAATGCACTAAAGCAGGAGGCTATTATGCAGGAAGTGATGCTGGAGCCCGGTATTGAAAACAAATGGGAAACCTTAGATTTAGAAAATAAAATTCTTTCAAAACTGGAGTTGAATTAACTCCTTCACATGTTCATCTTTTATGACAAGGAAACAATTAGTTGAGCAAATATTTTTAAAACATTCTTATTTATGTGTTGGATTAGATACAGATGTGGATAAAATTCCTTTGCACCTGCAGTCTCATCCTGATGCTGTTTTTGAGTTCAATAAAGCTATTATTGATGCCACAAAAGAATATTGCGTTTCTTATAAAATAAATACAGCTTTTTATGAGGCAATGGGAGCTAAGGGTTGGGAAATAATGCAAAGAACGGTTGATTATATACCTGAAACACATTTTAAAATAGCTGATGCAAAACGCGGGGATATTGGAAATACATCTGCACAATATGCAAAAGCATTTTTTGAAACTTTAAATTTTGATGCTATTACAGTTGCACCTTATATGGGCAGCGATAGCCTTAAACCTTTTTTAGAATATCAAAATAAAACTACCATTGTTCTAGGATTAACATCCAATGCAGGTGCAAAAGATTTTGAATTACAAAAGATGCTAATTGAAACGCATATCCTTGATGAGGGGGTGCATATTATAAAAAGGATTCCCCTTTTTTATATGAATGGGTTATTGATAAAGTACGTGAATGGGGAACAATAGAAA
>MWWA01000275.1_pt1 | contig 14227 bp, 13 predicted proteins | sample 1047341 | NCBI WGS metagenome assembly MWWA01 (sample SAMN06349978, study PRJNA376086) | soil metagenome | isolation source: MS5-1 sample Antarctic (ecotone) soil | place: Antarctica | collected 2015-01-13
CTATAATTCCTTTACAAGGTTGTCCCAATTTAAACAACGAATCTTCCAGTCTTTTCATATCAGTGATGTATTGAGAGAGAAAGTGAGTGTGGAGGAAGACATGGAGGAACATCAAAAGCAAACTGCTGATATGAAAAGACTGGAAGATTCGTTGTTTAAATTGGGACAACCTTGTAAAGGAATTATAGAGTCTTACTATCTGAATAAAATGTCAATGCCTGAGATTGCTGAATTATTTGGTTATACGAATGCAGATAATGCAAAAACCCAGAAATACAAATGCCTTGTCAGGTTGAAGAAAATTTTTTTTTCACAAGATAAAAATGGAAAATAAAATGGAAGGGAACTTACTCCTCGATGCTACAGAAAGATACAGGCGCGGCGAAATGGACGAGCAGGAAAAGATTTTTTTTGAAGAATTGCGCAATAATAATCCTGAAATAGACCAGGTGGTGGCGGAGCACAATATGTTTCTGCATGAAATTGAAAAGATCAGGGACAAAAGGGCTTTTAAGCAAAGCCTGCTGGAGGTGGAACAAAAACTAATGGATGAAGGGGCGATACCTCAGGATAAGTTGAAAGGAAAAGCTAAAATCAGTTATCTATGGGGGCGTCACCGCCGGATTATTGCTGTGGCCGCATCTATTGCCCTCCTGGTATCTATTTCAACGGCTACTCTTGTTTCTTTTTATTCTGAAAATAAAAAAGAGGCCATCATTACTCCCCTTGTAAATAATAAGCTCAACCAGTTTGAGGATAAGCTAAATAAAATAGAAGATAAGCTGAATGATGCTTCCGGCAGTACAACTCCCCAGGGATTCCCGAAATTCGTTCCTAATTTCAGCGCTACTGGTTTCCTGGCGGATGGCAATGGTTTCGTTATTACTAATGCACACGTGGTGAACAATGCCCGAAACCTGATCGTAGAAAATAAGAAAGGAGATCAGTTTTACGCAAAGGCGGTGTATGTAAATAATACAACTGACCTTGCTATTTTGAAAATTATTGACACATCGTTCAGGAAGATTCAAGGGCTGCCATATACCTTCACAAAATCAATGGCTGACCTGGGAGAACAAATATTTACGCTTGGTTATCCCCGGAGGGAGGTAGTATATAGTGAAGGCTATTTAAGTGCGAAATCCGGTTATTCAGGCGATACTACATCATACCAGGTGAATATCTCGGTGAACCCGGGCAATAGTGGCGGACCGGTAATGAATCGCAACGGTGAAATCATTGGTATTATCAGTGGCAAAGAAACCAACGCTGACGGTGTGGTGTTCGCAATTAAGTCGGACAACATTTACGAGGCAATAAAACACATAAAAGATCAGGATACCATCAGGCTGCCCCAAAACAATTCCTTAAAAGGAATTGACCGGGTACAGCAGATAAAAAAACTGGCAGATTTTGTTTATATAGTCAAGGGAAATTAATAGCCTTTTTTATTTAATTCCACAGCTTCTCAGGGTAAGCGCCTGCCTCAATCAGTTTCCGGATGCTTGCTTTCACGTCAGGAGCGTCCTCCTTGTAAGTTACACCAAACCATTGCGATGAAGTCGTTATCACTTTGATGTTACAACCTGGCTGCTGAATAAAGGCATCACCTATAATGGGTATAAAAAATTCAGCTTTGGGATTGGAAGCATTTTCCTTTAGAAACTTATTAAACAATTCCTGTATAAAAGAAAAGACCGATGGATCGAAACCCCAGAAATTCATACTCACAGGAGTATCTGCCCGTAATTTTGTTTTAGCATCGTTTTCTTCATACACAATCGAGTCCCCGTCTTTATAAACCTTAATTCTTTCTACAATATTCACAAGATTATTATCATCATCTACCTGGCAAACGCCGCGGCTGACGGTACCATTTTCCGATAATGTTTTGGAAAGCTGGTACCCGATGATGCAATGTGTTTGGGGATTTACTTGTTCGGTTAAAAACCTATTGGCTTTTTCAAAGGCATCTCGACCATAAAAATCATCAGCATTGATTACGGCAAAAGGCTCATTAATAGCATCTTTTGCACAAAGTACAGCATGGGAGGTACCCCAGGGCTTTGTTCGCTCTGTTTCCATCTTAAATCCACTTGTATGCGAATCCATTTCCTGCAATACATAATCTGTTTCGATCTTACCTATTAGTTTACCCTCAAAAATGCTCTTAAAATTGTCTTCGAAATCTTTACGGATAATAAACACCACTTTCCCGAAACCACTTTCGATAGCGTCATAGATCGAATAATCAATAATCGTTTCTCCTGAAGGCCCAAAGGAATCCATTTGTTTGATGCCGCCATAGCGGCTCCCCATGCCTGCAGCCAGAATAAGTAAGGTTGGTTTCATGTGTTAATTTTTATTGTTTTTAAATTGTCTTTTTTTACGAAATAGGTGAATTGCAATACGATACTTTTACGCATTTCAGCGGCATAAATAACACGAAGATCATAAAGTAGCTTTCATACTGCTAATCTTTTAGTTTTAAATATTGAGGTGCGAAAATAAAACATAAAGAATAAGTATTACGGCCAGATGATCAACTCATTAATCTTATAAACAACGAAGGAATTGGAGATACAAATTTTACACGATATTTCTTTTGCAGAGAGAAATATCCAACTCTCAGTACTGAGGCTGGATAAGATGCACCCCGTAGTATCAGGAAATAAATTATTCAAGCTCAGGTATTTCATCAGGCAGGCCCAGGAACGTGGAATTAATAAAGTGATCACCTTCGGTGGAGCCTACTCAAACCACCTGGTTGCGACTGCATATGCAAGCCGGCAGGCCCGTTTCAGCAGCGTGGGCATTGTCAGGGGAGAAGAGCCCAGGCAAATGTCGCATACACTCAATGATTGCTTGGGATTTGGAATGCATCTGGAATTTTTTAGCCGTGACGTATATAGAGAAATAACGGGCAAAGAGGGTTACGGACAAATTCAGGAACAATATCGGGATCATTTGCTGATACCGGAGGGCGGATTTTCCCTTATGGGTGTTAGAGGTGCCAGGGAAATTCTGGAGTTTATAACTCAAAAAGATTATACCCATATCTGCTGTGCCATCGGGTCTGCTACTACTTTTGCAGGGTTATTACTCGCAGCAGAGTCACATATTGAGCTTATTGGTTTTCCGGTTTTAAAAAATATAGCAGATATTGATACCCGGCTACTGGAATTAGGTATTCCCCGCGGCAAATCATATAAACTTCAACCTGATTATCACTTTGGCGGATACGCTAAAAAAACAAGTGAACTAATTGATTTTCTGAATAAATTCTATTCTGTACATACTATCCCTCTTGACTTTGTTTACACGGGGAAAATGATGTTTGGTATCAATGATCTTATCAGAAATAATTATTTTCCGCAAAATTCCAGGATACTTGCCATTCATACCGGCGGGCTGCAAGGCAATCTGTCATTGGATAATGGCGTTCTCAATTTTTAATTTCAATTAACAAGCCCCTATATTTGCGTCTCCTGAAAAAATATAGTTTCGTTTCTCCTATGTATAAATCGGCGTTCATTTTTTTGGCGGCTCTGTTTCTGTATAATCAATCTGTTGCCCAAGATACCCTTCCGAGGATCACCGTAAATCAAATTAGTGATAAGGTACTTATCTCATGGACCAACCCTTACACTTCCATCACAAACATTGGTATTCAACGGTCGTACGATAGTCTGAAGCATTTTAAAACCATTGGAAGTGTGCTGAATGTAAAGGCGCAAACTAATGGCTTTGTAGATTCCAAAGCTTTTTTACCGGCACTGTATTACCGGCTGTTCATTTCATTTGAAGGAGGTTCCTATATTTTTACGAAATCTTATCTTCCCGGTAAGGATACTTTGCAGGCTATTCCCCAAATCTTTGAGAATTACAAGGCTGTAGAAACCTGGTTTATTCAGTCCCGGCATGTATATACGGGGCGGGACAACAATGTAATTATTTCGTTGCCTGATTATTCAGAAAAACGATATTCATTAAAGTTTTTTGAAGACGATAATACATTCCTCTTTGAGATCAGGAAGGTGACACATCCGTACCTCACGCTGGACAAAGTAAACTTTACCCATGCGGGTTTGTTCAGATTTGAACTTTTTGAAAATGGGGTGATCACCGAAAAACACAAAATTTATATTCCACGCGATGGCCGGCCTATACCTCCGCTTGATGAGCACGGTTATGAATTGAGATAATTTGCACATCAAAGACCTTCTCAAAATTTTCCTTTAGCTTTTCTTTTACTTCTGCTAATTGTATTTTTCTCCCTAATTCATTTTCCATTGACGTCACTTGCTTATTGACAATACCGCAGGGTATAATATTATTAAAAAACGAAAGATCCGGGTTCACATTTAAGGCAAATCCGTGCATCGTGATCCAACGGCTACAGCGAATACCCATTGCACAAATTTTTCTCTCTTTGCCCGGAATGCCCGGGTCTAGCCAAACACCTGTCTCACCTTTACTTCTTTCCCCCATTAGTTCATATTTCGCCAGCATTAAAATGATCACCTCCTCCAGGCTTCTCAAATATTTTCCTATATCAGTATAAAATTTTTCCAGGTCAATGATGGGATAACCAACTATTTGCTGTAGCCCATGGAAGGTTACATCTCCCCCCCTGTTCGTCCTGAAAAACTCAATCTCTTTTTCTTCCATCTGCTGATCATTCAGTAACACATTACTTATATCGCCACTCTTACCCAGGGTATATACCGGGGGATGTTCACAAAAAAGAAGATAATTTTTGGTTGGCAATTGCAGCCGGGCAAGTTCATCTGCAATGCCTGAAGGATTGTTTTTTCTTGCTTCAGATTTTATGGAAACATTTTGCTTTACCAATTCTTCCTGGTAATCCCAGGCTGCTTTGTATGGGATAATGCCGAGGTCCTCGAATATTACCGGCTGTTTTACCACTTTAAAAAATTTATTTTGCAAAGATAAGTGGGATGACACTGATTGGCCGATTAGACTGATGATGGTAACGACACGAATTTTTGGGGACGAACTACACGAATTATTGTATAACACCAATTTTGATGGATTAAATGGCTGTAGCAAACACTAAAATTGAATTATTTGATGAGCGGAGAAGAAACAGAACATTATGAAGACGCCGAAGAATTGTTTGAACGTTTGTCCATTACTGTGGCCAATGGCCAGGAGCCGCTTCGTATTGATAAATTTCTAATGAACCGCATTGAAGGAGCAACAAGAAATAAAATTCAACAGGGGATTGAGGCCGGAAGGGTGTTGGTAAATGAAAAAAATATAAAATCCAACTATAAAGTTAGACCAGAAGACAGGATTATTATCTATGATTCGTCGGAACCTGAATCAGGTGAGATCGTCCCGGAAAAGATACCTTTTAATATCGTTTTTGAAGACGATGACATCCTGGTGGTAAATAAAGAGGCGGGGATGGTAGTACATCCGGGAAGTGGCAACCCCAACGGTACGCTGGTGAATGCCGTAGCCTGGCATTTGCAGAAACAGGATAGTGCTATTGATGAAAATATATTGCCCCGTTTCGGATTGGTGCATCGGATTGATAAAAACACAACCGGCCTGCTGGTATTAGCCAAAACACCCAAAGCTATGTCCGGGCTGGCCAAGCAATTTTTTGAGCATACAGTTCACCGGAGGTACATAGCGCTGGTATGGGGCGAATTTTCAGAATCCGAAGGCACTATTAGGACGCATGTTGGCCGCCATCAGCGATTCAGAAAAGTCTTTGCGGCTTATCCGGAAGGAGAATATGGAAAGCATGCTATAACGCATTACCGCCTCCTGGAAAACTTTCATTATGTAAGTCTGGTAGAGTGCAGGCTGGAAACCGGCAGGACGCACCAGATAAGGGTACACATGCAATACATCGGACATCCATTATTTAATGATGCTACTTATGGCGGAGATAAAATTTTGAAAGGAACTGTCCATTCGAAATACAAACAGTTTGTTGAAAATAGTTTCGCTATTATTCCACGGCATGCCCTGCATGCACAGCAGCTTGGCTTCACTCATCCGGTAACGAAGAAAGAAATGTTTTTTGAAACACCTTTGCCAACAGACTTGGAAAAAGTTGTAAACAAATGGAGAAAATATGCTGCGCGGCCAAATGCCTCTATTGGTTAAAATCAAACAGCGTGGCCGTGAAAATACCCCGCTCCCGATTTTTAAAAATAGCTTTCCAATTGCCATTATATCTCAATAAAGAAGGGACTAACAGGTCGCCAACTTTAGTCATTTCCGCTTCCATTTCCACATTGAAATCATAGACGCCGGCGTCATAGTTGAGCGCATACTTCCGGGCTACGATCTCAAAATTCTTTTCGTTGAACCAGGTGATCATCTCATCAATCACTACGCTGCTTTTCCTACCGTCTTTCACCTTTACAGTAAAAACATAACAAGGGATATTATTAAAATCCCGCAGATCAATATCCATATCGTATTTATCAGCCATACCCGGATCAAAAATTTCCGTTTTGCCACTTATAAAAGGGAGGCCGGTAATTCTTGAACCTGGATTGAAGAACAGTTTTTTAAGTTGTTCTTTATGCTTTGCCATACCACTCAGGCCCGCAGACGAGAATTCACGGCCCTTCACAATATTGCTTTCGTCACAAATAGAGCCTTTTGTAAAAAAAATAGATGCATACATTTCAGGCGTGTAATAATTAAAGTTGCCGGAGGCGTCAAACATATCCCCGGTTACTTTCTGGTCTAACAATTCCATTGTGCGGCAGGAATCTCTTCGGTGCTGAATTGTCTTACTATAAAGCGATGCGATAATGTTTTCGTTTTTATCCATCATCCTTATATCATTTAAGGAAGTGAATTCTATAATATGCAGGTTACGAAAAGCTTTATAAAATGTGGTGTCATTTTTAACCCGTTCAATAAAAGAAGCAACATCCAGGTGCCTGTTGACAACGATCTCCGATAATGTGATATAGTTATTTTCAACCTTTACCAGGGAATCACTTTCCTGCTGAGCAAGGCAAATTGTAACCCACATCAACAAAGTGAATAAAGAGATACATTTTTGCATAGGTACGTGTGTGGTTGCAGCCGGTGTAATGTTTACGGAATTGCTATTACTTATTTCGGAAAAGACATCCTGTAATCCACAGATATCTTCCCTTTTGAAATATCGCTCAGTTTGCGCTTAAGCAAATTTTTTCTAAGAGGTTTTAGATAATCAATAAATAGCTTCCCATCGGTATGGTCATACTCATGCAGGATAACACGTGCTGTGATACCGGTGAATGTTTTTATATGCGTTTCAAAATTTTCATCCAGGAATGTTATGGTGATCTTCTCTTTTCGCACGATATCTTCCCTGATCTTGGGAATGCTCAGACAGCCTTCGTTATAAGACCATTCATTACCATCAACCATATTCATTTTTGCATTGATAAAAACTCCTTTAAATCCTTCATCACCTGGATAATCATCTTTTTCATCATCTTCCAAATTGTTAAGAATCTGGATAGTATCAACGAGGAATAAACGAATATCCCTGTTCACCTGGGGAGCAGCCAGGCCAACCCCTTTGCTGTTATACATCGTTTCCCACATATCATCTATGAGGGACTGTAAGCCGGCATAATCCGGCGTAATTTCTTTACTTACTTTTCTCAGTATTGGGTTGCCATATGCAACAATGGGAAGTACCATTTTAAAACAGTAATTAAATTAATGTGGCAAATTTAAAAGATTTACCTGAGCTGCATTTTTAATGGTACGTCCGGTAAGTCGTAAAATGTTATTCAATCCACTCTACGAAAGTTTCCTGCCCAGGAAGAGAGACGAAAAGACTGGTGGTATAGTGGCACAGTTAAAAAAGTATTGTCATAGTATGTTCTTTGCCATGTATTCCTGTAGCATCATCGTAGCAGCTATCTCATCTACATTACTCTTTATACGCCGTTCTTTTTTCTTCAAACCCATCTCCAGCATGGCAGCTTTCGCCAACTTTGAAGAATATCTTTCATCCACAGTTTTCAAAGGTATCAAAGGAAAGGCTTTCTCAATTTTAGAAATTATTTTTTTGACAAGAGGAGTTGCATGCGTTTCGGTATCATCCAGGTTAAGCGGGTAGCCGATCAGGATCAGTTCCACCTCTTCCTTAGAGAGATAATTCTTAAGAAAGGGTATCAGTTCCTCAGACTTCACACTTGTAAGGGCAGTAGCAATAATTTGTAACGGATCAGTAACGGCTATACCGGTTCTTTTTGATCCATAATCTATACAGAGTATTCTTGCCAATTGAAAAAATGAACGTCACCCCACTCTTTTTTGGTGAGAAAGGGCTAATGATAAAAAATAAATATATCCAGCAATACAAATAACGCAAACACCACAGAAGCAATGCCGTTTGAAGTAAAAAAGGCCTTATTGACTTTGTTCAGATTTCCCGGCGAGATTAGCCGGTGCTGCGATATTAAGAAATACCCAAATATGCTTACGCCTATCCAATAAAGCCATGACATGGAACCAACAATACCAGCTATCACCAGGCAGGTAAACGATAAAAGATGTAGCATCTCACTCACCTGTAGTGCATGGCGGCTGCCCAACCGGGATGGAATTGAATGCAACCGATTTGCCTTGTCAAAATCCTCATCCTGCAAAGCATAAATAATGTCGAATCCGCTAACCCAAAAAAGAACAGAGCACGAAAACAAAACAGGAACAAGGGCAAACTTACCGGTGACGGCGATATAAGCCCCAATGGGTGCAAGGCTTAATCCCAGTCCAAGGATTAAATGACAAAATGCAGTAAACTTTTTTGTATAACTATACCCCAATATGACCGCGAGAGCTACCGGTGCTAATACAAGACAGAGCGCATTGATAAAATAAGTGGTACTGATAAAAGCAAGGCAATTGATAATTACAAATAACAGCGCATTTTTTTTACTCAACATACCGGAGGGTATTTCCCGGATAGCAGTTCTTTCGTTTGCAGCATCAAGATCTGCATCCAGATAGCGGTTAAAAGCCATGGCGGCACTACGGGCAAACACCATGCAAAGCACCACCAGCAGCAACAGAAACCACCAGGGTTTGTAGGTGGTAAAATTCATATCACGCAATCCCAGGAAAAAACCGATTAAGGCAAAAGGCATCGCAAAAACGGTATGAGCAAATTTAACGAGTGACAGGTATTTATTTACGGTATTGAGCACACCCTCATTGCGAATCAGGCGCTCTTTCTCACTTCTTGTTTTAGTTACCATTTCGTAAAATCATTCATTTGTCTTTACAAATTTTTTGACAGATTCCCATAACACAATGCCTGCTGCTACTGAGATATTGAGAGAATGCTTCATCCCAAATTGAGGAATCTCAATGCTCCCATCGCAGGCATGAATGGTGTGCTGATCCACACCTTTTACTTCATTTCCAAACACAAAAGCAATTTTGTCCGGGGCAAGCTCGTGAAATGATTCGAGGGAAATACTTCCTTCCACCTGTTCGATCGCATATACCTGATACCCTTTTTGTTTCAGGTGAAGAATGGCGGAAATGGTGTCATTAAAATATTTCCAGTCCACGGAAAACTGGGCATCAAGTGCCGTTTTGCTGATCTCTTTGTGCGGAGGCCTGGCGGTATATCCACAAATATAAATTCCTTCAATAAGAAAGGCGTCAGCAGTTCTGAAAACGCTGCCTACATTGTAGGCGCTACGAATATTTTCTAAAACAGCCACTACAGGCCATTTTTCTGACTGCCTGAATTCATCAACTGTTTTCCGCTGTAGATCATCCATCCCCAGTTTTCTCATGAAAGACTATTAATTTGCAAAAATACTTAAATACATAATTTGTGTGTGGACGCTGCACATGCAGCAAGTGAAATATTAACGAACAGATGGCTTCTTCAGAGACTCCTTTAATGAAACAACATAGTTCTATTAAGGCGAAGTATCCTGATGCCATCCTTCTCTTTCGTGTAGGTGATTTCTATGAAACTTTTGGCCAGGATGCTATAACCACTTCACGGGTATTAGGCATCACCCTTACCAAACGAAGCAGCGCTACCGCTGACGCCGCGGAGTTGGCGGGTTTCCCTCATCATGCATTAGATACCTACCTGCACAAATTAGTAAAGGCAGGCTACCGCGTTGCAATTTGTGACCAGTTGGAAGATCCTAAAATGGCCAAGGGAATTGTGAAGCGTGGTGTTACGGAACTGATTACGCCTGGCGTAGCTACCAATGATAAATTGCTGGAACATAAAAACAATAATTTCCTTTGTGGCATTTATATCACAGAAAAAATTACCGGCGTTTCTTTCCTGGATATTTCTACGGGTGAGTTCTTTATTGCAGAAGGTGATAGCGAATACATAGACAAGCTGATGCAAAGCCTTGTTCCTGCAGAAGTGATCTTTCAAAGGAGTCAGCAAAAAAATTTTAAAAAGATATTTGGTGCCCGCTTTTATACATATGCACTTGATGAATGGATCTTTCAACACCAGTATGCCCGTGAAAGTTTATTAAAACATTTTGGTACACAGAGTCTCAAGGGATTCGGGGTTGAAAACCTTCCCGAAGGAATAGTAGCAGCGGGCGCTATTTTGCATTACCTGAAAGATACTGAACACCCGAATCTGCAACACATTACCAGCCTGCAAAGGATTGACAAGAATGATCATCTCTGGATGGACCGTTTTACAATTCGAAACCTGGAATTACTTGGCGGAAGCGATGAACAAAATTCTTTATTGAAAGTATTGGATCATACCGTATCTCCAATGGGTGGCAGGCTTCTGAAACGCTGGATGGTATTGCCGCTCACGGATATCAACCGCATCGAAGAAAGGCAAAACCTGGTGGAATATTTTATAAAATCACCTGAAGAAAAAAACAGGATCATTCAACTGATCAGGCAATCGGGAGATGTGGAAAGGCTGGTGAGTAAAATACCTTTAAAAAAAATAAATGCAAGGGAAGTATTACAGGTAGCCCGCGGTTTGAATGTAGCTGAAGAACTAAAAGAACTGTGCTCAAAAGCCGGTAATGAATACCAGAAGCGATTGGGGGATTCACTCAACCCCTGCAATTATATTCAGGAGAAAATTTTCAGGGAGATCGTGGAAAACCCTCCGGCTATTATTTCAAAAGGTCACCTGATAGCGGAAGGTGTAAATGAAAAACTGGATGATCTGAAAGATATCGTAACTAACGGCAAAGAACACCTGCTGAACCTGCATCAGCGGGAAATACAAAATACCGGAATATCTTCTCTGAAAGTTGGATTCAATAATGTTTTCGGTTATTACCTGGAGGTAACGCACACGCATAAAGAAAAAGTTCCGTCCGAATGGATCAGGAAACAAACATTGACAAATGCTGAAAGATATGTGACAGCCGAGCTGAAAGAGTATGAAGAAAAAATTACCGGCGCAGAAGATAAAATCCTTCAGCTCGAACTGGAGATTTTTGAGCAGTTGCTAAATGAACTGCAGGATTACATAGCGCCCATGCAAATGAATGGTCATGTATTTGCGGTTATTGATTGCCTTTGTTGTTTTGCGAGTAATGCGCTCTCCTCTCAATATAAAAAGCCTCTTCTTCACTCCGGAAATGAACTGGAATTGCTGGCAAGCCGCCACCCGGTTATTGAAAAAAATCTTGCTCAGGGCGAAAGTTATATCGCTAATGATATTTTTTTAGACCCTGCCACCCAGCAGATCATCATTATTACCGGTCCCAATATGAGCGGTAAAAGCGCCGTCCTGCGGCAGGCAGCTCTGATTACGCTGATGGCGCACATGGGCAGTTTTGTACCGGCCCAGTCGGCGAAGGTGCCTTTAACCGATAAAATATTTACCCGCGTAGGAGCCAGCGATAACCTTAGCAGCGGCGAAAGCACCTTCATGGTTGAAATGAATGAAACAGCAAGCATCATCAATAATATAACGGAACGAAGCCTGATACTCTTAGATGAAATAGGCAGGGGCACTTCCACATACGATGGCATTTCTATTGCGTGGAGTATTGTAGAGCACTTGCATCATTCACCCTTTGCACCAAAAACTTTATTCGCCACGCATTATCATGAACTGAACGAACTTGAAGACAAACTGGAGAGGGTGAAAAATTTCCACATCACGAATAAAGAATCAGGAAATAAAATTATTTTTTTACGTAAACTGGCGCCCGGCGGAAGCATGCACAGTTTCGGTATTCATGTGGCCAGGATGGCAGGTATGCCTCCTTCATTAATAGACAGAGCTAATGAAATTCTGGAACACCTGGAAGCGAAATTTGGAGATGAAGAAGAAAAGAAAGAAAATAAAAACAGCAAGGGTAAAATCACTGATCGCTTGAAAAAGGTTGACGCATCGCGCTTGCAACTAAGCATTTTCGATGCACACTCACAGGCATTTGACGACATCCGCAAAATTCTGGAGGAAGTAGATATTAATCGTCTTACTCCCGTAGAGGCTTTGCTTAAACTGCAGGAAATAAAAAATATGGTGAAATAATTTCTGCTTAGTACTCGTAAACGAAATAACCCCAGGGTTCCAATTTGTAAACGAAATTTTTATTAATGTTTACTTTATTTCCTGAAAAAACTTCCTTTGGCTTTCCATTCAATACTGGGTCATTGATCGTAAAGCTTTGTGGCTCGTTGGAAAAATTAAGTACTACAGCAATCTTCTTCTTCCCGTTTTGCCGGACGTAGGCAAAGATTGCGTTGTCATTTGCAGTGACTAATTTTTTGTAAGAAGCATCAGCGGCAAGCGCTGAATTATTTTTTCTCAGATGAAGTAGCGTTTTATAAAATGGCGCCATCGCAAAACTGTCCCAAACAAGAGGATCTTTTACAAAAAATTTCAATCTTCTTCTGTTTGGAATTTCCTGGCCACTGTAGATAAGTGGTATGCTCTGATACATGGTTTGGGTAAAAACTGCAAATGTTTTATAGCCATCACCATATCTTTCAAACTCTGTGCCCTCCCAGCTATTCCAGTCATGATTGGTTGTAAAATAAAGCCGGTAAGCATTGCGGGGAAAACGTTGAATATTATAATTGACCACAGAATCTACCTGCATCAAAGTCTTATCACCATGCTGAAATTTGATCATCGTTTCCATGACCGTCCAGGCATAGGTTTCGTCAAAGCCTGCCAGGTGCAAGCTGGGTTTTTCACCTTCTGCCAGCATAAATACGTTTTTAATTTTTCGTAAAGAATCTATACATTCTTTCCAAAAATCCTCTGGCACACCTTCAGCGACATCGCAGCGAAAACCATCTATGTCTGTTTCCTTTACCCAGAAGGCCATGGCGGCAATCATGCTGTCTCTCAATTCCCGGGTGTCATAATTTAAATTACGCGTATCGTTCCAGTCGGCATCAAATACAGTGTTGCCTTGTGCATCTCTTTCATAAAAAGCCGGATGATCATTTACCCATCGGTTATCAGGCGAGCTGTGATTGGCAACCCAATCAGTGATCACTTTAAAACCCATTTCATGCGCATGATTCACGAGGGCTTTCCAGTCGGTCATCGTTCCAAATTCAGGATTAACAGCAGTATAGTCCCTGACTGCATAATAACTTCCCAATTCATCCGCGGTCATTTTTCGTTCTGCAATTCCTATAGGAGTAATGGGCATGAACCACAATATTTCAACACCCATTTCTTTAAGGCGGGGCAAGTGTTTTTCAAATTCTTTCATACTGCTGCTTTCAGAATACTGCCGCAGGTTTACTTCATAAATATTACTCTGGTTACTCCAGGCGGGATGTGGCCCATTATCACTTGAGAGAGCAGCATCCGGCGTTAGTTTTTTCCCACAGGAAAAAAAAGTAAGTGCGAATGAAATTGCAACAAGGAAAGAAGGATATTTTTTCATAATGAATGTAACAAGCATTGGTGTAAAAGTTTTTAGAGATAAAAAAGCAACTGAAAATAAATTTACAATAAACAGGCAAGGTGCAGGATAATAATTCGATTATTTTTGATTGAAAGCAATTTTCATGGAGATGTACTATCACAAATATTTACAGCTTGATAAATTATTAGATGCCCAGCATCCTGAAAGCCTGAAAACTGGAAATGAGCCGGCGCATGATGAAATGCTGTTTATCACCATTCACCAGGCGTATGAACTTTGGTTCAAGCAAATTTTATTTGAACTGGATTTTATCATGCGTGTTTTTGACAAGCAACAAATTGATGATAATTCCG
>MWWA01000276.1_pt1 | contig 14137 bp, 15 predicted proteins | sample 1047341 | NCBI WGS metagenome assembly MWWA01 (sample SAMN06349978, study PRJNA376086) | soil metagenome | isolation source: MS5-1 sample Antarctic (ecotone) soil | place: Antarctica | collected 2015-01-13
TCATTAATGTTATTTCTGCAAAGCGAACAGAATGAAAAGCATAATCAGCAGGATTAAGGGTAAAACTTTCCAGGTACCTGTTTGGATTGGTTTCATGCTCCATATGAACATGCATATCAATCCATCCCGGCATTACCGTTTGATTTTTCAAATCAATCAATTTATCAGTGGCGCCAGGATTCAAAAAACCATTCTGAATACCTGTGATCTTATTATTTTCAACAATGATTGTTTGATTTGTTCGGGCTTTATCAGAAAATCCGTCAATTAAGTTACCACACCAGATTATTGTTTTTTGAGCGTTTGTGTACGAATACATGAAAAGTGAGAGGATAGTCAGGAATGTTCTCATTATTTTCTTCTCAATATAATTAAGTAGGATGTCTTATAGAAATTTGTGATGGGAATCATTATTTTTCCACACCACGATTTCAGATTTCAGTGACCGGGAAATTAGCCTTATTTTTGAATGACCTTCCGGATTTTTCCTACAAACTCCGCCTGGTCATTGAATACTGACCAGCCATTTTTTAAAACATATATGTTGAATTAGATATAATTTGTTGCTTTTTAAAAGGGAAAGCAGATATGTTATTGAATTTGCCGGTTTCATTCAAGATTATAATTTAAGTTGAAAAAATACAAGGTACTAATATGTCAAAATACGTTTTCGTAACCGGTGGGGTTACATCTTCATTAGGAAAAGGAATAATTGCAGCTTCACTTGCAAAACTTTTGCAGGCCAGGGGCTTTAAAGTAACTATCCAGAAATTTGATCCATATATAAATGTGGATCCGGGAACATTAAATCCCTATGAACATGGAGAATGTTTTGTTACAGAAGATGGTGCAGAAACAGATCTTGATCTCGGTCACTATGAAAGGTTTTTAAATATTTTTACTTCCCAGGCTAATAATGTTACTACCGGTAAAATTTATCAAACTGTTATTAACAAAGAAAGAGAAGGCGCTTATCTTGGTAAAACCGTGCAGGTGATTCCTCATATAACCGATGAGATCAAAAGACGGATGCTGATCCTGGGGCAGAAAAATGAATTTGATATTATTATTACAGAAATAGGAGGTACAGTAGGTGACATAGAATCATTGCCCTATATAGAGGCAATCCGCCAATTACAGTGGGAGATGCCGGATGAAGACCTGCTGGTTGTGCATCTAACACTTATTCCATACTTAAAAGCAGCCAAAGAATTAAAAACCAAACCCACTCAGCACTCAGTTAAGATGCTGAGCGAAAGCGGGGTAATGCCGGATGTACTTGTTTGCCGTACCGAAGAACCTATTGGTAATGAAATAAAGAAAAAAATTGCACAGTTCTGTAATGTACAGCAGGAAGCAGTTATTGAAGCAGTTGATGCAGCAACAATTTATGAAGTTCCACTTATCATGATGAAGGAAAGACTGGATACGATTGTTCTTAAAAAATTAAATATTACAAACTATCCTGAACCTGAATTGACCAAGTGGAAAGAATTTTTGGATAAATTAAAATACCCCAAAGCCAAAGTAACTATAGGGCTTATTGGTAAATATGTTGAGTTGCAGGATGCATATAAGTCCATTCTTGAATCTTTTGTTCATGCCGGTGCCATAAATGAATGTAAAGTTCAGGTTGTTGATATTCATTCAGAATTTATTACCCGCGAAAATGTAGCGGAAAAACTTGGCTCATTGGATGGTTTATTGGTGGCACCAGGATTTGGCCATAGAGGCATTGATGGAAAGATTAGTGCAGTAAAATATGCAAGAGAAAAGGGATTGCCATTTTTTGGTATTTGCCTGGGTATGCAAATGGCGGTTATTGAGTTTGCAAGAAATGTAATCGGGATTGAAAATGCACATTCAACCGAAATGGATTCTGATACAACGAATGCTGTGATTAATATGATGGAAGAGCAAAAAAAGATCACCAAAATGGGAGGTACTATGCGATTAGGAACCTACCCCTGCCAAATAAAAATAGGATCTTTAGCACACACTATTTATGGAAAAAACCAAATCAGTGAGCGCCACCGTCACCGCTATGAATTTAATAATGAATATGAAGAACAATTTGAAAGGAATGGCATGATTGCAAGTGGTGTCAACCTTGAAACAAAACTGGTGGAAATCATGGAAATCCCTTCACATCCATTTTTTATTGGTGTTCAATATCATCCTGAATTAAAAAGTACAGTTGAAAATCCTCATCCACTTTTTGTACATTTTATTGGGGCAGCAAAAAAATATAATGAACACAGGATGGCCTCCAAAAGCGCTACGCTTCAAAGCGAAGTAATCTGAACGTAATCTTATTTTACAGAATGTTGATGACGGTTTTAATACATCGGCAAAAGGTAGTTTCCCTATCTTTGCCATCTTTTTAAAAAATACTAAATGAATTTCGATCGTAATACCATCATTGGTTTCGTGGTGCTTGGACTGCTTTTTTTTGGATATTTTTACTTCACTACACAAGATCAGAAAGCTTATCAAATGGAAAAGGCCAAAGCCGATTCCATTGCTAATCTGAATAAGCCCAAAGCAGATACAGCTGCATTAGAAGTTTTACAGCAAAAAAATGATTCTGTTATAAATATTACTACTGCGGGCAGTTTTAACCAGGCAGTTAATTCCTCCCAAGAATTTGTGAGTGTGGAAAATGAGTTAATGAAAGTGGTATTTACAACCAAAGGTGGCCAGCCTGAATACATAGAACTTAAAAAGTTTAAGGATCAGCAGGGAAAATTGGTCCGGCTTGCTTCTTCAGACTTTGATAAAATTGATTATGCCATCAATACAGGGATCAATAACAGCGCCCAAATTGCTGGATTAAACTTTTTAGCAGGCGATGTTCAAACAACTCCGGATGGAAATACTCAAATTAATTTTACCCTTCAATCAACAGATAGTGCAGGTCCGGTAATTGTTCATCATTATGTTATTAAGCCGAATGATTACATGATCGATTTCAATATTCAGCTTAGTGGGGCTAGCACTTTATTGACCAATGGAGCTTTAAATTTTAATTGGAATGCAAGAGCAATACAATTGGAAAGGGATATTGATTATGAAAAGCAGAATTCCCAGGTTGGTTTTAGCGAGGCGGGAGATTTTGATTACTATGGAATCAATAACAGAAGCTCCCAGAATTTTGAAACTGACTTAAAATGGGTTGCTGTTAAACAGCAGTTTTTTAATACGGCATTTATTGCTAAAAATGGTTTTGAATCAGGAAAAATGGATTGGGTGGTTCCTTCAGATTCAGGTTTAATTGTTGAAGCCAGGGCCAGTCTGCAATATAAAGTAGATGGAGGCAGTGTAACAAATGTGGTTCCCCTTCAACTATATTATGGTCCTAATGATTATAAAATTTTAAAAGGGTATAATTACGAATTGGAAAACCTGGTTAATCTGGGCCAGGGAATGTTTGCTTTTGTAAAATATATTAACCGTTGGATTGTACTACCGGTATTTGATCTTATTAAAGGATTTGTCAGCAGCTATGGTATAGTAATTCTTTTATTAACCATACTTATCCGCCTTGTTATTTCTCCCTTAACATACAAAAGCTATTTGAGTGGTGCAAAAATGAAGGTACTACGGCCTGAAATTGCCAAATTGAAAGAGAAATATGGTAATGACCAGCAACAGATAAGCATGGAGCAAATGAAATTATTCAGGGAGGCAGGTGTAAACCCATTGGGAGGTTGCATACCGGCTTTACTGCAGATTCCCATATTTTTTGCCTTGTATAGTTTCTTTAGCTCCCATGTAGCACTTCGTGGGGAAAGTTTTTTATGGGCGAAAGATTTATCAACTTATGATACCATTTACGATCTGGGTTTTAATATTCCTTTATATGGTGATCATATCAGTTTATTTACAATTACAGCCACAATAACCAGTTTGATTATTTCACTGTATAGCATGAGTATGACGCCTGATCAGAATAATCCGGTATTGAAATACATGCCGTATTTCTTTCCCGTCATCCTGTTATTTGTGTTCAATAGCTTACCCTCTGCATTAACGTGGTATTATACGGTTTCAAACCTGATAACACTGGTATTGCAGTTTATTATCCAGAATTATATCATAGATAATAAAAAAATTCTGGCTAAAATTGAGATTAACAGGAAAAAGCCTAAGACCAAATCGAAATGGCAGGAACGAATGGAACAGGCGCAGGACCAGCAGAAGAAATTGAAGGAAATGCAAAAAAGAAAATAAAATATAGGATAATAGAAAAAGCCGGTTTCAGATGAATTTGAAACCGGCTTTTTTGTAAGCAACGAATAAGCTAAATTGTCGTCTAAATAGAAACTTATAAAGAACATGACACGTACGTTGAAGTCAATTATATTGATCCTGATGGTTTTAAGCACAATTAAGGTGGAAGCCCAGCGGAAAATTACCGAAGGAACTATTTCTTATGACATTGTCATAAATACAGGCAAAGCGGATCCACAAATTGCAGACATGTTTGATGGAGCAACCAATGTTGTATATATAAAGGGTGCCCAAAGTCGATCTGAAATGGTGAGTTCCTTAGGAACTCAATCTACCATCATTGATGGGAAAACCGGGAACGTTACGGTCCTTAAAGAATATGGAGATCAGAAGTATATGATCCCTATGACCCCAGCAAACTGGAAAGAAGCTAACAAAAAATATGAAGGAATTACTTTTCGGATAGTTGAAGAATTTAAAACCATCGCAGGGTATAATAGTCAAAAGGCTATTGGTAAAATGGTGGATGGAACAGATTTTACCGTTTATTTTACCCGCGAACTGGTACCTGAAAACACTGATTTTCAATATGCAAACAGGGGTTTACCAGGGTTGGTAATGGAATATGAAACAGTAATGGGTAATCTGAAAGTTACTTATACGGTTTCTAACATAAATTTTAGCCCTGTCCAGGCATCTAAATTTGATTTGCCTAAATCCGGATTCAGGATCGTTTCTTATAATGAAAGTAAAGGAACTGGTAATTAAAGAAAATCAATAATTCCCCTGAGATGAGGGGTTGAATTTAATCTTGTCTAAAATAACTTTTCTTTTTAAGGGAAGGATATAGGTTGTGTTTCCCTTTTTATAGGTAAGAGTTGTATTTATAAAGAGATAGTTGTTCTTTTCTTCGTTTATAATGTGATTTCCCCTGAAATCGTATCCTGATTTGAGGGTGAATATTCCTGGATTAACAAAAACCTGGGTTTTTGTAAGCAATGATTTTTGTCTTGGTTTCCCTTTACCATCACCAAGCGTAGCAAAGGCCCCAAATGTTGACGCCAGCAAAACAACAATAACTGCTGTCTTTCTTTGCAAAACCTTCTTGATTATTAGTGTGTTAATTAACATTTCGTTACAAAAATAGTATAATATTCAAATTAAAGGAAACCGTTCATCATTTGGTTTAATTTTTATTTAACGAAATTCTAAAAGAATTGTTACAAATAATTGGTGTTTTTTATTATTAATGCTAATTTGACTTTAACCATATTAAATGAGAGAACAGCATTTTCGCGAAGACAGGGAATATTTAAAAGAACTACTCCGACAGTTTGAAAACTTACGGGAAGGTAGAAGTCATTCGTTTATTGATGAAGAATCTTTCGAGAAGATCATTGATTATTTTGATGAAAAAGAAGAATTCTCCAGAGCACTGGAGGCGGCTAATTTTGGCATTGATCAATACCCTTACTCTTCATCACTCCTTATACGAAAAGCTGACCTTTTACTGGCCAGCCGTCGATACAAGGCCGCCCTGGAAGTTTTGGATCAAGCCAGCGTGTTCGATGGTTCCGACATCAACTTATATATTTTGAAGACAGATGCTTTACTGGCTCTTGACCAGCAAGAGCAGGCTGTAGAATTACTTCAGCAGGCTTTAACGCTCTTTGATGGTGAAGAACGCATTGAATTACTCTTTGAACTCGCTGATGTTTATGATGATTATGAAGAGTTTGATAAAGTTTTCGATTGCCTAAAAATGATATTGGAAGAAGACCAGAATAATGAAGAAGCCTTATACAAGATTTGTTTTTGGACAGAGTTTACCGGGCGTAATGAAGAAAGTATACGCCTTCACCAGGATATTATAGATGAATATCCCTATAATGAGTTAGCCTGGTTTAATCTGGGTGCTGGCTTCCAGGGATTGAAGTTGTATGAAAAATCCATTGATGCGTATAAATATGCTGTAACAATCGATGAAAAATTTGATTATGCATACCGGAATATGGGAGATGCTTATATCCGGTTAAGAAAATATAAGGATGCCATTGAAATGCTCGAAAAGGTTCTTGAACTTTCAAAGCCAGAAGATGTGATTTATGAGGCCATAGCACATTGTTTTGAAAAAATGAAAAATTATGCTCAGGCCCGCTTTCATTATCGCAAAGCAGTTCATCTTAATCCGGAAGAAAGCAAATTGTTTTATAAAATAGCCTGTACTTATTACAATGAAGGTCAATTTGATGCGGCTATAAAACAATTAGTAAATGCTACACGTATTCATCGTAACCAAACTGAATACCTATTATTAATGGGGGAATGCCGGCTAAAACTGGAAGCATACAAAGATGCAATACAGAATTTCTCTGATGTAGTTCGGATAAAACCCCGCAGCATGAAAGGTTGGGAAGCACTGATACGGTGTCTTTATAAAGCCGGGTATTATGAAGAAGCGATTGAGCAGGTAAATGTAGCTTTTGAAATAAGTAATGGTAAACCCATCCTGCAGTTTTATAACAGTGCTATATTATTTGCTCTTGGTAAAAATAAAACTGCCATTATACAACTTGAAAAAGCTATGGATAAAGCTCCCAGGCTACTAAAGAAATTTGTAGAACTAAACCCCTCAATTTTACAAAATCAATTAGTAGTAGATCTCATTGCCAGGTTTAAAAGAAACAAATCAATTTAAAAGGGTTAGATAAAAGTCAGGTGAGCGCAATTTATTCTTCCTTATTTTTGCGCCAGTTTTTTAAAAGCGGTTAAATCTGTTAAACTTTTATAGTTAAAACCCTGTACATGAATTTTAAACTCTCACAAATTCCTGATCGTGGTAAAAAGCCCAGAGAATCAGGCCTTACCATGGTGATGGATAAAGGGATCAGTGTAAATGAAGCAATAAATTTCCTGAGTGTTGCACATCCGCACGTGGATATTATTAAACTTGGTTTTGGAACTTCTTTTGTAACTCCAATTCTTAAAGAAAAATTGGAAATCTACCGGTCTTATGATATACCTATTTATTTTGGCGGAACACTATTCGAAGCCTTCCTGATCCGCAATCAGTTTGATGATTATGTTTCTGTATGTAAAGAATTCGGTATCAGTTACCTGGAAGTAAGTGATGGTTCCATCGAAATTCCACATGCTGAAAAATGCGGTTATATAGAAAAACTGGCAAAAGAATTTACTGTTTTAAGTGAGGTTGGTAGTAAGGATGCAGCACATATCATTCCGCCCTATAAATGGATTGAACAGATGCGGGCAGAATTGGAAGCCGGATCTACATATGTCATTGCAGAGGCCAGGGAAGCAGGAAACGTTGGTATTTATCGTGGATCTGGTGAAGTTAGAGAAGGCTTGGTGCAGGAGATATTAACGCAAATAGCGAGTGAAAAAATCATCTGGGAAGCTCCTCAGAAAGAACAACAACTTTATTTTATTGAATTACTTGGATGCAATGCTAATCTCGGGAATATCGCTCCTTCGGAAGTAATTCCTCTTGAGGCTATGCGTATTGGATTAAGAGGTGATACCTTTAATTTGTTCTTAGACAAATAATTTTTATGCGGCTTTTTGGTTTAATAGGCTATCCTTTATCACATTCCTTTTCAAAAGAATATTTCACGAAAAAATTTGAAATAGAAAAGCTGACCAACTGCCGGTATGAAAATTTTCCGATTGCATCCATCGCTGAGATAAAAAATATTCTTCATAATAAGCTTGAATTGGTAGGTCTGAATGTTACTATTCCCTATAAACAACAGGTAATTTCATATCTGCATCATGCTTCACCAGTTGTCCAGGTTATCGGGGCATGTAATTGCATACACTTGAAAAATGGTCAATTGCATGGACATAATACAGATGTAATAGGTTTTAAAAAAAGCCTGGAGAAATATTTGCAACCACATCATACAAAAGCCCTGATATTAGGATCGGGTGGCGTATCCAAAGCCGTGGAATATGTTTTAAGTAAATTGAATATCCGCTTCCAGGTAGTTTCAAGAAATCCAGATAATACTCAGTTGAATTATAGATTACTTAGTAAATCAATTATTCAGGAACATTTGCTGCTTATCAATACAACACCATTGGGAACTTTTCCTAATACAGAAGACGCCCCGGAAATTCCTTATGAGTTGTTGACCCCGAATCACTATTTATTTGACGTGGTATATAATCCACCCTCCACAAAATTTTTAAAAATGGGTCAGGAAAAAGGAGCGAAAACACAAAATGGGTTGGAAATGCTGCAAATACAAGCCGATGAAAGTTGGAAAATCTGGAATGAAATTGATTAATTAAGCGGGTTAATATCCTGGATAAATTTTTCCAGAATTATTGATGGAATGGCCATTACTTTTTTTAATGGGTAATCAAAACAAACCATACCTGTTTTAGCCAGGGCAATAATTTTTTTCTCATTTGATACCGCATTTGATTTTTCTATTTTATAATAAATTGAAAATGCAATTTTAGAAAAATCGGCAGCATGAACCGCAACTTTTACATCTTCCCCATAAAATAATTCATTTTTGAATTCAATGGCCACATCTCTCATAATAAGCCCGAATCCACCGAAATTCAATTCATCCAAATTTTTATTTTTCAGGAATTGCATTCTTGCCTCGTGAATGATTGATAAAATGCTGTCATTCCCAACATGTCCCCCATAGTTTATATCAGTGATACGGACAGGTATTTTTGTATAAAATGAAAAATGCTCCGGGAGTTCAATTTTAATTCGCGACATACCCATGCATTTTGGTTTAATATCAGGGGGTGTTTTCTTTAATGGAATTAATCAGGCTCAGCATATCCAGAAAATTATCAGGCGAAGGCGTAATTGGTGAAGAGGCTATCTGCTCTCTCCATTTCTGTATTTTTGCTTTACAATCAATATTGTTTAAAGAAGGTTCGTTATCCAGACAACCAATCATTCCTGCAAGTTTTTTGGAAATTCTTATAACATAACCATCTTCACTTATTACTGTTACATAAGGATTATTAGTGGCGACTTGTGAAGGATTATAGGATATATTACGGGCACTGTAATCCAGAGGTTGCAGGTTGCCATCCATATTATCAACAGAAAAAGAATAAGATAATTGGGCAGGTGCATTCCTTAAATCATCCATGGTCGCTACTGCATAAGTGTTTTGATCAGGATATTTTTCCCGATAACTGTTTTTAGCTACCCATTTTTCCGTTTTGTTCTCATCATTTTCAATCCAATCTTCATTTACTTCCCCGGCTATTGATGGTTTATTCAAAGGCACCGGGAGATTATTAGTTTTGGGTGTAACGGTTTCATCCGGCTTAGTAGCCATATCATTATTTATGGTATTGCTACCATCAGTCATCCAAAACACAGATAAGGCTATAATACCAATGATAGCGGCAGCTGCGGCATACCGCCAAACTGGGAAAGCTTTCTTATAGACCGGAATAATAGCTGCTTCACTTATATTATCAAGCTTATTGGCAATTTTATTCCATGCCTCCGCTGGGGGTGGCGTTTCATAGGAAAACAATTTTGTAGGGAAAGAGGCTTTTACGCCATCATCTAATGCATTGGCAATAGCAGTCCAGTTATTGCCTGGTGGCTTAATTTCGCAGTTGTAAATTTTATTTTTAAGTTCGTCTTTCATTTTTTAACGGATCGGTGTTGATCAATATATTTCTTAACCATGTCCTGGAGTATCACCTTTGCCCTGGATAATTGCGATTTACTGGTGCCTTCACTGATACCCATAATGTCACCAATTTCTTTATGGGTATATCCTTCTATAACATACATGTTGAAGACCGTACGGTAACCAGGTGATAATTCCTGTATCAATTCAATGATATCTCTTTCTGCTAATCCATCCAGTACATTCAGGTAATCCCCTTCAATTGTACTTTCTTCTTTTTCGGTTACAGGTTGCAGATATTTTTTGCGCCTGAAATGTTCTATAGCTGTATTCACAAAAATTCTCCTTATCCAGCCTTCAAAAGAACCTTCACCCCGAAAGCTTGATAATTTCTTGAATATCTTAATAAATCCTTCCTGTAAAATATCTTCAGCTTCCTGTGTGTTTCCGGCATACCGAAGGCAAACAGCGTACATTTTAGAAGAAAATCTATTGTATAATTCTTCCTGCATGCGCCTGTTTTCCTGTAAACATCCTTCAATTAAGTCGCTTTCGCTTATTATTTGGTTGCTTGTAGTGCTCAATTGTGTTGTTTTATTTTATGCAGGTAATTTACCAGTTTATTCACAGCCTTTTTACGGTGGCTATATTCGTTTTTTTCATTTATAGTCATTTGTGCAAATGTTTTGTCACTTCCAAAGGGCACAAAAACCGGGTCGTAACCAAAACCCCTGTCACCCTTCATTATTTCAATGATTTCACCTTCGCATATACCTTCAAATTGTTTTTCCGTACCATTTAACATTAAGGAAATAACTGTTCTGAATCTGGCTTTTCTTTCGGGTTTTGATTTTAATTTCTCCAGCAGTTTGTCAATGTTTTTCTCAAATGATTTTTCTTCACCACTGTATCGTGCGCTTTTTACCCCAGGCTCACCATTCAAAGAATATACTTCAAGGCCGGTATCTTCACTAAAACAATCAAGGCCGGTTAATTCTGATATTGTTTTGGATTTATGGGTGGCATTTTCTTCCAGCGTATTAAAAGGTTCTGGTATATCTGTATTGATTCCTGCTTCTTTCAGAGTTACTAATTCAAAAAAATTTCCTACTTCAGGCTGTATTTCTTTGACTTTAAACTGATTATTGGTTGCGAAAATCAATTTCATACACATTTAATTTAAAAAATTAAGCCATAGATCAGGATAGGAATAAACGTTGTAAACAACTCCATAGTTTGCCTTTTAGTTGTTTATCCTTATCTAATTGATCAAGTGATGGTGATAAAAGGTATTGACAGCCATCAAATGATTGCACCTGAAAATGAGGGAATTTTACCGGTAATTGAATTTGAGCAGGTTGTATATCAAACAGCAAAGCTTTATCCTGGTTTAGATTTTTTTTTAATGTTTGGTAATCAATTTGCGTGTGCGCCAGATTGATTATGGCTACATCACCCAGACTCATTTTGCATGCATTTAGGATGGTAGTTAGAAAATTTAGCTGTTCATCCGGTAAAAAAACCGTATCAGGATTGTTAATTAATATTAAGATATTCTTCTTGTTATCACCCAAAAATTTAATTCCGGCTGTCATTTGACTTTTCGTTATCATAGGAATTATGTCGGGTTTCTCCTCTATGAGTTGGTCTGTATAAAGACCTGAAATCATTGTGGCAGTTAATTTGATATTATTTAAATCCATTAGGGTTAAAATTTACGAATGGGTGTTAGTTTTTTTTGTTTATTTGCAGCATAAAAATAATCATTATGATTGCAGTTATGGATATAACAATCACAAAGGCTGAAAGAAGCAAATTACCGGCAACAAAACCGGAAAACCTTTCTTTTGGCCGTTATTTTACTGATCATATGCTGGAAGCTGATTATGAAAATGGGGAATGGAAGAATATTGAGATTAAACCATACCAGCCATTATTATTAAGTCCATCAGTTGCTGCTCTGCATTATGGCCAGGCTATTTTCGAAGGTATTAAAGCTTACAGGAATGAAGCCGGCGAGGCATTTATCTTCAGACCACATGATAATTACCGGCGTTTTAATATATCCGCACAACGTATGCAAATGCCTACCGTTCCCGAAGAATTATTTATAGAAGGCATGAGGCAATTGGTTGCGATGGACAAGAATTGGATACCTCAATTACAGGATCATTCATTATATATCAGGCCATTTATGTTTGCATCAGATGAACTGATTGGTGTGAGGCCATCCGATAATTATAAGTTCCTGATTATTTTAAGTCCAACAGGCCCTTATTATAATGCTCCAATGAGAATTTATGTTGAGGAACAATATGTGCGGGCTGTACCTGGTGGGGTAGGTTACGCAAAGACGGCGGGTAATTATGCCGCCGCCATGCTGGCTACTGCCAATGCCAAAAAGCTGGGGTATGACCAGGTTCTATGGACGGATGCTTTTGAACATAAATATGTTCAGGAAATCGGAACCATGAATGTTTTTTTTATTATTGGAAATAAGGCTTACACACCAGATTTAAGTTTGGGTACCATCCTGGATGGGGTAACCAGGAGTAGTGCCATTGAGCTTTTAAAAGAAATGGGATATGATTTGGTTGAACGCCGGATTACCATTGATGAATTAATGGATGCATATAAAGCCGGGGAATTAAAAGAAGTATTCGGAACAGGTACAGCAGCTACAATATCCATGATTAAAGAATTGCGGTACAAGGATTTTGTAATGGAGTTTGATGTGGATTCCTGGTCTGCCGGTCCAACTTTAAAAAATTGGATTACGGATATCCGGGAAGGAAGAAAAGAAGATAAGTACGGATGGATGTATAAAATTGATTAATTATTAAGATTTATAATCACTTTTAAATCTCTTCATTTGCACTCAATTAGTGTTTAATTGAGTGCTTTTTATTTTTTTAATAACAATTTGGGAAATGAAAATTGAATTTTTTGGATTTTCACTCAATGCCCGTTACCTTTGCCCTCCCAAAAATCAAAAGGTTAAGAATGCCTACAATACAACAATTAGTACGTAAAGGAAGAGAAATTATCAGGGCTAAAAGTAAATCCCGTGCATTGGACAGTTGTCCTCAGCGCCGTGGAGTTTGTACCCGGGTATATACTACAACACCCAAAAAGCCTAACTCTGCTTTACGTAAAGTAGCCAAGGTTCGTCTTACCAATAAAATTGAGGTGATTGCTTATATTCCGGGTGAAGGTCACAACCTGCAGGAGCACTCAATAGTATTGATTCGCGGAGGTCGTGTTAAAGATTTGCCTGGTGTGCGTTATCATATCGTTCGTGGTTCATTGGATACTGCCGGTGTAAAAGATCGTAAACAAAGTCGTTCTAAATACGGAACCAAGAAAGAAAAAGCAAAAAAATAATTTAAAAGAAAAGTAATCTCTATATAATGAGAAAATCGCAAGCAAAAAAACTCCCTTTAGCACCAGATCCAAGGTATAATGACAAGCAGGTAACCCGCTTTGTAAATAACCTAATGTGGGAAGGAAAGAAAAGTGTAGCATTCGAAATTTTTTACGATGCCATTGAAAAAGTAGCAAAGCAAACCAATGAAGATGGTTATGAAGTTTGGAAGAAAGCATTAGCCAATGTTACACCAGCTGTAGAAGTTCGCAGCCGTCGTATTGGCGGCGCTACATTTCAGATTCCGGCTGAAGTACGCACTGACCGTAAAGTTTCATTAAGCATCAAATGGTTGATTCGTTATAGCCGCGCCAGGAATGGTCGCAGCATGGCTGATAAATTAGCCGGTGAAATTGTTGCTGCAAGTAAAGGTGAAGGGGCAGCATTTAAAAAGAAAGAAGATACGCACCGTATGGCAGAAGCCAACAAGGCATTTGCCCATTTCCGCATCTGATTTTTCAATAAAAATATTCGAAAGCCGTTCAATTTTGAGCGGCTTTTTTTTGTAAATGCATAAAAAAAGTCGTTTAAAATAAACGACTTTAAAGAATGAGCTAAAATATATCTATCCTTCCACTGCGGGGTTTTCTGCCATTCCTGGTGCTTCCATTTCTGGTTGAGCCACCGGACTTTCAACCGGAGGAGGAGTAGGATTTGATTTACTGCTTGTTGCTTTCCTTGGAGCTGCTTGTTTTGCTGCCTTTCTAGGGGCCGCTTTTTTTGGAGCGGCTTTTCTATCTGCTTTTTTTGGTGCTGCTTTCTTCGCTGCCTTTTTAGGAACTGCTTTCTTTGCTGCCTTCTTTGGAGCTGCTTTCTTAGATGCCTTTCTAGGGGC
>MWWA01000277.1_pt1 | contig 14062 bp, 9 predicted proteins | sample 1047341 | NCBI WGS metagenome assembly MWWA01 (sample SAMN06349978, study PRJNA376086) | soil metagenome | isolation source: MS5-1 sample Antarctic (ecotone) soil | place: Antarctica | collected 2015-01-13
TGTATCATCATGGTTCATCTCATCCTAAAATACAGGGTGGTTTAACCAATGGTTTCAGGTATAGAGGTTTTGATCTTTCTGTTCTTACCACATTTGCTTTCGGAGCCAAATTCTATGATGCCAACTATGCAGGTTTAATGCACAGGGGTGCTTATGGACAGGCTTTACATACTGATATTCAGCAAAGATGGACCAAGCCAGGAGATGTAACCAATGTTCCAAGGTTGCAGAATGCCCTTGCTACCCAGGACGGTGCATCTTCACGTTGGTTAACCAATGGAGATTATGTTAACATCAGAAATATTACACTGAGTTATACGTTACCAAGAACACTAATGAACCGTTTGCATTTATCCGGTTTATCAGTATTTGGTACTGTGGATAATGCTTACCTGTTCTCAACAAGAAAAGGTATGGATCCTCAGACGAATTTCTCTGGTGTGGGTTCACAATCTTTCCCTCCATTCCGCACGATTACTTTTGGTTTGAGTGCTAACTTTTAAACTTTTAAAGACTTTAAGATGAACAATACATTAAAAATAGCCGCCGCAGCCTTATTGTTAGGTTCAACTATGGCAGGTTGTAAAAAAGATTACCTGGATGTAACGCCCACTACAGCGGTTCCTCAGGAGCAGATCTTTTCCAAACTGGAATCGATTACCTCTACCCTGGTAACCTCTTACAGGAGTACGTTTAACATGGTATCAGGGCGCCACGACAGCTATGGTCAGAAAAGTTGGGACCTTGCCAACGACCTGATGGGTAATGACATGGTGGTACACTCTGCTGGTTATGGCTGGTACAATGCCTCCTATCAACTTACAGAATGGACGTTTGTAACGAATGACAGACATCCGGACAATGCATGGAGATATTATTTTCGTTTAGTTGGCCAGGTAAACCAAATCATGGCAGCATTGGATGCATTATCTGATCCACAAGCTACTCAGGCCGATAAGGACAGAGTAAGAGGCGAAGCACTGGGTTTAAGAGCCTATGCTTATTACTTCCTGATCAACTATTTCCAGCAGACCTACAAAGGAAATGAAAGCAAACCAGGTGTTCCTGTTTACACATCTGTGGCCCTCAAGGGAAATCCTCGTGGGACCGTGCAGAATGTTTACGACCAGATCATTGCTGATCTTATACAGGCTGAAACTTTATTGACCGGTAAAGCACAGATCAATAAAACCAGGATGGATGTAAGGGTGGTCCAGGGTTTCAGAGCACGTACTGCACTGGTTATGGAAGATTGGGCTACTGCTGCTACTTATGCAAATAAGGCGCGCCAGGGATATGCTCCAATGACTACTGCGCAATATGCAGATGGTTTCTCCCGTATAACCAATCCAGAGTGGATGTGGGGAGCCCTGATCCCTTCAGACCAGGCTACGATCTATGCATCTCTCTTCTCTCACATTGATATATTCACCCAGGGTTACGCATACCTTGGTGGACAAAAGAAGATCACAAAAGCTCTTTACGATCAAATCCCAGCTACGGATGTGCGTAAATCAATGTTCAATGATCCTGCAAATGCAACAGCTACCAATCCTGCATACAATCAATTAAAGTTCAGAGTGCCAACTCCCGGAAGCTGGGCTGCTGATTATCTTTATATGAGAGCTGGTGAAATGTACATGATCGAAGCTGAAGCACTTGCCCGCCAGGGCCAGGATGGTCCGGCCAGAACAGTGTTGCAAACACTTGTACAGGCTAGAAATCCTTCATATAGTGCAGCAGGCTTTAGCGGTGCTGCCCTGTTGAATGAGATCATGTTTCAAAGAAGAATTGAACTTTGGGGTGAAGGTTTCTCCCTGATCGATCTTAAACGTTGGAAAACTGGCCTTGCACGTCCAACTGGTGCAGGTAACCATGGCGCTCCAAGTCTAAACCCAACTGTGTACACAACAGGTGCTGATGATCCAAGGTTGATCATGAAGATTCCACAAAGGGAACTTGATGCCAACGAATCAATGACACCTGCTGATCAGAATCCTTAAAAACTATAATTGAATTCATATGTTTAAGAAAATTTCAAAATTGTTTTTTGCAGCTTCCTCTCTTGCTATAGTGATGGTTGCCTGTAAAAAAGAAGTAAATGAAGAACTTGTACTGCCAAGGAGCGAAGTAAAATTTGCTACTTCAGATACTGGAACTAAAACGGCTCCAAAAGTGTACTACGTGGAAAATACACCTACTTCAAGTGTAAAAATTCCAGTGGGCTTTACAACGGTTGCGGATAAGGACAGGACAATTAACATTGCCTATACTTCTCCAACCGGAGCAGCACTTGGTACGCAATTCACAGCACCTACATCTGTTGTGATTCCTGCAGGGCAGGCTTCTGACACAATCACATTGCGTGGATTGTTTGCCGGATTCCCGAACAACAGGGTTGATACAGTGCGTATCACATTAACAAGCCCGGATGCACCTAGTGCAACATTTGCTGCAACCTATCACCTGGTGCTGCGCCCATTTTGTGTAGTAAACCTTACAACACTTGCGGGAACGTATGCAGATACGAGGGAGTATTCTTCTTCAGGAGCATTATCATGGGGCCCGTATACTACTGTAGTTAAGAATGTAGTTCAAACCGGTCCTACAACAGCAACAGCTAAGATTGAGAACCTCTATGACTTTGGATGGGGTGATATTAACGTAACCCTGAACTGGACGAACCCGGCTGCATTTACTGCAACGATTCCGGCACAGTCTTCAGGAACAGGTTATAATATCGTTTCTGCAGCAGGTCAGATGAATACATTCTCATCCTGCGAAAGGTCGATAACAGTTACAACAAATATTTCAGGTGCTGGAACTGCTACAAACTATAGGTTTGTATTAAAATAGTCCTGTAATAGTATTTTATAAAAGGGTTAACCAGCTGGTTAACCCTTTTTTTTATGTTGAAAAGGAGGTAAAAGCTTTTGGCTATTAGCTGTTAGCTATTGGGAAGCAGACTTTAGTTTCAAGCTTCCAAGTTGCAAGCGAAACCCAGCAAAAGGCTATAGGCTAAAGATGATGAGTCACTGTTAATACTGTTAGTTGGTCCTTGCTAACCTTTCATTGCCAGCCTTCTGCTAATAGCTAATAGCTAACAGCTAACTACCGCAATACTTCCTGCAACTTCCTGCTCAATTCATCTCCATGCAAATTTTCCGCTATGATATTGCCATTCGGATCTACAAGAACATTATAAGGAATGCCTCTCACATTATATAATTGAGCTGCTGCACTGTTCCAGTATTTAAGATCACTGATATGCGTCCAGGTCAGGTTATCATTGCGGATCGCTTTTAACCATGGTTCTCGCGCACGGTCAAGTGAAACACCGAGAATGGTAAAATTCTTATCCTTGAACTGGTTAAAGGCTTTTACAATGTTGGGGTTTTCAGCCCTGCAGGGCGCACACCAGCTGGCCCAGAAATCTACCAGCACATATTTTCCTTTAAAGGATGAAAGTGCCACTGCATTTCCGCTCGTGTCGGGTAAGCTGAAATCAGGTGCTGTTCTTGGTTTTAAATTTTTCTTCAGGTCTTGCAATGCGGTATGATCCTGGAATTTACCGGAAAGCTTTTCTACCAGCGCGATCACTTCAACTTCATTGAAACCAACCGTTCCAAGTTGTTGTGATAACCTTTGAAAACTGCCCAAAGCATATAGTGCCAGGACAGGACTTTTAGCTGCTTCAATAAATGAAAGGGTGTAGGCTTTTAATTCATTCACCTCAGATTCATACTGCGCATAAGGCTGGCGCACAATGCTGTCAGTCGTTTTTAATTTTAGCAAACTGTCAACTTCCCTGGTGATGCCATATATTTTTTGCGCACGCTGGGAAACGCTACGGTCAAAATTAATAATTCCCTGGCTAGCCTCAGAGCCACTAACCTGGTAAGGATTTACCTGGTCAGAGGGATTTGCTTTTACAGTGATTTTTTTAGAATCATTTACAAGTAGTGCAAAAGGATAAGGGCTTTGGTCACTGCGTAATGAATAAATGGATTCCTGCCTGCCATTGCCGGTCAGCGAAAATTTATTTCCTTCCAAAACAGAAGAATCGATGATCACCGGTGGCTGTCCCGATATATTTTCTTCGAGGTAAACCATTCGTGCAGGCGCATTCAATTCGCCATCCACAATAAAGTTGTTATTTTCTTTTTTGCCGCAATAAGCAAATGCAACAGAACAAACAATTACTAATATTCTTTTCATTCCTGGTTTTTTATTTTTTCAGCGATCTTTTCCTGTACGGTCAGTGCGTCTGCCTTTCCTTTCGATTGTTTCATCACTTCCCCGACAAAAAGGCTCATCAAACCTTTCTTACCTTTTTTATATTCTTTAATCTTTACTTCAAATTTTAATAATGCGGCATTGACAAGATCTTCCAAAGCGTCATCATTGCCTGAAAGCTGTAAACTTTCTTTATCAATAAATTCATCAGGGTTTAAATCCGGATCCTGCAGGAGTGCAGGAAATAATTGATGAGTTGCTGTCCCATAATTAATTTTTTTCTCATCCACAAGATCAATGATCCGCGCTATGGAAGATGGCCTTATTTTGAGATCGGCCATTTCCATTTCTTTTTCAGTGAGGCATTTTCTTAGATTTCCTAAAGTCCAGTTGGCAGCAGCTTTATAATTTTTCGTTGAGGCAGCGATGCACTCAAAAAAAATATAAAGTTCTTCATCTTCTGCAAGCTGTTGCGCATCGGGTTCATTTAAATAATAGGTTGAAATAAGTCTTTTTTTAATTGCTGCAGCATCAGCCGGGAGCTGTTGTCTTTGTTCTTCAATCAAGTTTTCCGATATATACACAGGAGGCAGGTCGGGTTCTGCAAAATAGCGGTAATCATCTTCATCCTCTTTTCTGCGGATCAGGAAAGTGGTTCCATCTTCTCCCCTGAATCCCCTCGTTTCCTGCATGATCCTTTCTCCTTTCAACAATTCATCTTTCATTCTCCCACTTTCAAAAGCAATGGCTTTTTTAATAAACCTGATGGAGTTTAAATTTTTTATTTCTGCTTTCGTTCCTAATTTTTCCGTTCCTTTTTTTCTCACTGAAATATTTACATCAACGCGAAAGCTGCCTTCTTCCATGTTACCGTCACAGACACCTAATTTTCTTACAAGTTTTCTTATTGCTACAACAAATGCATAAGCTTCATCAGCTGAACGCAGATCGGGTTCCGTTACAATTTCAAGCAATGGCATGCCTGCACGGTTATAATCTATAAAAGAAAAACCATTATTTCCATGTATGGTTTTGCCTGCATCTTCTTCCATATGAATGCGGTTGATCCTGATATCTTTTTCTGCTCCATTTACGGAGATCCTGAAATGCCCGTTTCCGCAAATGGGTGTTGTGTGCTGCGAAACCTGGTAACCTCGTGGAAGATCAGGGTAGAAATAATTTTTTCTTGCGAAATAATTTTCCCTGTTGATCATGCAGTTCAAAGCAAGTCCAAGTTTAACTGCCATCGGGATTACCGCCTTGTTCAGTCTTGGCAGGGTTCCGGGATGTGCAAGTGAGATCGGGCTTACCTGGGAATTAGGTTCAGCACCGAACAAAGTGGAGTCACTGCAAAACAACTTGGTGCTGGTAAGCAACTGCACATGCAGTTCAAGTCCAATTACCGTTTCATATTGTTCTGCTGGAATCATCAAAGAGCAAATGTAGGAAATTGATATGCTGAAAATAAAAAGGCTGCCCATATTGGACAGCCTTTCACATTTATTGAGATTTCTATCAGAGGTCGGCAGTTTTGATCTTTCTTGGCATGTTCACATCAAGGTCCTGAACGTTTCCATTCCGGCTGATCCTGAACTTGTACACAAATTTATTGCTGTTCGCTCTGAGTTTCTTGGTCACATCATCTGTACTTTTAATTTCCACATCATCCACAGAAAGAAGAATATCATCTTTTTTCAGACCGGCTTTTGCTGCATTGCTTTCAGGTTCAATTTCAATGATTTTTACGCCTTTGCCATCATCTGTATCCTGGATGGACATACCAAGTTTTGGTTTTCCTATAGCAAAAGAACCGGACATCCTGTTTCCGTTTCCAAATCCTTCCACAGTCAGGTGGTCGAAATTGGGCATGTCAATATTAGGAGCAGTTGTAGCATTCATCCTGATGCCTTTCCATTTGCCCAGTTCCCCTGTTTTCTTTTCTTCTTTACCATCTCTTAGATAAGTGACCTCAACTTTTTGTCCTGGCTTATTTTTACGTATGGCTTCAGTCACATCACCGGTACTCACAATTTTTTTATCACCAATTTTTATAAGGATATCGCCTTTTTTCAAACCCATTTTATCCGCTGCAGATCCTGCGGTGATGGATTTAATTTCAGCGCCTTTTGCGTTTTTTTCGGTGATCACTCCCAGCATGGCGCGGTTGGAATCTTCATCAAAAAGAGAAATATGGTCTTCTCCCATTGAAAAGGTCCAGGCATTTGGGCCCGCATTGATGATGGTACCCTCTTTTATGGTGTTTACATTCACCTGAATATCTTTAAGATCCTTTACATCTTTGCCATTCACTTTTATTTTGTCGCCTACAATTTCTATGGTAGTCTTTCCGGGAATTTCACCGGTACGGGTGATGACGATGGTTTGAAGATCTTTTTTTTCAGCTTCTTTTTTTTCCTGGGAGAAACTGATACCAGGAATGGTTAACAACGCAAGACCTGCGAGAACCAGTTTTTTTTGAATTGCCATCTGCATGTATTTTATTTTTTAACTACGTGTGTTTTCGTAGATCAAATATAGAAAGAGTTTCAATATACGAAGGACTTCGCAATTGTTAAAATGTTGAATGGCTTAAAGCAGGGTTTTAACGGTATCAAGTACCTGATAGAGGGCTGTAACATCTTGACCACCCGCTGTTGCCAGGGTTTTTTGACCGCCCCCGCCCCCACTTATCAGTGGAGCAATGGATTTTTTTACTAAAGCTGCAGCATCCAGATTGCGGGCGGAGGCCTGTGCTTCATCAAATAACAATACTACGCTTGCCTTCCCTTCTATATCCGAAGCCAATATAATTATATGGTTGGCAATCACCTGTTTAAGCTCAAAAGCAAGCTTTTTTAGCTGATCGGCACTTGCTACAGAAACCACTGCTCCAATAAAGTTTATTCCATTGATTTCCTCCAGGTTGTTTTTCAGTTGGTCGCGCAGCACCAGCGTTTGCACCTGTTCAACCTTTTCCACCTGTCTTTTCAGTGCGCTGTTTTCATCCTGAAGGGTGGCAATGGCCTTTATGGGGTCTTTTGATTTTAATTGTTCTCTCAGTTGCACCAGATGATTCATTTCTGCACGAATAAATTTTTCTGCTGCCTTGCCACTTATGGCTTCAATTCTTCTGACTCCCGCAGCTACAGCAGTTTCTCCTATAATTTTAAAATATCCGAGGCTGCCTGTAGCACCTGCATGGGTGCCGCCGCAAAGTTCAACCGAGTAGGCAGGATCAATGGTAACCACACGCACCATATCTGCATATTTTTCCCCGAACAAAGCAATGGCGCCTGAAGCAATGGCTTCTTCTTTAGGGACAGACTGTATGGAAACCGGGATATTTTCCCTGATCTTTTCATTCACCAGTTCTTCAACGCTGATGATTTCCTCTGTAGTCATTTTTGAAAAATGCGAGAAATCAAATCTTAAGTTCTCAGCATTTACAAGTGAACCTTTCTGCGCCACATGCGTTCCCAACACTTTTCGGAGTGCAGCATGTAAAAGATGGGTAGCACTGTGATGTACTTCCGTTGCGCGTCTTTTTTCTTTATTGATCCGGGCAATTATTTTTCCTGACAGATCTTCCGGAACCTTTTCAACAATGTGTACGATCAGGTCATTTTCTTTTTTTGTATCCAGTACTTTACAGGTGGCATTGTTAATCACCAGTTCACCACTATCGCCGGCCTGGCCGCCGCTTTCTGCATAAAACGGAGTTTTATCGAGCACCAGTTGAACTGCTTCTTTTCCTTTAGACTTTACTTTGCGGAACCTTAAAATAGAAGTTTCAGCTTCATCATGTATATAACCGATAAAGGCATTATTTGCGGAAGAGTCGAGTATGGTCCAATCTTCTGCATCCACCGAGGTAGCAGCTCGCGAACGCTCTTTCTGCTTTTGCATTTCCGAATGAAATGCAGTTTCATCCACTTCCATATTTTTTTCAGCAGCGATCAGTCTTGTAAGGTCGAAAGGGAAACCATAAGTATCATACAATTCAAAAGCATCTTTCCCTGAAATAGATGCCGGGGATGATTTGATGATGTCATCAATTCTTTTTAATCCTTTTTCCAGTGTGCGCAGAAAAGCTTCTTCCTCTTCCTTTATCACTTTGGCAACGAATGCTTCCTGGGATTTTAATTCAGGAAAAACGCTTTGAAACTGGTTGGCGATCACGGGTACCAATTGGTACAATAAAGGCTGGGGATGATTGAGGTAAGAATAATAATAACGCACTGCCCTGCGGAGAATTCTACGGATCACATAGCCGGCACCCGTATTGGATGGCAGCTGCCCGTCTGCAATGGTAAATGAAATAGCCCTGATATGGTCGGCATTCACCCTGATCGCCACGTCAGGTTTTTCTTCACCACCGGTATAGGCTTTCCCGGTGATCTCAGCGATCTTATTGATGGTGCCGGAAAAAACATCCGAATCATAGTTGGAAGTTTTTCCCTGGATCACTCTTACCAGGCGTTCAAACCCCATTCCTGTATCGACATGTTTTGCAGGAAGTGGTTGCAATGATCCGTCTTTCAAACGGTTGTACTGAATGAATACATTATTCCAAATTTCGATCACCTGCGGGTGATCTGCATTTACAAGGCTTTTACCATCCACCCTGGTTTTTTCCTCTTCACTTCTGAGGTCAACATGAATTTCTGTACAGGGGCCACATGGTCCGGTATCACCCATTTCCCAGAAATTATCTTTTTTATTTCCTAAAAGGATCCTGTCTTCAGCGATCCATTTCTTCCATTCATTTTCAGCTTCTGCATCTTTTGGAAGGCCTTCTTTTTCATCGCCTTCAAAAATGGTCACATATAATTTATCAGCAGGAATTTTATAAACGCGGGTGAGCAATTCCCAGCTCCATTCAATGGCCTCTGCTTTAAAATAACCTTTAGAAGGATTTGCAGGATCGCCAAAGCTCCAGTTGCCCAGCATTTCAAACATGGTATGATGGTAGGTGTCCACACCCACTTCTTCCAGGTCGTTGTGTTTGCCGCTTACCCTCAGGCATTTTTGCGTATCTGCCACCCTTGATTCAGGTGCTTTTTTATTTCCGAGAAAATAATCCTTGAACTGGTTCATTCCGGCATTGGTGAACATCAGGGTAGGATCATTTTTGATCACAATGGGGGCTGAAGACACGATCCCATGTTCTTTAGATACAAAAAAGTCGAGAAAAGCTGTTCTGATCTGGCCTGATGTCATCATATAGTTTTGAATTACCACATATGGTCCGAGGGCAATAAAACGTTGATTTTTGCTTTATATGCCTTTATATTTGTTTTGCCTGCTTTGCAGGGACGGCAAAGGTAATGAGTAATATGTGATCGGTGAAGAAGGGGCTTGGTACCATTACCTGCCAGGTAAGATCCTGTCATGAAAAAGATCAAATACTTTTATAACACGCATACTTTGCGTTATGAAAAGCTGGTTACACCCCTGAGGGTGAAACTGCTCAGGGTCTTTGCTTTTATTGCAACCGCCCTCGTTACTTCCGTGATCATCTCCTATTTCGCTTTTCAGTTTGTTGGTTCTCCTGCAGAAAAACTGCTCCGCTCTCAAAACGAACAGCTCCAGTACCAGTACCAGGAACTGAACGACCAGGTACTTACCATTCAGCAACAGATGACAGAATTGGAAAAGAGGGACAATGATGTGTACCGCAGCATCTTTGAAGCGCAACCAATTCCCGATAGCGCCCGCCAGGCAGACATAGCAAGGGAACAGGAAATTGCCCGGGTGGAAGGTATGGCGCAGACCCAATTGGTGCGCTCGATATACAATACCATTGTAAATTTAAATTCAAGGATCAACATACAGAAAAAGTCCTACCAGGAACTTGCTGGTATTTTAAACAACAAGGAAAAATTATTGGCCGCCACACCAGCCATTCAGCCTGTGAGCAACAAAGATCTCAACAGGATCGCCTCCGGATACGGTTACCGCATCGACCCCATCTACAAAACAATAAAAATGCACGCGGGACTCGATTTTTCCGCTCCAACCGGCACACCGATTTATTCTACTGCCGACGGGCAAGTGAAAGTGGCCGGTTTCAGCGATGGGGGTTATGGAAATCATGTAGTGATCAACCACGGGTATGGGTATGAAACTTTATATGGCCACATGGCGCGGATAAAAGTCAGGAACGGCCACCGGGTGAAACGGGGTGAGATCATTGGATATGTTGGCAACACCGGAAAATCCACTGGCCCGCATTGCCATTACGAAGTGCGGAAAAACGGTCAGAAACTGGACCCGGTTTATTTTTTCTACAACGACCTAACTCCACAGCAGTTTGACCAGTTGCTGAAAAGAGCCGCTGTGTCGAACCAGAGTTTCGACTAGTTTAAGTGACCCGTCTGTTTTTTTGCCGCGAAAGCGCGAAGGCGCTAAAGGTGTTTAACCACAAATTTTTTAAAACAATATAATTTTGAGATTGCTTCGTCGTTCCTCCTTGCAATGACGTTCTTAGCGCTTTGCCTCTTTGTGGCAAAAAAGCTTGTCGGCAAAAAACACTTACAAGCTATTCAATTGTCTTTTTGGAATGGTTGAATTGTTGAATGATCTATCTTCAATTTCATGACGGCAAGACCAAAGCTTAAAGTGTTTGACCTTACCATGATCGTGATCAGCCTTGTGATTGGTATGGGCATATTCAGAACGCCGGTAAATGTGGCGGCAAATTCCCCCTCTGTCTTTCTTTTTTTCAGTGCCTGGATCGCAGGTGGATTGGTTGCACTTTGCGGCGCATTAACCTATGCCGAAATAGGCTCACGGTTACCAGTAACCGGGGGATATTATAAAATATTTTCCTACGCCTATCATCCATCTATTGCATTTGCCGTCAACTGCCTGATCCTGGTTTCCAATGCAGCATCACTGGCGGGCGTTGCACTAATCGGGGGCGAATACATTACCGGTGTTTTCATTCCGCAGATCAATGACCCTGCTTTTTTTAATATTCCTGCCAATGCCAGTTACATAAAAACCATTCAAATGGCCATCGCCATCAGTGCCATTGTGCTGTTTTATGGTTTAAACTTATTAGGACTGAAAATGAGCGCACGCACACAGAATGTGCTTATGATGATCAAGATCGTGCTGGTACTCTTACTCATTGCGCCGATATTTTTAGCTACAGATCAAACCATTCCTGTAAATGCCATCACCAGTGTGAGCCCCACAATGAATGAATACATTAAGGCATTTGGAATTGGTCTTGTTGCCGTAAGTTTTACTTATGGTGGTTACCAGCAGTCCATCAATTTTGGTGCGGAAGTGGAAAAGCCTAATAGAAATATTCCACGAGGGATATTTTTCGGCATCTTCATCATCATTATTCTTTACCTGGCCATCAATTATGCATATGTAAATGTAATTGGCTTTGAAACTTTAAAAACAAGCAAGAATATTGCAGCCATCATGGCCTCAAAAGTTTTTGGCGCACAAGCGGAAAGAATCCTGTCCACCTTTCTTTTTCTCAGTGTGCTGGCCTATGTGAATGTGCTTTTAATGAGTAATCCACGCGTGATGTATGCCATGAGTGAAGACAGGATTTTACCGGCAGGTTTTCAGAAAAGAAATGCAAGAGGCGCACTGGTACTTGCCTTGTCGGTATTTGCATCTCTCTGCGCGCTCATCGTTTTCTGGGCGGAGGAATTTGATACCATTTTGAGTTTTACCATTTTTCTTGATTGTTTTGGAATGGTTCTTTCTGCAGGCAGCATTTTTATTATAAGAAGGAAAACAAAACACCTGGATGGGACTGGAATTTTCAAGATGAAACTGTATCCAGCGCTCCCGCTGATCTTTATTGCCGCCTATACTTTTGTGGGCATCAGTTTACTTATTTCCGAAACAAAAATTTCGCTGATCGGGATCGGTGTACTTACGGCATTTGTCATTATTTATTTTTTACTGAATAAAAACCGTGGAAGCAAGGATGGATCTGTCTTACATCATAAATGAACTGGGGGAGGAGCGTGCAGATTATTTTAATGCTGTGTCACCACCGATCATGCAGTCGAGCAATTTCGCATTTAAAACAGTTGCTGAATTAAAAAAAGCATTTGAAGATGAAATGGGCGGGTACCTGTACAGTCGTGGATTGAATCCAACAACAGACATCCTGCGAAAAAAACTTGCCGCACTCGATGGTGCAGAAGATTGCCTCGTTTTCGGTAGCGGAGCGGCTGCAATTTTTGCTGGCGTGCTGGCCAATATAAAAGCAGGTGATCATATTGTATCCGTAAGAAATCCATATACCTGGGCGCAGCGCATGTTTGATGTCATCCTTCCCAGGTTCAATATTTCCACAACTTATGTTGATGGAAGGGACGCCCAAAACTTCCTGGATGCTTTTCAACCCAACACCCGTTTTATATACCTTGAATCTCCCAATTCCTGGAATTATGAATTGCAGGATATGCAGACCATTGCAGATTTGGCCCGCGAAAGAAACATCATCACCCTTATGGACAACAGTTACTGCACACCAATGTATCAGCAGCCTATTGCCGCAGGAATTGATCTGTCCATGCAAACAGCTACAAAATATATCAGCGGTCATAGTGATACGCTGGGTGGTGTGCTTTGTGGCAGCGCGGGAATGATCAAAAATATTTTCGACAGCGAGTACCTGAATATTGGAAGTGGTATTGCACCTTTTAATGCATGGCTGCTGATCCGCGGATTAAGGACCCTGCCTTTAAGACTTGAAAAGATCAGCCGCACAACTTTGGAGGTAATTCATTTTTTAAAAGGTCATGAAAAGATCAGTAAAGTGATTTTTCCCCTGGATCCGTCTTTTCCTCAATTTGAACTGGCGCAGAAGCAGATGAAAGGCGCCTGCGGTTTATTTACAATTATCCTGAAAGACAGTTCGGAAGAAAAAATCATTCGTTTTTGTGAAGGATTAAAACATTTTCTGATGGCCGTGAGCTGGGGCGGTCATGAGTCGCTTGTTATTCCAAAATGTGCAGGACTCCCTGCAGGTATGTATGATCCTGGTAATGAATCCCACCAATTCATACGTTTGTATACCGGCCTGGAGGAAGCTGATTATTTGATCCATGACCTTAACCAGTCGTTAAATGCTGTACATTCCGATTCTAATTAATTTATTTTTGTGCACATGAAAGCAATCCTTACCTGTTTTATTGTTTTATTTACCTTATTAAGAACAGGGGCGCAGGAGAAATGGGATCTTCAGCAATGCGTGGTCTATGCGCTGGAAAATAATATTTCAATTAAGCAGGCCGACATAGAAGCACGTGTAACCGCATTACAGGTTAAGTTGAATGAAGCAGGGTTTTTGCCCGATCTTAGATTTGGTTCAAATGGCGGATTTAATTTTGGACGATCAGTAAATCCTGCTACAAATACTTTTGAAAATACAAGGATCTTCTTTTCCAGTTTTCAGTTGCAGTCCAACGTGAATTTGTTTAACTGGTTTTACCAGCGCCACATTACTGCGGCCAGCAGGCTGGAAAGAAGTGCAGCGGAAGCAACAACTGAAAAAGCACGCAATGATGTGGCGCTGAATGTGGCGATTGCTTACTTACAAGTATTGCTTGCAAATGAACAGGTAGCCATCAGCAGGGTGCAGATCGGGCAGTCGGCTTCACAACTTGGACAGGTGAGCAAACAGGTGAATGCAGGCGTTTTACCCGAACTGAATGCGGTGGAAATGGAAGCGCAGGTGGCAAGGGACAGTTCCAATTATATAGGTGCCATTTCTATCTATACACAAAACCTCATCCAGCTGAAAGCACTGCTGAATCTTGATATGGCGGTGTCCTTTGATATT
>MWWA01000278.1_pt1 | contig 14060 bp, 17 predicted proteins | sample 1047341 | NCBI WGS metagenome assembly MWWA01 (sample SAMN06349978, study PRJNA376086) | soil metagenome | isolation source: MS5-1 sample Antarctic (ecotone) soil | place: Antarctica | collected 2015-01-13
CACGTAATGACTCTTAGGCAGCTTCAGATTTGTATAAGCGACAGGTGTATGCCATTATAGGATATGAACTTTCCAAAACCCTGTCTGAGCATGGTTCCGTAAGCCGTGGCGTATGTGAGGTGGATGTTGATAACAACCTGGTGGCCATAAACGAGCGACTGAAAATTTACAGGGAAAACGGTAAAATGGTTTATGAAGATCCCCAGGGTGGAAAAGAAATTTTGCCTGAGGAGGCAAAGGCTTCGATGAATTTCTGGTGTTTCCATCCCTCTCTTTTTGATTTTCTTGAAAAAGGTTTCCAGGTTTTTCTGGCCGAAAATATAGCAGACCCGAAATCTGAATACCTGATCCCTTTTTCAGCTGACCAGTTTATTAAAAAAGGACTGGGCATCATAAAAGTGATTCCAACTTCTTCCCAATGGTTTGGGGTGACGTATAAAGAAGATGCACCTGTGGTACAAAAAAGTTTAGAGAACCAGGTGGCATCCGGTGCCTACCCCGGACATCTATGGGATCATTGAGATCTTTAATAGAAAAAACCCTTCAATGAGGGTTTTTATATTTTTATAAGGTAAGCTTAATCCACTTTGACCATGTAAACGAAAGATTCGATCTTTTTAACCTGTTGTTGTCGCTCTGCGTTTTTTAACTGTGAAGCGGAAGGAAGTTTTATCAACTGGTGTGCGGAATCTTTTTGCAATTCATTGATGGCATTCACTATATATTTTGAATGGATCGCGAAAACAGCACCTTCGGCATTACTTTGCTTCCCGCTTAATATACCGATCACTTCCCCGTTGAAGTTAAGGATGGGACTTCCGCTGTTGCCCCTGTTGGCAGGTACGGTGATTTGACAGGTGAGCGTATCGCCGCGATAACCTGTTTTCGCAGATAAATAGCCTTCACCATAGACAATATCATTGCGTGGAAATCCAAGCGTGAAAATGGGTTCAGCAATATCAGCACCGGAGCGCCTGATGTGATAAGGGATGGTACCGGGAGATTTAAAATTTTTATCCGTGATCTTCAATATGGCAATATCTCTTGCAGCATCCCTGAACACTACGGTAGCTGGGAGATCAGGCCCATTAAACGCCTGCACGGCTATATTGCGGGCATTTTGAATAACGTGTTCGCTGGTGACGATATAGCCTTTTGCATCCACCAGGAATCCGGTGCCTCCGCTTTTGTATTGAATGGGAAGATCAGTTGCCGGAGTTGTAACCTGGGTGATCTTCTCATCCATCTCCTGGCTCTTTTTTTCAATTTCACCAACTTTCTGGCTGATGCTCTGAATATCCCTGCTCAGGTTTACAATATCAGATTTGTTGGCAGTTTTTTCAGGAGAAACCGACCATACCAGAGCGCTGAAGGTAAGGGCCGTTATGCCCGCGATGGAGGCCGCAATGGCAGAAACTTTTTTATAGCGATTATAGAGGTAAATGACTTTTGCTTTTCCTTTGAGGCGTGGAGATCTGATCAATCCTTTTTCCGAGAGATGGATATGGGTTTCAGCCAGGTTATTTTTCAATTTCCGGGTTTCATCAAACCGGTTCATCTGCTGCAGAAAGAAGGTATGTTCCACCACCATTTGATCAATATCAGGGTTGGTTTTCCTTAATTGTTCAAAATAAACCCTTTCATCAGGCGACATTTGCCCTGAAATGTAGCGCTCAACAGCTTCCAGTATTTTAATGTCTTCTATCACGGCGACTCATTTTTATATTGAGAAAAAAACAGTTTTTTAAGGCGCATCAGGCATTTATATTTCTGGTTCTTGGCATTTTCAGGATTAGTATACCCAAAACCAGAGGCGATGTCCTGCATGCTTTTTTTCTGAAGGTAAAAGGCTTCAAGAAGGCTTTTACAAGGTTCACCAAGGCCTCCCATTGCTTTTTCCATGATCAGGAAATCATTATTTCTCTTTTCATGTTCTTCCATTTCCTCGTCCACACTAACCATTTCCTCGTGACCTTCAGCAACCTGGAACCGGTTCATCGTCATCAGTCTTTTAAGCCATAAACGCCTGCTCACGGAATAAATGAAGGTGCGCACCTGGCAATTCAGGGTTACATCTCCGGATCTCACCTTTTCAAATAACACGATCATGGCCTCCTGGAAAATATCCTTGGCATCCTCACTGTTGCCATTATTATTGATTACCAAGGCCTGAATAAGATTATAATTATCCTTATATATAGATTCGATCGCCCTTTTGTCGTTCCTGGCCAAACCCTGCAATAATGCATTTTCGTTATTGTCCAATTTCAATCGCTCGAAGTTTAATACCAAAATCTAAAAATAGTAACCCCATCACCTGTTAAAAAAAATATTTTAAAATTCAGGGTTACCTTTTTTGTGCTTTTGTATTAATGGAGTATCAAAGCGGAAATCAATGAATTTCAAATTGTTGACGGGCCTGGTGATGTTGTTGTTGATTTCATGCAATAATACAAATTCCGAAACCGAACAAAAAACAGATTCAATAGCTAAAAAATTTGATTCTTTCGCCACCAAAACCTGGGATTCAACCAAGGCAAAGGCAAGGGATCTTAAAGATAAGGTGGAAGGCGCTTTAGATAAGGATTCTGCCAATTAAAACAAATAAAAAAACAATTATGAAGAAGGTATTCATGTTAATCGCTGTTGCTGGAATTTTTACTGCATGTAACAACACTGCCGACACTGCAAGAACTGAAAAAGATTCTCTGGATTCAGTAGCCAATGCAAGAAAAGATATTATTGATTCAACTGCAGAACAAAGAAAAGAAAACATCGATTCTATGACTGGTGTTAAAAAGGATTTACTTGATTCTACTATCAAGGATACAACGCGTAACTATTAATATGAGAACTCTAAGTATATGCTTCATAATGGTGCTTTCGCTTGTGGCCTGTAATAATCAGGACCAGGCTTCATCAACTGTAGATTCGATTGATCAACGCAAAGACACTTTGCTCGATAATATTGATTCTACCGCGCAGGCACAAATCGATTCATTGAAAAAATGGAGCGAAAAGCAGGCTGCAAAAGTTGATTCAGCTACGGAAGCAAGAAAGGACTCAGTAAAATCTAATTAATTCTAATAATACGAACACAATGAAAAAGTTCCTAGGACTCATTTTGATTGCAGGTTCTTTAATAGCCTGTAACGACACTTCTGAAACAACAACGGATACAGATTCAACCACCAATTCAATTCCACCTCCACCGCCTTTAACAGTGGACACCCTGAATATGAACACTGGTGATACAATCAATGCCTTTCCTGATTCAGCACGTACCCAGTAATAAATAAAGCGCAGCCTGCGCTTTGGGTATAAATATTTTTTATATGGCAAGCAATCGTTAGAGCCGTCCTGTTCGCGGGATGGCTTTTCGATTTTTCCGGCACCAACCAATTCGCGGTGCCTGATTTATCTTCGCCTCCTTCAATTACCTTTGCACAAATTTTTTATGATGACCTTTGAAGCGCTAGGCTTACAGGAAAAGCTTTTAAAATCTATAGAAGAACTTGGTTATAAAACGCCTACACCGATCCAGGAAAAGGCGATTCCCGTGCTGCTATCCGGAACAAAAGACCTGATCGGTCTCGCCCAGACAGGCACTGGAAAAACGGCCGCGTTTGGTTTGCCCTTACTGCAGCTCATAGATCCCCAGCAAAAATATCCACAGGCCCTGATTATTTGTCCTACCCGGGAACTCTGTATGCAGATCGTAAATGAAGTGGAGCTTTTTAAAAAGCACATGAGCGGCATTCACGTAGTTGCCGTTTATGGAGGCACTTCCATAAGCATGCAGATCCGGGATATCCGCAGAGGTGTACATGTGATCGTAGCCACACCCGGGCGATTGATCGACCTAATAGAAAGAAAGGCCATCAATCTGGAACAGATCAAATATGTGGTGCTTGATGAAGCAGATGAAATGCTGAACATGGGGTTCCAGGAAGATATTGAGTTTATCCTTCAAAACACACCGCAGCGTGACAGTACCTGGTTGTTCAGTGCCACCATGCCTGCAGAGATCAGGAAGGTCAGCAAGAAATATATGGATGCCCCGGTGGAAATCACGGTGGGAAAAATGAATACCGCCAATATTATGGTGGATCACCAGTATTTTGTTACCAGCGCCCAACACAGGTACGAAGCGCTTAAGCGCCTGATTGATTTTAATCCAGGCATGTATGGGATCGTTTTCACCCGTACAAAAGCCGATGCCCAGGAAATAGCTGAGAAACTTACAAGGGAAGGATACGATATCGATGCTTTGCATGGTGACCTTACCCAGGCCCAACGCAACAAGGTAATGGATGAATTCCGTGAAAAAACGCTTCAGCTTCTTATTGCTACCGATGTAGCTGCCAGGGGTATTGATGTGCAGGGAATCACCCACGTGATCAATTTTGAATTGCCAGATGACGTTGAAGTGTACACACACCGCAGTGGAAGAACGGGTCGTGCCGGTAAAACCGGTGTATGTATGTCTATCGTTCATACAAGGGAAACAGGAAGAATCAGGCAGATAGAAAGAATGGTGCAGGTGCCTTTCCATAAACTGGAAATTCCGACTGGAAAAGATGTTTGCCGTAAGCAGTTCTATTATTTCATGGATAAGCTTCTGCAGGCCGACATCAGCCATGGAGATTATGAGACTTATATGCCTATGCTTGAGGAAAAATTTAAGGATGTTTCCAAAGAAGAAGTGCTAAAGCGAGTGGCTGCTATGGAATTTGACCGTTTTCTCAGGTACTACGAAAATGCAGAAGATCTTAATGCCAGGGAAAGAGATCGTGGTGACAGGGCCCGTGTGAGTGAAGGCAGGAACGACAGAGGGTCAGATCGTAGACGCGATACAAAGGGCAGGGATTTTGGCGGAAGCGGAAGTTTTACCAGGTTATTTGTTAATCTTGGAACCAAAGATGGGTTTTACAAAGCCAGCTTTTTGCAATTTATTCTTGACATGAGTGAGTTGAACAAAGATGTTCTGGGCAGGATCGATATGAAAGAAATGAACAGCTGGGTGGAAATAGATAAGCAGTCAGCCACTAAAATGATGACGGCTATTGATGGGAAAAAATATAAAGGAAGACGCATCAGGATGAATGAGGCGGATTCTGTAAGATGAGAATTATTTGATTTTATATTATAAAGGATTTTATATTTGTAAGGAATGAGCCTATTTAAAGCATATCGTTGGTATTATTCTTACTTCTATTGTACAATAGTGCCAGGATAGCTTTTGTTTATATATAAAACATTTTAGGATCCCGGCCGTAACAGCCGGGATTTTTTATTTGGATGAAAGAAGCAATAACAGTGAATAAAATGGAAACAGCAGGAAGAATGCACCTGGTAAATGAATATTATTTCTCCGGAAAACTGGCAGAAATTGAACGCATGAACCAGGAAGGAGCCCAGGTGATCAACCTGGGAATCGGAAGCCCGGATCTTGCCCCGCATGCAGCTGTAATAAAAGTATTGCAGGAAACGGCGGCCGATCCTGCAAATCATGGTTACCAGTCTTACAAAGGCATCCCGGTATTAAGAAACGCTATTGCTGAATGGTACAGGAAATGGTATAAAGTAGCGCTTGATCCTGCAAAGGAAATATTACCCCTGATCGGATCAAAAGAAGGCATCATGCATATCTGCATGACCTTTTTACAGGAAGGTGACATTGCGCTCATTCCTGATCCGGGCTATCCAACTTATCAAAGTGCCGTTTTACTTTCCGGTGCAAACTTCAGAGCGTATGAATTAAATGAATCAAATGGTTATGAACCTGACCTGGAAACACTGGAAAAACAGGGACTGCAAAATGTAAAAATGATGTGGGTTAATTATCCGCACATGCCTTCCGGGCAATTGCCTTCAAATGACCTGTTTGAAAAGCTGGTGCGGTTTGGAAAGAAGCACAACATCATGATCTGTCACGACAATCCCTACAGTTTTATTCTCAACAATGATCCGCGCAGTATGCTTGAAGCAAAGGGCGCAATGGATATTGCACTTGAATTGAATTCTTTAAGCAAATCACATAATATGGCTGGATGGCGGATGGGATTTTTATGTGGCAACAGTGACATGATCGGCCAGGTGTTGAAATTTAAATCCAACATGGATAGTGGTATGTTCAAACCATTGCAGCTGGCATCAATTGAAGCATTGAAGTTAGATAAAGACTGGTTCGATGGTCTCAATACGATTTATAAGGGGAGAAGAGATCTGATGTTTATTTTATTAAATAAACTTGGCTGCAGGTTTACTAATTCACAGGGAGGATTATTTATTTGGGCAAAAATTCCTGGTCATTATAAAGACGCTTTTGATTTTAGTGATGAAGTGCTTCAGCGCTATAAGATCTTTATTACACCGGGAACTATTTTTGGTTCCGCTGGTGCGCAGTTTACCAGGGCCAGTTTGTGTAGTCCGGAGGAAATTATTTTAGAAGCCATTCGAAGAATCAAATAAAATTCATGAAGGTTACAATCATAGGTACAGGATTAATAGGGGGTTCAATGGCAATTGCCTTAAAAGAGATGAACCTGGCGCAGCATATTACAGGTGTTGATTGCAATAAAGTGTACGCCGAAAAAGCAATTGCGCTAGGTTTGGTAGATGTGATCCGTCCATTGGAAGAAGCACTTGATGCAGATCTTATTATTTTGGCTGTGCCGGTGGATGTTGCTGAAAACATGCTTCCTCTTATCATGAACCTTATCAGCAACCAGGTGGTAATGGATGTAGGTTCTCTAAAAAAATCTTTGCTCGACGTGGTGGCGCATGAAGCAAACAGGGGTCGTTTTGTTGCTACGCATCCGATGTGGGGAACAGAATACAGTGGCCCCGATGCGGCGGTAAGCGGTGCGTTTATAGGCAAAGCTGTTGTTATCTGCGAAAAAGAACAATCAGATGATGATGCATTGCTGCTGGTGGAAAATATTTACCGCGCATTCGGAATGAAAATCCAATACATGAATGCTATAGAGCATGATCTGCATGTAGCTTATGTTAGTCACATTTCACACATAACCTCTTTTGCTTTGGCGAATACGGTTCTGGAAAAAGAAAAAGAAGAGGATAAGATTTTCTCTTTGGCAAGCGGAGGTTTTGAAAGTACGGTGCGGCTGGCAAAAAGCAACCCTGACATGTGGGTGCCCATCTTTATGCAGAACAGGGAAAACGTATTGGATGTTTTGAATGAACATATCAGCCAGCTTAAAAAATTTAAATCCTGCCTGGAAAAGGAAAATAATGTTTACCTGGAAGCGCTCATTAAAAATGCCAACTCGATCAGCAAAATCATTAAATAACTTTAAATAATTCGTAAATGGAAACAACAGCACCCGACAGTAAAACAAACATCATGGAAAAATGGTCAAAGCGTCCTTTGCTCATTGCAGGTCCGTGCAGTGCAGAAACAGAGGAACAGATGGTAACGACTGCAAAACAGATTGCTGCCATTAACCAGGTCGATATATTAAGGGCAGGCATCTGGAAACCCCGAACACGGCCGGGAAGTTTTGAAGGCGTAGGTGCAAAGGGTTTGCCCTGGTTGCAGCAGGCAAAAAAAGAAACAGGTTTGTTAACAGCGGTTGAAGTAGCAACAGGGAAACAAGTGTATGATGCTTTGCATTTTGATGTTGATGTTTTATGGATTGGCGCAAGAACGACTGTAAATCCATTTAGTGTACAGGAAGTGGCTGATGCACTGCGTGGTGTGGATGTGCCGGTGCTGATCAAAAATCCCATCAACCCGGATATCGATCTGTGGACGGGAGCAGTAGAAAGAGTTTCAAAAGCAGGCATTAAAAACATAGGCCTGATTCATCGGGGATTTTCTTCTTACGGCAACACAGAATTCAGGAATGCACCCATGTGGCACCTTGCCATTGAAATGAAAAGAAGAAATCCTGAAATGCTCATGATCAATGATCCTTCCCATATTTGCGGAAGAAGAGATATTTTACAGGAAGTGGCACAAAAGGCCATTGACCTGGATTTTGATGGGTTGATGATTGAAAGCCATATGATGCCCGACAGTGCCTGGAGCGATGCCGCACAGCAAATTACGCCCGCAGAACTGGATGTTTTACTGGAAGGTATTATCTGGAGAAAAGAAGACATCAGTTCAGAAGAATTTCACCAGGTGCTCGAAAGATTGCGCCAGCAGATCAACAATCTTGATGATGAATTGTTGTTGCTGCTTGCCAACCGCATGGTGATCGCTGAAAGGATCGGAGCGTATAAAAAAGAAAACAATATCACCATATTGCAAACCAGGCGTTGGAATGAGATTCTTGAGAAAGCCGTTGCCAAGGGTGTGAAATATGGTTTGAGCCAGGATTTTATAGTTAAATACCTTGATGCCGTGCACATGGAAAGTATTAACCATCAGAACAAAATTTTTAATAGCTGATGAACAAAAAATATTTCAGGTTCAGCCAGGCTACTGTAGCATATTATCCTGCAGAAAGTTTTCAATCTTTAAAGCATATTGCTGATCAGAGAACGACCGTGCTGCTGACGGATGAAAATGTTTTTTCAGCACACACTAAAAAATTCCGAAACTGGAACACTATTATTTTAAAACCAGGCGAAGCATACAAGAACCAGGCTGCCGTTGATTCAATTATTGAAGAATTGATCGGGTTGAAATGCGACAGGAACTTCACCCTTGTAGGGGTAGGGGGCGGTGTTGTTACAGACATTACAGGTTATGTCGCTGGAATTTACATGCGTGGGATCCGGTTTGGTTTTGTTCCTACAAGTTTGCTGGCCATGGTAGATGCTTCCATTGGTGGAAAGAACGGTGTGGATGTGGGCGTGTACAAAAATATGGCAGGGCTCATCCGCCAGCCCTCCTTTATTTTACATGATCTGAATTTTCTTGCATCCCTTCCGGATGCAGAATGGTACAATGGTTTCGCAGAGATTATTAAACATGCAAGTGTGAAAGATGCGGCCATGTTTAAAGAGCTCGAACAATCATCGCCTGCATTGTTCATGAAAAATAAAAAACTGGCTGGTGAACTGATCCAAAAAAACGTGAGGCTAAAACACAAAGTTGTGATGAAGGACGAGTTTGAAACGGGGGAACGCAAGCTGCTCAATTTTGGACATACACTGGGACATGCTATTGAAAACCTGTATGCACTTTCACATGGAAGGTCCATTGCAATCGGGATGTCTTTCGCAGCAAAATTATCAGAAAACCTGCTTGGGTTTAAACAAAGAGAAAGGGTAGAAGCGTTGCTTGAAAAGTATCAGCTTCCGGTACAACTGGATTATGAAAAAGGAAAAGTGCTAGAGGTGCTTACTATGGATAAAAAACGATCCGGCACAACCATCAATTTTATCTTAATAAAAAAAACCGGCCAGGGAATCATTCATCCGATCAGCCTGAATCAATTGGCAGAAGAATTATAATATGCAGGTAACCATTCAACCATCATTTATCAACGGAACGATTGCTGCTCCACCTTCTAAAAGTCACATGCAAAGAGCACTTGCGGCAGCACTGGTGAAAACAGGCAAAACGATCATTCACAATCCCGGTTTTTCATCTGATGAAAAAGCCGCTGCTTCCATCATTCAACAACTTGGTGCAACCATTGTATTTGAAGATGGTAGTTTAACTATTCAGAGTTCAGGCATTGTTCCCAAAAGCAATGGCATTGATGCCGGCGAAAGTGGATTGTCGACGCGTTTATTCACACCCATTGCAGCACTTGCAGAACAGCCTATCACTGTAACCGGAAAAGGAAGTTTGTTAATGCGTCCGGTTGATTTATTTGAAAAAGTATTTTTAGACCTGGGCGTAGCAGTCCATTCCACCAATGGTTTCCTGCCGCTGCAAATTAAAGGGCCTTTACGTCCCGCCAATATCCGTATCGATGGTTCTGTTTCATCACAATATCTTACAGGCCTCCTCATGGCATTTGCTGCTTCAGGTGCACGCGAGGTTAGTATTGAAGTAGAAAATTTAAAAAGCCGTCCTTATATAGATCTCACTCTGGAAGTGATGAAAGATTTTGGTTTGAAACTTCCTGAGAACAAAAACTACAAAACATTTTATTTTGATGATGCGCAAAAACCACAACCACGCGAGGTAGAATGTACGATTGAAGGTGACTGGAGTGGTGCTGCTTTTTTATTGGTGGCGGGTGCAATTTCGGGTGATGTAGTGGTGACAGGATTGAATAGTTTTTCTTCACAGGCCGACAAAGCAATTTTACAAGCCCTGATGCAGGCCGGGGGGATTATGAGCATTGAAGAAAAACAGGTGCGTATACAACGATCTGTTCTCAAAGCATTTCATTTTAACGCAATTGATTGTCCGGATCTTTTTCCCCCACTTGCTGCCCTTGCTGTTTATTGTGATGGAACTACCGTAATCGAAGGGTTGCACCGGCTGGAACAAAAAGAAAGCAACCGGGCAGTAAGTATTGTAACGGAAATGAAAAAATTTGGCGCAGATATCAGTATTCAGGACGATTACCTGGTCATCAGGGGTAGAAAAGAGTTAAAAGGTGCTGCGGCTGATGCACATAATGACCACCGGATTGCCATGGCATGTGCTGTAACGGCTTTGGGTGCTTCCGGGCCTACCACCATCAGCAATGCCCAGGCGATCAATAAATCTTATCCCGAATTTTATAACCACCTGCGCCAATCAGGTGCAACTGTATCTTTACAACAATGAATTCTTTTGGACGTATTTTCAGGACCACCATTTTTGGCGAATCGCACGGACCGTCGGTTGGAATTACCATTGATGGTTGTCCGCCTGGAATTCCTCTTCATGCAGATGATTTTGGAGAAGACCTTGAAAGAAGAAAAGGAGGAATTCAAAAAGGTACCACACCACGCAAGGAGGACGACCAACCGATATTCTTAAGTGGTGTTTTCAATGGGTTTACAACGGGCGCTCCTTTAACGATATTGTTTGAAAACAACAATACCAGGTCTTCCGATTATGAAAAGCAGCGCGCTGTGCCGAGGCCCGGACATGCAGATTTTGTTGCCCATAAGAAATTCGGAGGTTTTGAAGATTACAGGGGTGGAGGACATTTCAGTGGGCGGCTCACCGTATGTTTGGTGGCTGCGGGTGTAATTGCAAAAAAGATCCTTGGAGATCTTAACATCCATGCGCGTATTCTTGAAATTGGAGGGGAAACAGATCTTGAGAAGGGAATGCAAAAAGCCATTGATGCAAAAGATTCGGTGGGGGGCATTGTGGAATGCAGGGTGGAAGGTTGTCCTGTGGGTTGGGGTGCGCCTTTTTTTGATTCCATTGAATCCGTTCTGGCTCATGCTGCATTTTCCATTCCGGCTGTAAAAGGTATTGAGTTTGGGGCAGGTTTTTCGGCCGCCAGGATGTTTGGCAGCGATCATAACGATCAGATCATTGACGGTTCGGGAAAAACTGCAACCAATCATGCCGGTGGAATCATTGGGGGATTAACAAACGGAAATGCAATTGTTTTCCGCATCGTGGTAAAGCCTACTTCATCCACACCCCAGGTACAGCATTCATGGAACACAGAAACCGGGCAAACCGAAGACTTTTCCATTAAAGGGCGTCACGACCTTTGCATCGCGCTGCGTGTACCGCCTGTTCTAGAGGCCATTACGGCAATGGCACTTGTAGATTATGCCTTGATTTCCAGGTGATAATGCCTTGCTTTCCCGAAAACTGGCCTTTTAAAACATTTAGCCTTATTTTACAGATAGAAATGGTTGAGCTAAGAAGCACGATTCAATGACTCAAAACCCATCCTATGCGCTACCTGTTCTTACTGATTCTTGCTCCCTTGCTGGTTTCCTTCACCGAAATTGGCGAAAGCAAAAAGAAGTTTATTCCCATAGAAACCAATAAAAAGGTTTATTACGGAATTGCCAGCTATTATGCCGACAAGTTCAATGGACGCCCTACAGCTAGTGGAGAAGTGTACACCCATCAAAAGCTTACTGCCGCCTGCAACATCCTACCGCTCGGCACCTGGCTTAAAGTGACCAACCTCCGCAACAACAAATTTGTAATTGTAAAAACCAATGACAGGCTCCACGCCCGCATGAAAAGGATCGTAGACCTGAGCAAGTCAGCAGCTGAAGTTCTGGGCTATACTAAGAGGGGTCTTACCCAGGTTAAAGTGGAAGTAATAGAAAAGAATTAATTGTCAACAACTAGGGATAAATATTTTGATATTTTAAATCTCCAGGGATTATTTTTGTCCAGCTTAAACCAAACTAGCTTTTATGAAGAAAATTCTTGCTTCAGTTATTTGTGTAGTTGTTTTTACATTAACTGGCTGGGCGCAAAATACCAACGATGACCTGCGTGCACCTGCAATTGGCGTGAGTTTCTTTTTTAATGATTACACCACACCGCAGAGAATTCGTGCCGCTTCCCTGAACAATGTTTTGAGAAACAACCAGTGGGCTGATTTTAAAGAAATGAGTCCTGGTATTGCACTTACTTATTTTACAGGTTTACACAAGTATATTGATTTCGCAGGTACTTTGGGCGCTTCATTTGTAAGAATGCCAGTTAAAAACCAGGCCTCCATGAGTGATGAATCACTATTGCTGGAGGCTGATGCTTCTTTCAATTTTAAAATGTTTCCGGAGCGCTATGTATTTACGCCCTATCTTATTGCAGGAGTTGGTGCCAGCCGTTATAAAAGTTCTTACGGAGGATTTCTCCCATTAGGCGGAGGTTTCAAGATCAATATTTTTGATGAGGCTTCTCTCTACATTCAAACCCAGTACAGGATACCACTAACGAATGAAACAAATAATTATCATTTTGTAACCAGCCTCGGAATTTCAGGGGTGGTAGGCAAAAAGAAAGTAAGATCATAAGATCTTCATCCAAAAAAAAGCGCTTCAACCGAAGCGCTTTTTTTATGCTTTCCGGAATCCCTGGCTTACAATAAGTTCTTTGCTGCCGGCTGTGTAGGTATAAAATCCTTCGCCAGATTTGATGCCCAGCTTTTTTGCCATCACCATATTTACAAGCAAAGGGCAAGGTGCATATTTAGGGTTTCCGAATCCATCATGCAACACATTCAAAATGCTCAGGCACACATCCAGGCCAATGAAATCGGCGAGTTGTAAAGGACCCATGGGATGCGCCATGCCCAGTTTCATTACGGTATCTATTTCTTCAACACCGGCAACACCTTCGTATAAGCTATAAATTGCCTCGTTGATCATCGGCATCAAAATCCGGTTGGCTATAAAACCAGGATAATCATTTACAACGCAGGGTATTTTACCCAGATCCTTACTGAGGGAAGTTATTTTTTCGGACACTTCTTTTTCAGTTGCATACCCGTTGATGATCTCAACGAGTTTCATAACAGGAACAGGATTCATAAAATGCATTCCGATCACTTTTCCCGGCCTGGAAGTAACCGCTGCGATCCTGGTAATGGAAATAGAAGAAGTATTACTCGCAAGGATGGCTTCTTTAGGCGCATGCGCATCAAGCTGTTTAAAAATATTCAGCTTCAGATCAATATTTTCAGTGGCCGCTTCCACTACCAGTTCTACATCAGCAACGCCCCTGGCCATATCTGTAAAAGTGGAAATGTTTTTTATCGCTGCATCTTTAGCCGCTTCATCAATACTTCCTTTGGTTACCTGCCTGTCCAGGTTTTTGCGAATGGTTTGAACAGCTTTGTCTAGCTGCTCCTGCGATACATCGATCAGCGCTACCTGAAATCCATTTTGTGCGAAAACATGCGCAATTCCATTACCCATGGTGCCAGCACCAATTACAGCAACTTTCTTCATAATGTTCTATTTGGACAGCAAACCTAAGAAATTGAAGGAATAGAAAAACCGGAATGCTAAATTCGGCTAGTGTTAAGTTTAGGGTGAATGGGGGCAAGTCAATGGTCAATAGGCAATGGTTAATGGTTGTACTTGCCTAAATAGCGTTGACATTTTTAAATTACTATTACTATTATTACTATCCTTTTCTTTTTTGCTACTTTTTTCTTTTAGTATTCACAATTACTTTGTGGATACCGTATTTAATTTCTTGT
>MWWA01000279.1_pt1 | contig 14031 bp, 11 predicted proteins | sample 1047341 | NCBI WGS metagenome assembly MWWA01 (sample SAMN06349978, study PRJNA376086) | soil metagenome | isolation source: MS5-1 sample Antarctic (ecotone) soil | place: Antarctica | collected 2015-01-13
CTGAATGACAAGGAGTATGATTTTAAAAAACTTTTAATTATTGCAGAAGGTTTTGAAAATAATAACCGGCCTACTGTTTTAGTAAAAGTTGCAGAAGCTTACAGAATTTATAAAGAATTAATCAATCTTAATAAATAAGAAACATGAAAGAATTCTTAGTCATTTTTGCTGTTGCAGGTGCTTTAGTTGCTTGTAACAATGATACTACTGAAAACAGATACAATGACAACAAAATCAATACAGATACCACCATTCAACCTATATAAAAAATTCCTTCATTATACAGAAGGAATTTTTTTTCCTGATAATTTTTCCTGTAGGTTGAAGATTCTTTGTCTTAAAATTTCTAATTCAATAGATTGTTCTTTAATAAATACATTATCATCTAAGCTGCCCACTACTTCCTGCATTTCTTCATCTGTATCATAAATCATTTTACGAAATGAAGTCTGGAAATCTTTAGCTCTTGAAGACAATATATTTTTTACCATCCATTCTTTAGTTTGCAATGTTTGTTGAAGCAAATTATTCAATAATTCATCTGTCAGATCAGTTGCATTTATATGTAAACTTTCAAAAAGAGATGAGATTGCATGTTGAAATTTTTGTTCGGGATAAATGTTAGTGTTTTGCTGGTAAAAATGGTGTACTTCCTCCCAGCTGTTAATCATTCCATCATGAATACTTTGAATAAAAGAATTTAAAGCAGGATCGGGAATTAATTGGCCACCAATATTTTTCCAATTTAATCTACTGATATCTGCAGGTATATGTGATTGTAACTGTTGCAGATCTTCAATATTATTCTTTTCAGTATATTTTAAAATTTCAATTATACCATAATAAATGATTAATTCTTTATAAATTCTGTAAGCTTCAGCAACTTTTACTAAAACAGTAGGCCGGTTATTATTTTCAAAACCTTCTGCAATAATTAAAAGTTTTTTAAAATCATAATCCTTGTCATTCAGAATGGTTTCGCCAACAGTTAACAAAGTAATTTCATCATAAACTTCTCCGGTTATTTTATAATGTGCTTTAGCTGTAAACTTTCTAAGCAAGTCGAGTGCATTGAAAATTTCATTAATACTATCAGGTGCTAAAAAATCATATTCTATATACTGAACAATATTTGTTCTTTTATCCCTGTCAATATATTTATGTGCATTACGTGCTAATGCATACATATTGTACATGAACCAGTAAGCAGGCATTACAACAAGCCTGTTATGGGAAATGTCATTATTCACCAGGCAAAAAGGAATGGGAATATTTAATTCGCATGGATAATCACTTTTAGCAATTAATGTAAATGAGGCAAATTTCGAATTATGCTTTAAGCTGACACATAGTCCCGGCCAAAATCCTCTGCCGGCAACCATTTCGCCATCTGCTGCCCTGCTGTTATGGTTAGAACCTATAGTGGCACCTGCAGCAATATTACTTTGACCCATTACAAGTGAAGCACACAAAAAAGAATTGTTATGGTGTTGCTCATGAGCAGGAAATATCAAGGAGTTTAAAACTTCGCAACAGGATATTGTTGAATTACTTCCAAGATATGAATTGATTAACCGGGCCCCATACTTTAATTGCGAATGTGAGGCCATATGAAAACGCACTGCTTTAACACCATAGAATATACGGCAGCCGTAACCAATAATTCCGTTTACCAATTCACATCCTTCTCCAATTTGAGAAGGGGCATCGCGTTCAGAATTGATCGTAAGGTTTTTTAATTTATTTGCTCCCTTTATATAGGCATCGTTACCTACCCACACATCTTTTATAATACTTGTATTTTTTATTACACACCTGTCACCAATTTTTCCATAATAACCCCTTTTTTTATCAAACTTTTTTTCTGTAAATTCTTTAAACCGGTGCATTAAAAGTTTATCACCTCTGAACTTAGACCACAGATAAGCATCACCGGGCAACATGCCATTAAAAGGTAAAATTTTCCTTCCGGCATTTTCATTGCATACTTCAATCCATACGCGAACATCTTCGGGTTCGCCTTCTTTTATAATGCCGTTTCCAAACTTTGAATGATCTGTTGTATGTAATTCATGAATATTGGCAAGCATTACTTCATTGCCTATTATATAATGCGATATATAGTTGACATTATTTACAACTACATTATCACCAAAATCACAACTAATGATGGTGCTGTTGTACAAACCAACGGGCAGGCATACATTATGATATTCTACAGAGATTGTTTCAAGTTTACCAATGCGAACCAAACCAAAGAACTTGCAGTTTTTCACCAATTCAGGATTGAAAGCATCAGATACATGAATTTTATTCCAATCATCTGAAGTATTGTTGTTTCGTACCAATACCTCTATTTCATAAGCAGTTAAATTTCTATAAGCAATGCCATTACGATTTTGCAGGTTTCTTAAATAATATTCATCTTTTCCTTCAGAAAGGAACTCGGGTTGTATAAAATGATAGCCTATAGAGTTAATTGCTTTTTTCCTGATTTCGTTCATTGGATAAGTTTCATTGATGTAATTTATTCAACAGTAACAGACTTCGCAAGGTTTCGCGGTTTATCAACATCCAGCTCTTTTGATACTCCTATATAATAAGCCAGTAGCTGCAAAGGAATTACACTCAACATAGGTAACAATATTTCATCTGCTTCAGGAACAATAATTACATCATCTGCAAGCTTTATGCTTTGTTCATCACCCTCATTAATTACTGCTATCACCTTTCCTTTCCTTGCTTTAATTTCCTGCATGTTAGAAATTACTTTCTCATGGTAAGAATCTTTTGTAGCAATAAAAACAACAGGCAGGGTTTCATCTACCAGTGCAATGGGGCCATGTTTCATTTCGGCTGCCGGGTAACCCTCTGCATGTATATAAGAAATCTCTTTAAGTTTTAAAGCGCCTTCCAGGGCTACCGGAAAGTTATAACCCCTGCCGAGGTATAGGAAATCTCTGGCATCACGATACTTCTCCGCAAGTTGCTTAATATGTTCATGTTGTTGTAAAAGTGCGGTTACCTTTTCGGGTATAGCTTCTAATTCCCTTGCTAGCTGCATATACCTGTCATGTGGTAACGTACCTTTTTCATAACCTATTTTTAAAGCAATCATAGTAAGTACAGCCAATTGTGCAGTAAATGCTTTTGTAGAAGCAACACCAATTTCCGGCCCGGCGTGTGTATAAGCGCCTGCATTTGAAACCCGGGCAATAGAGGAACCTACTACATTAACTACGCCCAGAATAATGGCACCCTTACTTTTTGCATTTTCAATGGCAACTAAAGTATCTGCTGTTTCACCGCTTTGAGAGATGGCAATAATTACATCACCTTTATTTATAACAGGATTTCTATACCTGAATTCTGATGCGTATTCAACTTCTACATTTATACGGCACAATTCTTCAAAAATATATTCTGCAACCAATCCTGCATGCCAACTGGTACCACAGGCAACCATCACTATTCTGTGGGCGTTTACAATTTGGTCCGCATATTTCTGAATACCGCTCATGGTTATAGTGCCATTTTCTGCATCCAGTCTGCCTCTAAGGCAATCATAAATAGTAGTAGGCTGCTCAAAGATTTCTTTAAGCATAAAATGGTCATAACCTCCTTTTTCTATAGCCGCCAACTCCATATCAAGCTTTGTTATAAAAGGAGTTTGTCTTTCATTTCCCAGATTTTTCAGTATAAGTTCATCTGCTTTGATAATAGCAATTTCATAATCATTTACGTATACTACTTCTTTGGTATACTCAATAATAGGTGATGCATCTGAGGCCAGGAAATGTTCGTTCTTACCTATTCCAATAACTAATGGGCTTCCTTTTCTTGCAGCTATTAATGTATCAGGATTATCCTGGTCTATTAAAACAATTACATAGGCTCCAACAATCCTTTTTAAAGCTATTCGTACGGCTTCTTCAAGAGGACATTTGTTATTGATCTTAATATCTTCTATAAAATTTAAAAGAACCTCCGTATCAGTATCACTTTTAAAATGGTACCCTTTACGTACTAATTCCTGTTTTAGCTGAGCATAATTTTCTATGATTCCGTTGTGAATCATAGCCAATTTGCCACTATTGGATGAGTGAGGATGAGCATTCCTGTCGTTAGGTTCGCCATGTGTTGCCCATCTTGTATGACCAATCCCTATATGTGCATGAAGGTCTTTTCCAATTGTGTTTTCTTCCAGTTCAGCAACTTTCCCCTTCTTCTTAAATACTTTTAACCCGCTATTCAATAATGCCACACCGGCACTGTCATAACCCCGGTATTCTAATCTCTTTAATCCTTTTAGTATCACAGGGTAGGCTTCGCGGGGACCGATATATGCTACAATTCCGCACATAGAACTTTATATTTGTTTTTACTTTTCAAAAAATGATGCTAAACGCTTTTATTTCTGGCGAAAGTCTATAAAATATAGGAGACGGCAAAAAAGGCAAAAAGGAAGCGAACAGAGGTAAATTCTTCTAAAGTAGTTTTCCGCTTAATATCAAAATTGATACTGAAAAATAAATCAAAAGTCCTGTTACATCAACCAGGGTGGCAACAAATGGTGTGGATGATGCTGCCGGGTCGGCGCCCAATCTTTTTAAAATTAAGGGAAGCATAGAACCTACAATTGTTCCCCATAAAACAACTCCAATAATTGAAAGGCCTATGGTTAAGGCAATACTTAAATAATATTCTCCAAAAACATCTGAGAAAAAATGCCAGATAAATATTACTACTACTCCTAATAAGGCTAATGTTACCCCCAGTAACAGTCCTGACAATATCTCTCTTTGCATAATAAGCCACCAATCCTTCAGGCTTATTTCACCTAATGCCATTGCCTGTATAATCAGCGTTGCAGCCTGTGACCCACTGTTTCCTCCACTGGCAATGATTATAGGAATGAAAGAAGCCAACAAAGCCACTCTGGCAATAGTTTCTTCAAAATGATGCATAGCTGTAATGGTCATTAAACCACCAATAAAAAGTATAAATAGCCAGATAACTCTTTTCTTATATAGATCAATTAATGAAATTTCAAGATAAGGCTGCTCTAATGCCTGTGTACCTCCAATCATCTGCATATCTTCTCCAAATTCTTCATTAGTTACCCACAGTACGTCATCAATAGTAACAATCCCTAATAATTTATTGGTATTACTTAATACCGGCAGCGCTACCCGGTTATTCATTTTAAAAACTTCATTTGCTACTTCCTGGTCATCAAATGCGTTTAAAGCAATTACCCTTCCATCCATAAGTTCTTTTACCTTATTTTCAGGTTCGGCTAATATAAATTCCCTGATCCTGATATCATCCAGCAGTTCACCATTTTCATTGATAACATATATAACATCAATGGTTTCGGTGTTTTTACCCACCCTGCGAATGGTTTCCAATACTTCTGTCACAGTATTGTTTTCGTATACATATATATAATCAGGATTCATCAGCCTGCCCACACTGTTCTCAGGGTAACCCAGTAGGGATAACGTTATTTTTCTTTCGTCAGGGTCTAATAATTTTATAAGTTCTCTTACCACATCACTTGGTAATTCTTCCAAAAAAGAGGTTCTGTCATCCGCAGGCAGGTCATTTAAAAGTTCTGCTGTTTTAGAAGGGGGTAAGGTTTGTATAATTCTTTGTTGTGTGGGGAAGTCCAGAATTTTAAAAACACCGGCTGCCCGGTGTATAGCCATACCTGCTATAATTTTACTTTCGTGTTCAGGATATTCGTCAATTAATTCAGCAATGTCACTTATGTTCTGGTCATCAAGAAATTCTCTTATCTCTTGCGTATCACCTGTTTGCAGGAGGTGATCAAATTCCTTTGTCAGTTGTTCCAATGGCATACTTAAAATTACTTTTGCTCTTTAATAACCTTTTTACCCCGCGGCAATATTAAAATTTAATCTTTGACTTGTGAAACCTATTAATTTTTTACACCCCGACATTTATGTGGGAAAGTCCGGAAAACATGGAAGGGGTGTGTTTACTTCTGGTTCTTTAGAAGCAGATACTGTTATAGAAGTTGCACCGGTTATTGTTATGCCGGCAAAAGATCGTCCCATAATAGATCAAACTTTATTACATGATTATATTTTTGAGTGGGGTAAAACGAAAAAAAGATGTTCTATGGCTTTAGGGTATGTAGCCTTATATAATCATGCTTACCATTCCAATTGTGAATATGAAATGGATTTCACAAAAGAAATTATAACAGTAAAAACAATAAAAAAAGTGCAAAAGGGAGAGGAGTTATTTGTAAATTATAACGGTGATGCAGATAATGCAGAAGCTGTTTGGTTCGATAAAAAATGATCAGGATAAGTTATTTCAACAGGTTTTTGATCTCGTTTAATTTTAGTAATGCTTCTACAGGCGTTAACCGGTTAATATCCAGATCATCCAGCATTGTTCTTATTTCTGTAAAAGTTTCAGTATGAGCATCAAAAATATTGAGCTGTAATTTTGGAGCAGAGATTTGTTTTAAATTATCTCCAATGCTGCTGTCAACATGTTTGCTTTCCAGGCTTTTCAAAATTTCTTTTGCTCTGTCGAGTAACTCCTGCGGCATGCCTGCCATTTTTGCTACATGAATACCAAAACTATGTTTTGTACCTCCCTGGGCTAATTTTCTTAAAAAGATGATTTTATTTCCAACTTCTTTATTGGTAACATGATAGTTTTTTACACGTGGTAATTTATTCTCCAGTTCATTCAGTTCATGATAATGCGTAGCAAAAAATGTTTTTGGTTTTTGAGGTGCATTATGAATATATTCTGCAATACTCCATGCAATTGAAATTCCATCATAGGTAGAAGTTCCTCTTCCTATTTCATCTAAAAAAATAAGGGATTGAGGAGAAATATTATTAATAATAGATGCTGTTTCATTCATCTCCATCATAAAGGTGCTTTCACCGGCACTTAAGTTATCAGATGCTCCCACACGGGTAAAAATTTTATCAGTTAAAGAAACAAATGCTTCAGTGGCCGGGACAAAAGAACCCATATGTGCCATAAGTGTTATTAAAGCAGTTTGCCGCAACAATGCAGACTTACCACTCATATTTGGTCCGGTAAGAATAATAATTTGCTGTTCTGTTTTATTTAATACAAGATCATTACTTATATATGTATCTGAAGGGGGCAGGGTTCTTTCTATAACAGGATGTCTTCCTTCTTTTATCTCCAGTTCATCGCCTTCGTGCAGTTTTGGTTTTTTGTAATTGTATTGAAGTGCATTATTGGCAAAGCAGCATAAACAATCCAGTGTGGCTACAATTTGTGCATTTGTTTGAATGCAGGAAATGAAATCATGCAACTCATTTAATAAGCTATCAAATAATTCCAACTCTATCTGGAGCATTTTTTCTTCTGCTCCTGTTATTTTTTCTTCGTAATCTTTTAATTCAGGGGTTATGTATCGTTCTGCATTCGTTAGTGTTTGTTTTCTTATCCACTCTTGCGGAACTTTATTTTTATGTAAATGGGTTACTTCTAAATAGTAACCAAAAATATTATTGAAACCAACTTTTAAAGATGAGATGCCTGTAGCCTCACTTTCTTTTTGTTGTAATTGAAGCAAAAATTGTTTGCCGTCAAATGCGATATTCCTTAATTCATCAAGTTTGGTATTAACAGCATTCCCAATAAAACCTCCTTTTTGAGCCAAAGCAGGGGGATTATCTATAATTTCTTTTACAATCTTTTCTGCTATATAATGACAGGGGTTTAAAGCTTCTGAAAGCCTTACCAGGTAATTGTTATCTGTAGCGGAACAAGTTTTTTTTATTTCATCAACTTGTCGCAAAGCTCTTGCCAGTTGAAGTAATTCACGCGGGTTGATTTTTTTTAAAGGTATTTTAGAAACAAGCCTTTCCATATCACCGCATTGCTTCATGGCATGTTGCAGTTTATTTCGCAGCTCTGCATGCAAAATAAAATGCTCAGCTACATCAAGCCTCTCATTTATTTTTTGAAGACTCTTTAATGGAAAAACCATCCATCGTTTTAGCATGCGGGCACCCATTGGCGTGCAGGTATTATCTAAAATGCTTAACAGCGTATGTCCTTTTTCAACAGGGCTATGGAGTAATTCAAGGTTACGGATGGTAAATTTATCCATCCATAAATAATCATTCTGAATTAAAGAATGAATAGTGGTGATGTGTTGCAGATTGGGGTGTTCTGTTTCCTTAAGATAATGTAATACGGCACCAGCAGCAACCAGGCCTGAAGTAAATTCTTCAATACCAAATCCTTTTAAGGAATGGGTATCAAAATGTTTCAATAAAAGATCTTCTGCATATGCTTTTTGAAAAATCCATTCATCCAAAGTGTAAGAGTAAAATTTACCTCCAAATTCCTCCTTGAATTTTTTTTGAAAATGTCTCTGGTAAATAATTTCAGCAGGTTTAAATCCGTTCAATAATTTATCTGCATATTCCCTGTCTCCTTCTGCTGTAAAAAATTCTCCTGTCGAAATATCCAAAAATGCCATTCCTAAAACTTCACCTTCAAAATGAACAGCAGCAAGAAAATTATTGGAATCAAGGTCAAGCAATTTATCATTAGTTGCTGTACCTGGTGTTACCATTTCTGTTACACCTCTTTTTACAATTCCTTTTGCCTGTTTTGGATCTTCCAGCTGATCACAAATGGCAACCCTGTATCCTGCTTTCACCAGTTTGTGTAAATAAGTATCCAAAGCATGATATGGAAAACCTGCCAGTTCATTATCTGCTGCCCCTCCATTATTTCTTTTTGTAAGCGTTATGCCCAATACCTGGGAGGTGATTATGGCATCCTGTCCAAAAGTTTCATAAAAGTCACCAACCCGAAACAGCAATATGGCATCAGGATATTTAGCTTTTATAGCTTTGTGCTGCTGCATTAATGGTGTTTCAGCTGTCTTTTGCTTACTCATAGTAGTAAAACAAAATTAGGCTGCGCAAACTGAAACATGTGGCTTTAAACTTATTTTTTCCTCACATTTCTTTCAGATTTATGCGGCTACTTTTGCCGGGATTTGTATTAACCAATAAAATCAGGATGCGGAAACTCTCAATGGATGAATTAAACAGGAAATCTGTAGATCAGTTTAAGGATTCAGAAAAAATACCTGTAGTAGTGATTTTAGAAAATGTAAGAAGCGCTTATAATGTAGGTTCTGTTTTTAGAACTGCAGATGCTTTTTTATTGGAAAGTATTTATTTGTGCGGGTATACTGCTTTTCCTCCACATAAAGAAATCAGGAAAACTGCTTTGGGAGCTGAGGAAACCGTAGCATGGAAACATTTTAAAGAGATACAGGAAGCTATTAAAGAATTGAGAAATAAAGGATATAGGATATTTGCAGTTGAACAGACAGAAGAGAGTATTAAATTACATGAATTTAAGAATGTTGGAAAAACTGCAGTTATTTTTGGAAATGAGGTTTCGGGCGTTGATCAATCAACAATTGCTTTAACAGATGGGTGTATTGAAATTCCGCAGTTAGGTATGAAACATTCTTTAAATATTGCTGTAGCAGCAGGAGTGGTTTTATGGGATATGGTTAAAAACAATCTGGTTAAATGAAAAAATTTATAGATTTTGAAATAATGCTAAATGAACACAATTAAAAATTATTTATCTCTTATAAAATTTTCTCATACCATTTTTGCAATGCCATTTGCTTTAATTGGTTTCTTTTTAGGAATAAGTAGTTTTTTATTTACCCGTGGACCAATCCAATATCATTGGTCTCAGGCAATGATCCTTTTAATATTAATAATACTGTGTATGGTTTTTGCCCGCAGCGCAGCCATGGCCTTCAACAGGTACCTCGACAGAGATATTGATGCTTTAAATCCAAGAACAGCAATACGGGAAGTTCCAAAAGGGGTTATTAAAGCTAAAAGCGCTTTGATCTTTACTCTTGTTAATTGCATATTTTTTATACTTACCACATATTTTATCAACCCAATATGTTTTTATCTATCTCCTGTAGCACTAATGGTGGTATTGGGCTACAGTTATACCAAACGGTTTACACCACTTAGCCATCTTATTTTAGGACTTGGGTTAGCACTGGCACCAATAGGAGCTTACCTGGCAGTAACCGGGTTTTTTGAATGGCTTCCTTTATTATTTTCTTTTGCTGTATTATTTTGGGTTAGTGGGTTTGATATTATTTATTCTTTGCAGGATGAAGAATTTGATAAGTCGCACAAATTATATTCTATACCCGCAGCTGTGGGTAAATCAAATGCTTTACGCATATCTGAAGTATTGCATTTATTAAGTGCAGGCTGTATTGTTATTGCCGGTAAGTTTGGAAATTTTGGGTGGTTATACTGGATAGGTGTATTAATTTTTGGTGGTATGTTGATTTACCAGCATACAATTGTAAAACCAAATGATCTTAGACGTGTAAACCTTGCATTTATGACTGCTAATGGTATAGCAAGTGTTGTTTTTGCATTATTTGTAATAGCTGATCTCGTTATTTTAAATTATTAAATTTTGAGTCGTATTTTATCAATAGACTATGGAAGCAAGCGTACCGGGCTTGCCGTAACGGATCCTTTACAAATTATTGCTACAGGTTTAACCACGGTAGAAACACCCAAACTCATACCTTTTTTAAAAGATTATTTTTTAAAAGAACAAGTTGAAATGATCATTATTGGCATGCCCAGCAATTGGGATGATACCGATACCCATGCTACTCCTTTAGTGAAGAAATTTATATTGGAATTAAAGAAGAATTTCTCGGGAATAGCGATAAAGGAGGTGGATGAAAGATATACTTCTAAATTAGCCTCCCAGGCTATGGTGCACATGGGAATGAAAAAAAAACAAAGGCGGGAAAAAGGGATGATTGACCAGGTGGCAGCTACTATTATGCTGCAGGAGTATTTACAACATTATATTTAGAAGGCACTCATTATTTTTGCGCAGCTAATTTTAAAAAATGATTTTACCCATTGTTGCATATGGTAGTCCGGTATTAAGAAAGGTTGCAAAAGATATAGATAAAGAATATCCGGGTTTAGAAAAACTTATAGAAGATATGTGGGAGACCATGTATGCTTCTAATGGGGTAGGATTAGCTGCGCCACAGGTGAACCGGGACATACGTCTTTTTGTAATGGATAGTGAACAAATTTTCACTAACATGGATGAAAAAGAAAAGGAAGAAGAAAATTATCCTGATGCTCCGGGTATAAAGCAGGTATTTATAAATGCACATATAGTGGAAGAGCATGGTGATGACTGGAAATATAATGAAGGATGCCTGAGTATTCCTAAGGTAAGAGAGGATATTTCAAGGGCTGAAGAAGTAACAATACGTTTTCTGGATGAAAACTTCCAGGAGCAAGAAAGAACATTTAGTGGCATTTCAGCCCGGATCATTCTTCATGAATATGATCATATAGATGGTAAACTTTTTATTGATCATTTATCGCCTCTAAAGCGAAAACTTCTCAAAAGAAAGCTCGATGATATATCAAAAGGAAATATCAAAGTAGACTACAGAATGAGCTTTGTTAAGTAAACTTGCTAAGTAGAAATGCTAAAAAAACGGGTGTTTTTGCTATTTGTTCCTCTATAGAGCCTGTATAGTTTTACAACAATATTTGTAAAGCTGTAATCCTATCTATGAAAACAAAATATGCATTTGCTATTCTGCTAACACTTATGTTCCACCAGGCTATGACCCAGGTTGCATCAACATTCAATGCCACAGGTAACAGTTATTCAAGTGGTTATGTAAATTTTGAATGGAGTGTCGGCGAACTGGCATTAATTCATTCAATGGAATCTTCCGGTGGTGAAGTAATGATTACAAACGGATTACTTCAACCCAAAATTTTACTTGCATCAGGAAATACAAATTTCAATTTCTCATATGATGAAATAAGGATTTTTCCCAATCCAACACCTAATAAAGTAGAGATCAATTTTCTGACAAATCAACAGGGAATAATGAAAGTAGATGTAATTGACGTTACAGGAAAAATTTTGCTAAGCAGAAAAGTTATTAATTATGGCATAGGGAATATTGAAGTTTTTGATTTAACCACTTTTGCACCAGCAACTTATTTTTTCCGAATTGATTTGATTCCTGCCTATGGCTCTGTTCCTAAGAAAGGACTATATAAAATTGTAAAACATTAATTATTCGATCCCAATTCATACTAATAAACCACTTATGAAACAACTGCTTTTACTTTTAACCGGTATTTTTTTATACCTTTTTTCAAGTGCGCAGGTACCTAACCAAATAAATTACCAGGGAGTTGCCCGAAATTCACTTGGAAGCGTGATATCAAATCAATCAATTGGTTTGCGTCTAACCATCCGCGATGCTGCAACCAATGGTTCTGTTATATATAGGGAATCAAGGACTTTAAAAACAAATAATTTTGGATTGTTCGTAACTGCTATTGGTAGCACAGGAGCAAACGCAACTACTGGAAAGTTTAATGACATTGACTGGGCTGCCGGTACTAAATATTTGCAGGTAGAAATTGATCCGGGAGGTGGAACAAGTTATTTAGATATGGGAACTTCTCAATTATTAAGCGTTCCTTTTGCATTGTATGCAGCATCCGCAACACCCGCAGGTAATGCAGGCGGAGAACTAACAGGATCCTATCCTAATCCTATAATTGCTAATGGTGTTATTACTGCTGAAAAAATTGCAGATGGATCTATAACAGCTGAAAAATTAGCTCCGGGTGTAATTTCTTCAGGCACATCTACCGGTGATGCAGGTGGTGAGTTAACGGGTACATATCCTAATCCATCTATTGCAAATAATGTTATTTCAACTATTAAAATTGTTGATGGAGCAATAACATCAGGCAAAATTTCAGATAATGCAATCATTACTTCTAAAGTTGCTGATGGCGCAATTACGGCTGAAAAATTAGCTCCGGGAGTCATTCCTACATCTGTACCCGTAAGTGGTACTGCAGGTGGTGAACTTTCAGGTACATATCCTAATCCTTCTATTGCAAATAATATTATTTCAACTATTAAAATTGTTGATGGAGCAATAACCTCAGGCAAAATTTCAGATAATGCAATCATTACTTCTAAAGTTGCTGATGGCGCAATTACGGCTGAAAAATTAGCTCCGGGAGTCATTCCTACAACTGTTCCCGTAAGTGGCACTGCAGGTGGTGATTTAAGCGGCACTTATCCTGATCCGATAATAAAAAGTGGTGCTATCAACAATACAAAATTGTCCGATAATGCTGTTTCTACCACTAAGCTTGTAAATGCTTCAGTTACTTCAGAAAAAATAGTCGATGGTTCTGTAACCAATGCTAAACTTGCTGCTGGTGTTATACCTTCTTCTTTACCACCAAGTGGAAATGCGGGAGGCGATTTATCAGGAACTTATCCGAATCCTGCTGTGGCTGTTGGAGCTATATCATCAACAAAAATTGCTGACGGTGCAATCGTTAATTCTAAGCTGGCTGATAATACAGTTACGACTACAAAGATTTTGGATGGTTCCGTAACGGCTGAAAAATTAGCACCTGGATTAATCGGTAGTGGCGGAACAATAACCGGTTCTGCAGGAGGTGATCTTTCAGGAAATTACCCAAACCCTTCTATTGCTTCAGGTGCAGTTACATCTAGTAAAATTTCTAACGGTTCTGTTATTACACCAAAAATTGCCGATGGTGCCATAACAAAAAATAAAATTGAAAATCTTGCTGTTACAACAGAAAAAATTGCAAATGGTGCAGTAACAGCAGAAAAATTAGCTCCGGGATTAATATTAGGTAGTGGCGGAGGTTCTCCAACAGGTATTGCGGGAGGCGATTTAACTGGAACATATCCTAATCCTTCAATTGCCAATAATGTAATATCAACCTTAAAAATTTCAGACGGGGCTATAACAACAGTTAAGCTAAGTGATAATGCTGTCACTACTTCTAAAGTAACAGATGGTGCTATAACTTCAGCTAAGATAGCAGTTGGTGTTATTCCTTCTTCTCTACCACCTAG
>MWWA01000280.1_pt1 | contig 13993 bp, 13 predicted proteins | sample 1047341 | NCBI WGS metagenome assembly MWWA01 (sample SAMN06349978, study PRJNA376086) | soil metagenome | isolation source: MS5-1 sample Antarctic (ecotone) soil | place: Antarctica | collected 2015-01-13
TTTAATGATGAAGCAGCCAAAGTCGCTAAAATACTTAATCAAACAGAAACTATTTTTCCAGGGTCTGATTTAAAACTTAAATTTGAAATCTCCGCAAATTCTAACTGCGAGAAGTAAGGAGTTCTGAAATTAAGAATTTTGAATATGATTGAAAGTTACAGGCTGACTCCGAATCTTTTGAAAGCACAGGAAACCATTTTTATTAGCTGACCTTTACCCCATAAAGGCAATTAAAAATTAGTAATTTGCTTCTCTTCCATGCTTCAGCATTTGCACATACATAATTATGCTCTAATAGATGAGATTGAAATTACCTTCTCTCCTCATTTAAATATTATTACCGGAGAAACAGGGGCGGGCAAAAGCATTATCGTTGGCGCCCTCAGCCTGGTACTTGGAGAAAGAGCTGAATTGGCAGCTCTTGGTAACAAGGATAAAAAATGCGTTGTAGAAGCCATCTTTACAAGCAATAAAAAAACAGTCAGTAATTTCCTGCTGGAAAATGATCTTGATGTAGCAGAAGAAATAGTTGTAAGAAGAGAAGTGACCAGGTCCGGGAAGTCGCGGGCATTTATAAATGATACCCCGGTAAATCTGTCTCAATTAAAATTATTTTCCGGCATGTGTGTTGATCTTCACCAGCAGTTTGACACACTGGAAGTAGGTGATTCTGATTTTCAACGGGAAGCCATAGACGCAATTGCAGCAAATAAGCAAACTCTTTCTGCTTACAAGATTGCTTACTCCCTGTATCAAAAAGCATTCAGGGAACTAAACAAACTGCAGCAGGAGCAAAGTGAGGCAGCCAAAGAATTTGATTATAAAAATTTTCTTTATAAGGAGTTAGAAGAGGCAGGGTTTAGTGAAAATGAAATTGAGAATGCAGAGTCGGAAATAAAACTGCTGAATAATGCAGAGCACATCAAATCTGTAGTTTCAGAGATCACATTTTATCTGGAAGATTCAGAACCGCCTGTCATTAATCAATTAAAATCGCTAAACAATAAATTCAGTTCTCTTTCCAATATTCACACTGGAATTGAAATTCTCAGCCAAAGACTTCAATCCAGTCTGATCGAATTACAGGACATCGCGGGCGAATTACAGCAGTTAAACACTCAAATAAGTTATGATGTTGAAAAAATTGATCAGTTGCAGGAACGCATTTCGGAAGGTTATAAACTTTTAAAAAAACATAATGCTATAGATACTGCAAGCCTCTTACAAATTAAAGAATCTTTATCAGCATCTCTGCAACAAACCACTGACCTTAAGGAATTGATCGAAGTAAGAAAAAATGAATTGAAACAGCATTATGATTCTGCATTACATTTAGCGGACAAGCTTTCAGAAAACCGGCAAGCTGAGGTTAAAAGTTTTGAATCAAAAATAAATTTGCTGCTCTCTCAAATTGGAATGCCAAATGCCAGAATTGTGATCCGGATAACTCCTTTGCCTGAATTGAACGAATATGGAAAAGACAAGGTAGAATTTTTGTTTAACGCCAATGTTCCTACATCCGTCAATAGTTCAGAAAAATTTGTGCCGGTAAATAAAGTTGCCAGCGGCGGTGAATTGAGCAGGCTGATGCTGAGCATTAAATCCCTGATAGCAAAAAGTATTCAGCTACCTACTTTAATTTTCGATGAAATTGATAGTGGCATCAGCGGCGAAGCGGCCCGGCAGGCGGGGAACATTATGAAAAGCCTGGCAGAAGACCACCAGATCATCTCAATTACTCATCAACCACAGATCGCTTCAAAAGCGGACCATCATTATTTTGTATATAAAGAAATAAAAGACGGTAACGTAAATACGTGCATCAAAATGCTGGATGAAAATGAAAGGGTGAATAACATCGCAACTATGCTCAGCGGTAAAAAACCGTCGGCAGCCGCATTTGCTAATGCAAAGGAAATGATGGAAAATTAATTAGCATTGTTCCCGAATTGCTCAATACATTCATTTTATTAAAAACAGATTATGACTTACAACTTATTAAAAGGAAAGAAAGGGATCATCTTTGGGGCGCTGGATGAAAAATCAATCGCCTGGAAAACGGCGGTCCGCTGCCATGAGGAAGGAGCTTCCATTTTACTTACAAATGCTCCGGTAGCCTTGCGTATGGGAGAGATCAACAAATTAGCAGAAAAAATAAATGCCCCGGTGATTCCGTGCGATGTAAGTAATAATGAGGATATGGACAATTTATTAAAGAAAGCACAGGAGCACTTCAGAGGAGGCGTTGATTTTATCCTTCACTCGATAGGTATGAGTTTAAATGTGCGTAAAGGAAAGCACTATACCGAAATTGATTATGGCTTCAATCAAAAAACATTAGATATCTCAGCCATGAGTTTACACCGGCTGCTGGCAACGGCAATGAAGCTGGATGCCATCAACGAATGGGGAAGTGTAGTAGCCCTCACGTATATTGCCGCACAGCGGGTATTTCCGGATTATAATGAAATGGCAGATGCGAAAGCGTTGCTTGAAAGTGTAACCAGGAGCTTTGGTTATCATTATGCCAAAAAAAAGAAAGTGAGAGTTAATACGGTTTCTCAATCACCCACCAGAACTACCGCCGGCAGTGGTGTAAAAGGATTTGACGGTTTTATTAATTACGCAGAAAAAATGAGTCCGCTCGGTAATGCATCTGCGGAAGATTGCGCCAATTATTGTGTCACGCTGTTTAGTGACATGACCAGGTATGTAACGATGCAAAATTTATTTCACGACGGAGGCTTCTCTTTTACCGGAGTAACCACAGAAGTGATTGAACAAATGGAAAAATAAGAGAAGAATTTGTTAGCAGAATAAGCGGCGGGAGAACTCAGCAATCCTTGATTAACTATCATTAATACTCGTCTTCATTAAAAAAGAAATCTTCCTGACTTGGATAATCAGGCCAGATATCATCTAATCCCTCATAAATTTCACCACCTTCATCTTCAAGTTCCTGTAGATTTTCCACTACTTCAATCGGTGCACCACTCCTTATAGAGTAATCAATTAATTCATCTTTTGTTGCAGGCCACGGAGCGTCTTCAAGATGTGAGGCCAATTCTAAAGTCCAAAACATACTATATTTCTTTTAATATCAATAGGGTAAATACGGGGGGTCATTTTTTCGCAAAAGTAAAAGTTTCATGGACAATACCAAATAATGTTTTTACGGATGCCAATACCATCTGCCGATGGAAAATATAAGGCAATGGATGCATACAATGAATTTATTTTTTTCTCCTGATTGATCTTCTTCTATTGTTACATTTGAAGATGCTAAAAGCTACTGGTATTTATAAAAATTACGGGAACCTCGAGGTGCTGAAAGGGGTAGATATTGAGATTAAAAAAGGTGAAATTGTGAGTATAGCAGGCTCTTCAGGGGCAGGCAAGAGTACCCTTCTGCACATTCTTGGCACGCTTGACAAGGCAGATAATGGCGAAGTGATCTTAGATGAAATACACATGTCATCTTTGTCAGGGAAAAAATTAGCTGCTTTCCGGAATAAGCATATTGGGTTTGTTTTCCAATTTCATCACCTGCTGCCGGAGTTCACCGCTTTGGAAAATATTTGCATACCGGGCTGGATAGCCAAAAGACAAGACCGGGAAGTAGAGGCGAAAGCTTACGCATTATTGGATTTACTTAATTTAAAAGACAGGCACGACCACAAGCCGGGCGAATTGTCAGGAGGTGAGCAGCAACGGGTAGCGGTAGCCAGGGCATTGATAAATGATCCCTCCATTGTAATGGCAGACGAACCTACCGGAAATCTTGATTCGGCCAATGCAACCGAACTCCACCAATTGTTCCTTGACTTGCGTAAAAAATTTCAGCAAAGTTTCTTGATTGTAACCCATAATGAGGAACTGGCAAAGCAAAGCGATAGGATACTACATATGAAAGATGGGAAAATTGTTAGTTAGGGATCACCTTCCTCGTCGCCCATCACCAGGTTGGCACCTCCCTCCCGCATAATATCGTCCATGTTGCGGTCATTGTCCACAATCCCTCTTTCCTCCAGCATTCTCATATCTTTTGCGTCACGCAAAAATTCGGAAGCAAAGATGAATTCATTTAATCGCTTATTTTTATTGAAGATGATCTCTTTGTTATTGCCTTCCCATTCTAATTCGCCGTGGTACAGATAAATAATGTTTTCCCCAATTTCCATCACACTGTTCATATCATGCGTATTGATCACAGTGGTAATATTATTTTCCAGCGTAATGTCCCGGATCAACTGATCAATAACCAATGACGTTCTCGGATCGAGACCTGAATTTGGTTCATCACAAAAAAGATATTTAGGTTTTAAAACAATGGCTCTTGCAATACCAACCCTTTTCATCATACCACCGCTGATCTCCCCCGGATATCTGTTGTTAGCATCTTTCAGGTTCACACGCTCAAGAACATCGTTTACCCTATCAATCTTTTTTTTGTGAGGCCATTTTGTAAACATATCTAAGGGAAACTTTACATTCTGCTCCACCGTCATGCTGTCAAAAAGTGCAGACCCCTGAAAGAGCATTCCTATCTGTTGACGCAGTTCTTTACGTTCTTCATCATCCATATCAGAAAGATTGTGGCCATCGAAAATAATTCCACCATTATCTACTTCGAAGAGACCCACCATGCATTTCTGCAAAACTGTTTTACCACTACCACTGGTACCGATGATAAGATTTGTTTTACCGGTTTCCATCACGGCGGTAATGCCTTTCAGAATCTCTTTATCGCCAAAAGCTTTTTTTACGTCCTTTATTTCAATCATTTACCCTAATTAAATATTACAAAGTTCTTTTTCAAGAAACGAATTTTTTATAATAAAAGAGATGCCAGTATGAAATCTGCTACGAGTATTAAAATACAACTTGCCACCACTGCACTTGTGCTCGCTCTCCCTATCTCCAGGGCGCCGCCTTTTACATTATAACCAAAATATGAAGACACGCTGCTAATGATGAAAGCAAATGTATAAGCCTTCGCCAATGCAAACCATACATTTTTAGCGGCAAAATTTACAAGCAATCCCTTATCATACGTATCTGCAGAGATAATGCCGGTAAGTGCTCCGGCCAGTCTTCCTCCAAATATTCCCAGAACGGCAGATATAACAACAAGCAAGGGAATAGTGAGTAACGCACCGCCAATCTTTGGGAATATCAGGTACGCCTTGGTATTGATCCCCATTATTTCAAGTGCATCTATCTGCTCACTCACACGCATGTTTCCTAATTCTCCAGCTATCTTACTGCCGACCACTCCGGCCAGCACTATGCAAACAAGCGTAGGGCTAAACTCCAAAATGACAGTATCCCTGACGATCTGGGCAATCGTTTCCTTCGGTACCAGTGGACTTGTGAGCTGATAAGCAGTTTGCACTGCACTTACTGCACCCATGAATAAAGAAATGATAGAGACGATGCCCAGAGAACCAATCCCAATTTCTGCCGATTGGTGCATAAACTCCTTCCAGTACATCTTAAAGTTTTCAGGCTTTGTAAACATGCCTTTGATCATTAAAATGTAAGTTCCAATGCTATGAAACAATTTCATTGTTGTTAGAGGCTTTAATTGTTCTGCAAGATAGAAAATAGTAAAATGTGAAATTCAATGTGTCCGATATAGGGGCGTTTAAAAAGTAATCAGGCATTTGTTGTTGTTTGTCTAAACCTGCGCCACCTTCTCTCCGGTATAGCGTGGGCTCTGTTATTACTACCGGACTTAAGCTGGGCATCCACTACTGCAATTAATACCATATTGTAAATACTGCGAACATGGCTACCCAATTGTAAAATATGTACCGGCTTACTCAAACCCAGTAAAACAGGACCAATAGCTTCTGCACTACCAACTTCCTGCAACAGATTATAAGCAACATTACCAGCGGCCAGGTTGGGGAAGATCAATACATTCACATCTTTGTCCACCAGCTCACTGAAAGGATAATTGTCCCTGATCATCTCTTTATTAAAAGCCACATTGGCCTGCAATTCACCATCCACAGTCAGAGCCGGATCCATTTGCTTTACAATTTCACGTGCTTTGCTTACCAACCGGGCTTCAGCGGAATTGCTGCTACCAAAATTTGAATAGCTGAGCATGGCAATGACTGGTTTTATACCAAAGTTTTTTACTTCTTTAGCTACAAGCAGGGTGATATCTGCCAGTTCTTCTGCTGTAGGATTGAAATTAACTGTAGTATCAGCAAGAAACAACGGCCCCTTTTTGGTCATCATAATATACATGCCGGCTACTTTCTTTGAACCCGCTTCGAGACCTATGATCTGCAAGGCCGGACGGATGGTATCGGGATAGTTCTTTGATAAACCGGAGATCATCGCATCAGCCTCGCCTGTTTCCACCATCATACAGCCGAAATAGAGCCTGTCCCGCATGATCTTTTTTGATTCATAATAATTGGATCCTTTTCGCTGGCGTTTTTCAAAAAAAAGTTCTCCATACTTCGCCCTGCGTTCTATTGATTCTTCACCGTTGGGATCAACGATTTGCATACCTTCCAGGTCTATTCCATTATCTGAGGCAATCGTCTGGATCCTTTCCGGATTGCCCAACAATATCGGGAAAGCCACGCCTTCATCCAGCACTAACTGGGCTGTTTTAAGTATTTTTTGGTTTTCTGCTTCCGCAAATACGACACGCTTTGGGTTTTTCCGGGCTTTATTTCCAATTACCCTCAGGAGCTGATTGTCAATACCAAGTCTTTCATTCAACTCAACGGTATATGCATTCCAATCTGTGATTGGCTGGCGTGCCACACCGCTATCCATGGCCGCTTTGGCAACCGCAGGCGCTACTACTGACAATAACCTGTTATCTAATGGTTTCGGAATAATATAGCTTCGGCCAAAAACAATGCTCTTTTCATTGTAGGCCATCGTTACAATATCTGGGACAGGCAGTTTAGCCAGTTCGGCAAGCGCCTTTACAGCAGCCAGTTTCATAGCTTCATTGATCTGTGTAGCCCTCACATCAAGTGCACCACGAAAAATATAAGGAAAGCCTAATACATTATTTACCTGGTTTGGAAAATCGCTGCGCCCGGTTGCCATGATCAAATCTTTTCTGGCGCCTGAGGCCACATCATAGGTAATTTCGGGATCGGGATTTGCCATGGCAAAAACAATAGGATGTTTTGCCATGCTTTTTATCATTTCCGCATCTAATACATTTCCTACGCTGAGACCAATAAAAACATCTGCATCCTTCATGGCTTCAGTCAGCGTCAGATTCGGATTAGTTGATTGTGCAAAGCGCTTTTTGTTTTCGTCAAGCCCTTCCCTGTTTGCGTGTATGACCCCTGTACGATCGAACATTACAAAGTTTACCGGATTAGCTCCTACTGATTCGTATAACTGCACGCAAGCCATAGCGGCTGCCCCGGCTCCATTTACAACAAACTTTACTTTATCAATTTTCTTTTTTTGCAGCTCCAGGGCGTTGAGTAAGGCAGCGGCGCTAATGATTGCAGTGCCGTGCTGATCATCGTGCATCACCGGTATCTTCAGCCGCTCCCTGAGTTGTTTTTCAATATAAAAGCATTCCGGAGCTTTAATATCTTCCAGGTTAATGCCTCCAAAAGTAGGTTCCAGGGCAGCGACAATATCAACAAATTTCGCAGGGTCTTTTTCGTCTATTTCGATATCAAATACATCAATATCTGCAAATATCTTAAAGAGGACCCCTTTCCCTTCCATCACCGGTTTGCCCGCGGCGGCGCCAATATCTCCCAGTCCCAGCACGGCTGTCCCGTTGCTGATAACGCCAACAAGATTTCCTTTTGCCGTGTATTGATAAACTGCATCTGGATTTTCATTGATCTCCAGGCAAGGAACAGCTACTCCAGGCGAATAAGCTAATGAAAGATCTCTTTGGGTTTTGGTGGCTTTGGTAGGAACAACTTCAATTTTACCTGGTCTCCCTTTGGAATGATAATCAAGAGCCTCCTGTTTACGAAGATTTTTTTGCATAAGAATTTTTGAGCATGATCTGCTGCTTTGGATATTATTATTTAAATAGGGTGGGTAAAGATAATCAATGTGATATATTCATTAGAACGAGGTTTCAGCACCAAGCCAGGCCATCATCCCCATTCCATGTATTATTGCTAATTCATCAATATTGAAATTGGAAGTATGAACACCGGCGGTAATATTTTTTTTCTCATTCATTACCCCAAGCCTGAAAAAACAGGCGGGAATTTTATGAGAGTAAAAAGCAAAATCTTCAGCGCCCATTCTCATTTCTGTTTCTTTGACATTATCGCCTCCCGCATACTCTTCTGCCTTACCTTTCGCGATCTGGGTCAATGCTTCATTGTTCATCAGGAAGGGATAACCTACATCTATTTGAACAATGATCTCAGTGCCGGAAATACCGGCGGTGGAATCACAAATGTTGCGTATTAACTCATGCGCCCGGAATCTCCAATCTTCATTCATTGCCCTAAAGGCGCCTATCAGCTTCACTTCACCAGGAATCACATTTGTAGTATTGCCTCCCTGGATAGAAGTAATGGAAAGCACTGAGGGATTAAAGGGATCATTTTGACGGCTGATTACCTGCTGCAGATTTACCACCAGTTGTGAAGCGGCCAATATGGTATCTTGCGTGAGATGCGGCGCTGCAGCATGACCTCCTTTTCCTTTGATGGTAATATAAATTTCATCTGCACTGGCCATGGCCATGCCGGGCCTGAAACTAAATTTGCCCGTATCAAGAGAGGGATGTACATGCAAAGCCAGAATGGCTTGCGGAGCCGGGTCCTGGAGTACACCTTCTTTGATCAAAATGCTCGCCCCGCCCGGGTTTTTTTCTTCTCCTGGTTGAAATATTAATTTGATGGTGCCCGTCCATGAATTTTTCAATTCCTGCAAAATCTTTGCAGCTCCCAACAGGCAGGTTGTGTGAACATCATGCCCACACGCATGCATTACTCCATTGTTTACTGATTTATAGGATACCGCATTTGTTTCCAGAATTGGCAAGGCATCCATATCGGCCCTCAAGGCAATAACCCTATTGTCCGGATCTTTTCCCTTTATTAATCCAACAACACCTGTTGCTGATATTTGCTGATGCTCGATCCCAAATTCTCCAAGCTTTTGCCTGATATATGCAGATGTTTCATATTCCTGAAAGCTTAATTCGGGGTGTGCGTGCAGGTGATGACGAATATTGATAAATTCTTCAGCGTACTCTTCGGCCAGGTTTCTAATTTGATCTTTCAGCATATAATAATTTCGGAAAGCGTGGAATGGTTGAGCACCAAAAGTAAAAAGAGATTCATGAAGAAACTCTGATTGAATAAATTCGGGAGGATTCCCTGTTTATTTAAACATTTCATCAGGATTAAAATCCTTATCGGGCTTCACTTCTATAGTTTCTGATAAAAGGTAAATGTTGGCTCCGTCCAGCATCTGGCTGATCTGATGGCGATAATCATCTGCCTCCTCCTTAGTGCGGAAATTTCCAAATTTCAATTTAATATAAGGATTAGCATACCACATATATGGTTTCTGGTCAGGGAAACGCTGAAGTAATTCCGAACGGACCTTTAAAGCATAAGCCCTGTCGTTAGTATTAAGCACCATTAAGCGATAGCCTTTGGCAGTACGGGCCTGTGATTTTAAAATATTTGTATTGATCTCTGAAATTCGCTTTCCCAGTAATTGTAATCTATAATCGCTGTGCACAACAATTTTAGCAGAAGAACTATCCTGTATTTGCGAAAACGAATTAAAACAGAATGCCAAAAAGAAAAATGAAAAGAAAAATTTTATCATAACGGCTGGCATTAAAGGACAAAAATAATACCATTATCATGAACTTCTTGTTGTCAGGCCTCTTAGAAAATTTTGAATTTGCAGTATGGGCAACGATTTTCAAGCAGCTTAAAGGGAATGTTCCTATATTTATCATCACTGAAACCACACTAACCCTCAATTTATGTCTCCAATCTTATATTGTCTTTATGAAACTATAGATCGTACGCTACAACCTTTTCACATATTCATAGTAAATAAAGAGAGACATTAAGGAGAGGGAAGAACAGGTATTTTGCGCAACTCCTTTAAATAAAAATACATACTGATCATATCACTTCCGAAATAAATCAAACATCCTTGTTATACGGTTATATAGTTACCAAAAATGAAACACTTTCTAAGTCCCGGTAAGCATTATCTATATTTTAAATTGCCTGCCTGGAAAAATAAAATTATTCAGTATTGGAAAAAAACCCATCGCACCTCTCATCCCGTCAGTTCGGTAAACAAATTATCATAGATCACTTGTGGGATGGTATTTTGATTGTAGATTTTAAAGGGAAAATCTTATCAGCTAATACAGCAGCACATGTTCTATTTCATAAAAACAAAGATGAGCTGATTGGTGAAAATTATGCGTTCCAGGTAAATCCATCCCGGATTGAGAAAATCCAAATACATCGCAGAGGGAAAGTATGTCATATTGAATCACTGGCAAACGTAATAAGCTGGAACGAAGAAGATGTATATTTAATATCGTTGAGAGATGTTACAAAAACTGTCCGCAATAGAAAATCGCTAAAGAAACCCACCGGGGTAAGCAATAAGAGAGATGAGTTTATTGCGGTAGCAAGTCATGAACTTAAAACACCGCTAACTTGCCTGAAGGCTTACAACGACCTAATTTATTTATCAATACAGGACAAAAATTATGACGAAGCAAAATTGTATAGTGGAAAGATCAGTACGTTTGTAAACCGGCTAACAAACATCACCAACGACCTGCTTGAAGTTTCTCATATTCAATCTGGCAAGGTGCATTACAACCTGGAAATAATTGATGTTCAAAAACTTCTTTCGGACGCCATAGCAATCCTGGCTCCCATCACACCTTCGCATAGAATCATACTCAAAGGTAAAGTAGCAGCCCGGATCAAAGCAGACAAAAGAAAAATAGAACAGGTACTGGCCAATCTTGTTGGTAATGCAGCAACATATTCACCCGGTTCAAATAAAGTCATCGTGTCTGTATCATTGTCAGAGAAGAATGTCGTCTTCAAAGTTCAGGATTTTGGAATAGGAATTTCGGATGAAAACCTTCAAAATATATTTTACATGTTTTTCAGGTCAGAAAGAGTGATAAATAGATTCCAGGGGTTAGGACTTGGATTGTTTATAGCTGCGCAGATCATCAAAAGTCATAAGGGCCAATTGCAGGTAGAAAGTAAAGTGAACGAGGGCTCTGTCTTTACTTTCACTTTACCGCTTTTCTTAGGGCAAGCAGAAAATTTGAACTGAAAAACTGATCCAGAAACAATTTAACTTCCGATAGCTTTCCATTGATTCATCAGGCGGATACTTTTACTGCATCCTAATCTATCTGCACCTGCCGCTATCAATTCCCTGGCAAATTCATAATTGGAAATACCTCCGCTCGCTTTAATTTTTATATGGTCGTTTAGATGTTTCCTGATAAGCTTAACTGCTTCAATAGTTGCTCCTTTCTCCGCATATCCGGTAGATGTTTTTAAAAAATGGACCCCTGCTGCTCCATATATATCACAACAACGGATGATCTCTTCATCGGTTAATATTCCGCTTTCAATGATGATCTTTATCACTTTATTCCTGCTACTGACAATTGGCATTATCGTATTGATCTCATTGGCAAGAAATTGCCAGTCATTATTTTTTAATGCTGCCAGATTAATGACTGCATCCAGTTCATCTGCACCGTCTATTAAAGCCAATATTATTTCCGCCACTTTCGCTTCAATCGCAGAATATCCTAAAGGGAAACCGATGACTGTGGCCACTCTTACGGGTGATGTGTGTAGAAATTCTTTTGCTTTTTTTACAAAAAGCGGCGGTACGCAAACTGCGGCAAATTGATACCGGATAGCTTCTTTGCAAAGCTGCTCAATCTCTGAAAGTAAGGTGGTAGGTTTTAAGATCGTATGATCAATGTATTCATTCAGGTTACCTGCCATGACAATGCTTATACTTCTTGCCACTGCCGCAGGGACAGGGTTCATTACGCCCGATCTTTGGCGCTGCTTTTATCGGCTCCTGTTTCAAATTTTCCGAGGGATCTATATAATCGTTTTCCTGTGAAAGGTATTCCGGTCCTTCTACTACTCCCGCAAATTCTTCTTTGCGCTGGCGCATTTTACTCATATCCGTTCTTCTCTTCCGCTCTTCATGAATGCGGCCTGCCTGTCCCTGGTCAACAGGAATAGCACAATGCGCCAGGAAGCTGACTATGTCTTTATTCACCTGCTCTGTCATCTGGCGAAACGCATTAAAGGCCTCAATCTTATAGATCACCAGGGGATCTTTCTGTTCCATGTGAGCGGTGGTTTGAATACTGTGCCGCAAATCATCCATTGATCTAAGGTGTTCTTTCCAGGAGTCGTCAATTAAAGCCAATGTAATATTTCTTTCCAGGGCATTTGAAAGCTCAGCACCATTTGTGGCAATCGTTTTATCAAGATTTGCTACAGCCTGCATGGCTTTTTTGCCATCAGTAAATGGTACGGCAACATTTTCAATATGGGATCCCTGCTCCTTTCTGATATTTTTAATGACAGGGAGGGTTTGATCCACCAAAGCTTTATTTTTAAGATTGTAACGGTCTTTGGCTTCATAATAAAGCCTGTTAGCGAGACTATGAGCGTCTTCGCGTTCTAATTCCTCTGCAGCGATTGCTGTATCAATACCAAAATTCATGATTACCGCGAGTTTAAATTCTCCGTGATCACTTATTTCCTTAAAAGAATTAATAATGCCTTCTGCTACCGAATAAAACGCATTATCCAGGTCAAGGGCCAGCCTTTCTCCGAAAAGTGCATGGTTTCTACGACCGTAAATTACAGTCCTTTGTTTATTCATTACATCGTCGTATTCAAGCAATCTCTTCCTGATACCAAAATTGTTTTCTTCCACCTTTTTCTGCGCACGTTCTATGCTTTTTGATATCATGCTGTGCTGTATCACCTCACCTTCTTTATAACCCATTCTGTCCATGAGGGCGGCAATTCTTTCGCTTCCAAACATTCGCATCAGGTCATCTTCCAACGAAACAAAAAATTGTGAAGTTCCAGGGTCGCCTTGCCGCCCTGCTCTACCCCGCAACTGCCTGTCCACCCGCCGGCTTTCATGTCTCTCTGTTCCTACTATGGCAAGACCACCCGCTTCTTTTACGCCGGGGCCCAGTTTAATATCTGTACCACGGCCGGCCATATTCGTAGCAATTGTTACATTCCCCGGCAGGCCCGCCTCAGCGACCACTTGCGCTTCCCGGGCGTGCTGTTTCGCATTCAGCACATTATGGGCGATTCCTTTTTGCTTCATCATCCGGCTCAGCAATTCACTCACCTCCACCGAAGTAGTACCCACCAAAACGGGTCTTCCGGCATCCCGCATTTTTTCTACTTCATCTATCACCGCTCTCAGTTTCTCACGTTTGGTTTTGTAAACAAGATCCTGCGTGTCTTTTCTGACTACCGGAACATTTGTCGGGATGGAGACTACATCGAGTTTATAAATATCCCAGAATTCTGCAGCTTCAGTTTCTGCGGTACCGGTCATGCCAGCCAGCTTGTGATACATCCTGAAGAAATTCTGCAAGGTAATAGTAGCATAAGTTTGCGTGGCACTTTCGATCTTCACATTCTCCTTTGCTTCAATAGCCTGGTGCAGGCCATCAGAATAGCGGCGGCCTTCCATGATACGCCCTGTTTGCTCATCCACTATTTTTACCTGCCCGTCAATCACTACATATTCCACGTCATTTTCAAATAAAGCGTATGCTTTCAATAATTGCTGCACAGTATGGATCCGCTCCGCTTTGAGTGAATAATCATTGAGCAATACTTCTTTCTGATGTAATTTTTCATCGGCGCTCACGTCGCTCCTTTCAATTTCAGAAAGCTTTACACCAATATCTGGTAGTATGAAAAATTCAGGATCT
>MWWA01000281.1_pt1 | contig 13930 bp, 9 predicted proteins | sample 1047341 | NCBI WGS metagenome assembly MWWA01 (sample SAMN06349978, study PRJNA376086) | soil metagenome | isolation source: MS5-1 sample Antarctic (ecotone) soil | place: Antarctica | collected 2015-01-13
CAGTTAGGATTTACACCTGGAATTATGATGCTATATCAACAAAAAGAAAAGTGAGACAGCTACTATTAACAGCCATATTAATTTTCATTTTTCCAGTTGTTGTTTATACACAGCAAGTACCTGCACAAACAGAACAACAATTAGAAAATCTTACAGAAGCTTTGGAAGAAGATATTGATGATGATAATTACTTAATGCATTTACAATATTTTTTAAAACACCCGCTAAATATTAATTCAGCTAAAGAAGAAGATTTACGACTTTTTAAATTTTTAACTGACCTGCACATACAAAGCTTTTTAAATTATAGAAGGCTCTTTGGCAACTTTATTTCTATTTATGAATTGCAGGCTATACCTGTATGGGATGTGGAAACTATTAAACAATTATTGCCTTTTATTACTATTTCACAATCTGTTGAGTTGCATGTATTATTTAGAAAAAGGTTTCAGGAAGGTGAACAATTTATTTTATTTCGTGGTACCCGTACTTTAGAAAATAAAAGAGGGTTTAATAGAAGCTTAAGATCCCATTTTTTAGGAAGCAAAGATCAATTATTATTTCGCTACCGGTACCAGTACAAGAATTTGCTGCAATATGGAATTGTTGGTGATAAAGATGCAGGAGAACAATTCTTCAGAGGTGCGCAGAATAAAGGGTTTGATCATTATTCCTATCATTTATTTGCAAGAAATATTGGTAATGTTAAAGCACTTGCATTAGGCGATTACACAACTAATCTTGGTCAGGGTTTGATACAATGGGGTGCACTTGCCTTTAAAAAAAGTGCAGATGCCTTGAACATTAAAAGGCAAGCTTCTATATTACATCCTTACAATTCAGCCGGTGAATTTTATTTTAACAGGGGTGCAGGAATAACTGTAAAAAAAGGAAATGTTGAGGGCACTGTTTTTGGTTCTTCAAAAAATATAAGCGGTAATCTTTCTTTTGATACAGTGAATCAGCAGGAAATATTTACCTCTTTCCAAACATCAGGTTTTCACAGAACAGCTACTGAAATAGAAGATAGAAAACAAGTTAATCTGACTTCATTTGGAGGTAATCTTAATTTTCAGAGAAATGCATTTAAAATTGGTATTAATACCATTTACCATCAATTTTCAAAACCATTGATTAAAAGGGCAGATCCTTATAATTTTTACTCAATAAACGGTAAAGGCTGGCGCAATTACAGTATCGATTATAGTTATACTTATAAAAATTTGCATCTGTTTGGTGAGGCAGCAATAGATCAGGAAGATAATAAAGCTTTTGTACAGGGTGCCATAATGAGTGTAGATCCAAAAATTGATCTTTCAGTTCTTTACAGAAATATCAGTAAATCTTATCAGGCATTGTTTGGTAATGCATTTACAGAAAGCACTACACCATCAAATGAAATTGGTTTTTATTCCGGTATAACTATAAGACCTGCTGCCGGGATACGTATAGATGCGTATTCTGACTATTACAAATTTCCATGGATCAGATATCGTTTGCATGGGCCAGGTTATGGCAGGGATTATTTATTACAGCTTACCTATAAACCAAATAAGCTTTTAGAATTATATGCACGCTATAAAAATGAAAAGAAAGATATAAATGCATCTGAGAATGATTCTGCTATTCATTACCTGGTGGCAAACAAGCGACAAAATTTTCGGGTGCATCTGGTTTACAAACTAACATCTTCATTTGTATTAAAAGCAAGAACAGAGATTATAAGCTTTAATAAAAGATCAGAGGGAGGGGAGCAGGGCTTTTTGATGTATGCTGAAGGAAGTTATAAACATGGATTTAGATTATCTACTAATCTAAGACTTCAATATTTTGAAACAAATAGCTATAACAGTCGCATTTATGCCTATGAAAGTGATGTCTTATATAGTTATTCAATCCCACCTTTTTACGACAAAGGTTTCAGGTATTATTTTAATATCAATTACGATTTAAGCAGAAGTTTTAGTTGCTGGTTGCGTTGGTCGCAAACAATTTATGAAAACAGGAAAAGCATAGGTTCCGGTTTGGATGAGATAGTCGGTAACAAAAGATCTGATATAAAACTGCAATTACGTTACATCTTTTAAAGGGATAATATGTAGTGATAAAGATGATTAGCATAAATCAATAACTTCGTACCTCTAAAAAAATTACATGCAGGATCAACAACAACAGCAAAATGGTATCAACATTGAAATTTCTGAGGAAATGGCAGAAGGTAATTATGCTAATCTTGCTATCATCACACATTCACATGCCGAGTTTGTTATTGATTTTGTGAATGTAATGCCGGGCACACCAAAAAGTAAAGTAAAGTCACGTATTATATTTACTCCGCAACATGCTAAACGTTTTATGAAAGCATTGACGGAAAATGTGCAACGTTATGAAGCTGCCAACGGTGAAATAAAAGACCTTGAAGAAATTCAGATTCCACTAAATTTTGGTGGTCCTGCTGCGCAGGCTTAGCTCTTATTTTAAATGTTGAATTTTAAATTTTTAAATGGACAAAACACCCGTAAAGAATCATTCCTCATTTTAAATTTTGAATGAAGAAGACATATTATAAGAGGGTTCAAAATTTAAAATTTAGAATTTAAAATTTCAAAGAAGACCTTCATCAGCAAAGCTGAAATAACCATCATCACTTACAATCAGGTGATCCAATATTTTAATATCAAAATATTTAGCGGCTTCTTTTATTTTATGTGTAAGTTCTTCATCTGCCCTGCTTGGTTTTAAACTGCCTGAAGGGTGGTTATGACAAAGAATCAGGCTTATTGCATCCTCCTCCAAAGCTTTCTTTAAAATTATTCTTGGATCTGCAACCGTTCCTGTCATTCCACCTTCACTTACAATTTCAAAATGATTTATTTTATTAGCCCTGTTCAAAAACAATACAGCAAAAACTTCATGTCGATAATCTTTAAGCAAAGTTTGCAGGTAGCGGGCAACATCAGAGCTTGTGGTAATAATTTCTTTTTCCCGGCTCGAAAGAGCCTGACGTCTCCTTCCCAACTCCATAGCTGCTACAATGGTAATGGCTTTTGCTTCGCCTATACCTTTTATTTTCATTAATTCTTTTACAGTAAGTTTTCCCAGGTCAGGCAGGTTATTCTTTGCTGATTTTAATACATCTTTTGCAAGTTCAACGGCGCTTTTTTGTTTTGTTCCATTGACCAGCAAAATAGCTATCAGTTCACTGTCGGACAGATTTTCTGCACCTTTTAATAGTAATTTTTCGCGGGGCTGATCGTCTTTTGCCCATTGTTTTATTGAGTAGTTGTTCTCTTGCATCAGGTATGTTAAATATTTAATTTTATGCTTGTAATTGATCCCTTACCTTTTTAAAAACTAAAAACCACTTCCTATGAAAAGAAATTCTACCCTGGGCGCCTTACATCCAATATTGTTTTTTGTTTTTGTATATGCTTTCTCCATTTTTATGGCTTTATTTGTTTGCCGCTCAATCTATTATACCATAAATGGTAATGATGTAACAGGTAAACCAGTTCATAATATAGAATCTACAGCAGTAGCTTTAAGATAATTGTTGTTTTTTTGTTTTTTTGTTTAGGGTATCAGATTTCCATCTTTTACCCTTTTTTGTTATTAAAATCTAAGCATTGTCTATAGATTTTTTGCTTTATAAAGCCTTACCTCAATATCTTCGCCGCACATTTTTGTTTCATGCAATCTACTGCTAAAATCTTCTCCGGTACCGGATCAAAACATCTTTCAGAGCTGATTTGCAAAAAATATGGATGTTTACCGGGTAAGATCAATATTCAACGATTTAGTGATGGCGAAATTCAGCCAATTTTTATAGAAAGTATCAGGGGAGATGTGGTTTTCCTGGTTCAAAGCACATATGCTCCCAGTGATAACTTAATGGAGCTTTTATTGATGATTGATGCTGCTAAAAGAGCCTCAGCAGCAAAGATTGTAGCCGTAATTCCATATTACGGGTATGCACGCCAGGATAGAAAGGACAAACCGCGGGTAGCTATAGGTAGTAAGCTGGTAGCTAATATGTTAGTTGCAGCCGGTGCGGACAGAATCATTACAATGGATCTTCATGCTCCTCAAATCCAGGGCTTTTTTGATATACCCGTTGATCACCTGGACAGTTCAGCTGTTTTTATACCTTATATAACACAATTAAGGCTTGAAAACCTTACTTTTGCCGCCCCTGACGTGGGATCAACCAATCGCATCAGGGAAATTGCCTCCTATTTTGAAGCAGAAATGGTTATTTGCGATAAACATCGCAAGCGTGCAAACGAAATAGCAAGTATGGTTGTGATTGGTGATGTAACAGATAAAGATATAATGATCATTGACGACATCATTGACACGGCAGGAACCCTGGCAAGAAGTGCAGCTCTTTTAATGGAAAAAGGTGCCCGTAGCGTAAGAGCTCTTGTAACTCATCCTGTTTTAAGCGGAAACGCTTATGAAAATATTGAAAATAGTGTGTTGGAGGAACTGGTGGTTTGTGATACCATACCTATGAGAGGTAATCCTCCCAAAAAAATAAAAGTAATTACTGTAACCGAATTGTTTGCTGTGGCTATACGTAATGCTTTTGAAAACAAGAGTATCAACAACCTGTTTATTCATTCGCAAAGAAGAAATAAATAGAAGTCAAAGGGAGTCAAGGGAAAAGAGTCAAAAGAAGTCAAAGGGAGTCAAAACTCTTATTTGACTTGTGTGACTATTTTGAAATTTTAAAGGGAGTCAAAAGATGATGTGTATGACTTATATGACTATTTTGACCAATTGCATCAAAAAATTAAACACAAATAAAAATGAAGACAATTACAATTGAAGGACAACTGAGGACCGAATTTGGCAAGTCAGCCACCCGCCAGCTTCGCTCTCAGGAACTAGTGCCTGGTGTAATTTACGGGGGTGCGGAGGAGATAAATTTTGTAGCTCCTGCCAAAGCTTTTAAAGCTTTAGTATACACACCAAGTTTTCAGTTGGCAGAAGTACAACTGAATGGAACAACTTATCGCTGCATTTTAAAAGATCTGCAATTTGATAAGGTATCAGATCAACTAATTCATGTTGATTTGCTTGAACTGGTAGAAGATAAAAAAGTGGTAGCTTCTATACCATTAAAGTATGTAGGTGTTGCATCCGGGGTAAAAGCCGGTGGTCGTTTGGTTTCTAAAATGAAAACATTAAAAATTAAAACCTATCCAAAGCACCTGAAAGAGCAAATTGAAGTAAATGTAGAAAAACTGGAAATTGGCGAGAATCTTAGGGTTGAAGATGTGAAAGATGAAAACTATGAGATCATGAATTCACCCCGTATTCCTATTGTTTCTGTAGTTACTACACGAGCTTTACGCCAGGAAGAAGCTGCCGCAACAACGGATGCACCGGCAAAAGCTGCCAAAAAATAGGAAAATCTTTTTAAAAATAAATCCCGTTCTTATTAAGATCGGGATTTTTTGTTTGAACCCTGGATATTTGCAGTTCATGAAAAAATATTTGATAGCCGGCCTGGGAAATGTTGGAAATGAATATGCGCATACAAGACACAATATTGGTTTTGATGTAGTTATGGCTTTTGTAAGAAAACATAATGGTTTGTTTTCAACAGACAGGTTGGTTTACAAATCAGAAGTGAAATGGAAAGGATGCATATTTATCTGTATCTGCCCTACTACTTATATGAACCTTAGTGGCAAGGCCGTAAAATACTGGATAGATAAGGAAAAGATTGAACTGGATCATCTTTTAGTTGTTGTAGATGACCTGGCTTTACCTCTTGATAAACTTCGTTTGCGTCCCCGAGGCAGCGATGCAGGGCATAATGGATTGAGGGATATTCAAAATACATTAGGTACAACCGAATACGCAAAACTCAGGTTTGGTATTGGAAATCAATATCCAAAAGGGATGCAATCAGATTTTGTTTTAAGCAAATGGAACCAGGATGAAATGCCACTTGTGGAACTAAAAATAAAAAAATGCATTGAAGTAATTGAACAATTTGCAAAAGAAGGAATAACAGCAGCTATGAATAATATTAATAATATTACTTTCGCTTGTGAATAGTGGAGGAAAAGGTTACTTTAGCCGCACCAACCTAAAACACTTACCTGTAAAACCAAAACTAAGTAGAACCAACATATATTGGATCAACAACAAAAAAGTTGTATCCGTTATATAAACTAAACCACGACATTATGAAAATATTTTGTGTAGGTCGCAACTATGCAGATCACGCTAAAGAATTGAACAATGCTATACCGGATGAGCCAGTCATTTTTATGAAGCCAAAAAGTGCTTTATTGCAGGCACATACTCCTTTTTATTATCCTGAATTTACGAATGAACTACATTACGAATGTGAGTTAGTACTACGTGTTTCAAAAAATGGAAAATATATTCAGGAAAAATTTGGGAATAAATATTATGATGCCATTACTGCAGGAATTGATTTCACTGCCCGTGATATTCAGGATGAATTGAAAAAGAAAGGTCTGCCATGGGAAAAAGCTAAAGCCTGGGACAACTCGGCTGCCATTGGTAAATGGATCCCCGTCCAGGATATAAAGAACAGGAACGATATAAATTTTAAATTGAATAAGAACAATGAAACGGTTCAAAATGGTAACTCAGCCGATTTGATATTCGGTTTTGATTACCTCATTTGCTATATTTCTAATTTCTTTTCCATAAACATTGGTGATTTAATTTTTACAGGGACACCTGCAGGTGTAGGAGAATTAGTTGTAGGAGATGAAATTGAAGCTTTTATTGAAGAAGACTCAATAATGAAGCTTGATATAAAATAAATTACTGTTGATTCCCTTTTATTTTTAGGTAAACAGACTTCATTTCAGGTTTGAATTAGTTTGATTTTATCTCACTTAAATTTGCGCCATACTTTTTAAAAATGGATCAAGACCTGTTGTTGAAAGCGTACCGGTTGATGTATAGTGCAAAGGTGATGGCTGAAATTTATGAAGCAAACCGTTCCATTACAAAATATGTTCATTCCACTTCCCGTGGTCATGAAGCCATTCAGTTAGCTACGGCATATCAATTACAATCATTTGATTGGGTTAGTCCTTATTACAGAGATGAAAGTTTATTGCTGGGAATGGGATGGACACCCTATGACCTTATGTTGCAATTATTAACTAAGGCTGATGATCCATTTACAGGAGGCAGAAGTTATTATTCACATCCTAACTCGCGTGCTGCAGATAAACCAAAGATCATCCACCAAAGCAGTGCAACAGGTATGCAGGCAATACCAACTACCGGTGTGGCACAAGGGCTTTTATACCTGGAGAAAATAAATTCAGACAAATTAGTAAAAGGAATTAATGGTGAGCTTCCAGTAGTAATTTGTTCATTAGGCGATGCCAGCATAACAGAAGGCGAGGTAAGTGAAGCATTTCAGTTTGCAGTATTAAAGGAACTGCCCATTATTTACCTGGTACAGGATAATGATTGGGGTATAAGTGTAACGGCAGAAGAGGGCAGGGCTATGGATGCCTATGAATATGCTGATGGGTTTAAAGGTTTAAATAAAATAAGAGTTGATGGAACTGATTTTTTTCATAGTTATGATACAATGAAAAAAGTTGTCAATCATGTACGTGAACATAGAAAGCCCTGGTTGGTGCATGCAAAAACATCTTTATTAAATCATCATACAAGTGGTGTACGTAAAGAATTTTACAGAAGTGAAGAAGATTTAAATAAGCATGCCATTGGCGATCCTATAGTTAAACTTCGTGCAGCACTTTTGGATGTTGTGAATGAAGATGAATTGAACAAAATGGAGGAAGTAGTCACAAAAGAAATTACAGAACAATTTGATAAAGCTGTTTCCGCAAAAGAACCCGATCCTGCAACAGTAGGGGATCATGTATTTGGTCCAACAAAAATAGATGAAGAAGGAGGTGAAAGATCGCCAGCAGGAAAAGAAAAAGTTTTAATGGTAGATGCTGCCTTGTTTGCTATTCGTGAATTAATGGAAGAATTTCCTGAGTGTGTTTTATATGGACAGGATGTAGGAAAAAGATTGGGCGGTGTATTTAGAGAAGCGGCCACATTAGGAGACCAATTTGGTGATCATCGTGTTTTTAATACTGCCGTTCAGGAAGCATATATTATAGGTTCAACAGTTGGTATGAGTGCTGTTGGTGTAAAACCTATTGTAGAAGTTCAGTTTGCAGATTATATATATCCGGCATTTAATCAATTGGTAACAGAAATTTCAAAATCAAATTATTTGTCGTGCGGTAAATTTCCGGTTTCTGCTATTATAAGAGTTCCTACAGGAGCATATGGTGGTGGTGGTCCTTATCATAGTGGTTGTGTGGAAACAACTTTATTATCAGTAAAGGGAATTAAAATAGCATATCCAAGTAATGCTGCAGACATGAAAGGTTTAATGAAAGCAGCTTTTCATGATCCAAACACTGTTGTTATGCTGGAACATAAAGGTTTGTACTGGAGTAAAGTTGGAGGTACAGAAGATGCAAAAAGGGTAGAACCTTCCAAAGATTATATATTACCATTTGGTAAAGGAGCGGTTATACTGGAAGCAAGTAAAGAAGCTGTTGATAATGGGGAATCAGCCTGTATCATTACCTATGGTATGGGCGTGTATTGGGCTAAGGCAGCTGCAAAAAAATTTAACCGGCAACTTGAAATTATTGACCTGAGAACATTATTTCCTTTAGACGAAAATCTTGTTTTTGAAACGGTAAAAAAACATGGTAAGTGTTTAGTGCTTACGGAAGAACAACAACTAAATTCATTTGCAGAAGCACTTGCAGGAAGAATTTCAAAACATTGTTTTCAATGGCTGGATGCACCGGTAGAAGTGTTGGGAGCATTGAATTTACCTGCTGTTCCACTTAATACAGGGTTGGAATATGCCATGCTGCCCAATGCTGACAAGATTTCTGAAATAATAAAAAGATTATTAGCATATTAGAATGGATAACCTATAGCAAGATTGTATACTATATTTTCTTCTCTCCACTCACGTTTATTAAAACGAATATTATTTATGACCAATGGATTTTGTTCCCACGGTTTTCGTATAGGAAAAGCAACATCTAACCGTATAACAAACAGTTGAATATCTAACCTGAGACCTACACCTGCACCAATTGCCAGCTGACTTAAAAACTTACTTGTGAATTTAGCACCCGGTCGCCCTGTCCAGCTATCATCATTGTATAACCAAACATTACCGGCATCAATAAACAGAGCGCCATATAAAGGACCAGAGATACGTGGTCGTAATTCTGTATTAACTTCAAATTTTATATCGCCGGTTTGATCTGGTATATAAAGAGCTGATATGCCGGTATCTCTATATATACCCGGGCCTACAGAGCGGCTTCTGAAGGCTCTTACGCTGTTGTTACCACCAACAAAAAATTGTTTAATAAATGGAAGTTCAATTGAGTTTCCATATGGTAAGCCAAATCCAAGTATAATACGATTGGCCCATCTATTATTCATTCCAATTCTTTGGTAATACCGGCCATCACCTTCCAGTTTAATATATTGCGAAAAGGCGGCATTAAATAATTTAGCTGTATCGCCACTTTTAATATCTGCACCCATTATTAATCCTGCGATATTTCCTGAAAGATCAACCAGTCCATTTACAAAAAATGATTTTGGTTGGATAACTGATGATACGAGATCATTGTAAGTAAACTGGTATGTTGACCCTAATATAAATTGTCTTTCAGTGGCTCTTGCTAATGTTGGAAAAATTAATAGAGTGTCTTTATAAGCTTGTGTAACATTTAAAGGTTGTACATATGTAATGCTGATGGGGAACAATTCATTATTTCTTCTTGGATTTTGCCTCCATATATAACCATATTGTCCTCTGAATGAATTAAGGGTGTATAATTTTCTTTTATTTAAAACATCATATCCTAACCGCAGTTGAGTACGTGGTGCAAATGCTCCCTGGTTACGTACGTCATAAAAAGGAACAAGAAATTTTGGAAGTGTGAGAGAGGCCTCTGCACCGGTTCTGTAAGTATTAAAACCTTGTAATGCTCCTGATCTTTGTATTTCAGAACCTACATACACATTAAATCTTAACTGCTCACCACCTCTAAAATTATTCCTGTTAAACCAGCTAAAAGTAACTTCTGACCCTGTGAAATTATTTGTTTTTGTTGTTCCAGTAATTTCTGCTCTTAGTGTTCTTTTTGGTAAAGCTGTTAAATAATAATATGTATTTAACCTTGGCGTATCTAACCATGTTGTTGGTTCAAACCTGTTTTTTACAAACTTGAACAAATTCATATTAATAAGGCGGTTCAGGGTTTGGTTATGATCTGCACGATTATACACTTCTCCTTTATTAAACTGCATATTCCGGGCAATCATTCTTTGTTTGTACTTGTTGTCTTTATCAATAATATAATAATCCCGAAATAATATGGCATCAGCTTTATTGGTATCTATCCTGGCAGTTGCCAAATTATAATCTGCATAAATATATACATCATTAATAAGGTATATCTGCCTCGCAGAAGGTGGTATATCAGGCTTTATGGTTACATATAAATCCACCTGGTTTTCTCCGTTTGTACTGTCTGCTTTTATTAATAAATAATCAGGATTAAAATAATAAAACCCATGTTCTTTTAAATAGGCATCAATACGAACACGTTCGCCTTTTATAAGATCAAGATCGAAAGGAGCGCCAATTTTTAATAAAGTTTCATTTACAGTTTGGTTAATATGCCTTTCAAGGTCAGTACTGTCAGCAGGAAAAACAACTTTTGCAATCAAGTATTGTTCGCCTGTTGTTGCTTCGTATTCTGCTTTAGCTTTTTTCTTTTTTACAATAGTATCCCCGGTTACTGAAGCATTAAAAAAACCTTTGTTCTCTAGGAAAATGGTAAGGTTTTCAATATTATCATTCAAATTGACTTGCGATAAAAGTGCAGGTGGCTCACCCCATTGATCCCGTAATTTTCCAAAAAAAGAGCCGGGCTTAGCATTATAAAACAAATTATAGATCTGCAACTTGAACGGAATTCCTAAAAAACGGGAATTAGGTTTAGGCGCCGTTACGCCTTTTAAATCTTTACGAAGTGTTTTTTTTAAACGCTTGGATACAGATGAAGGTGCTTCTACATCAACACTGGCACCGGTGTATAAAGCATCATTATCAGGAATATTTTTTGTTACGCTGCATGCAAATAAAAAAAAGCAGCAACAGGCTATAGTAGTTATATTATTTGCTTTCCTCAACATTTTCTTTTCTATGTTTATTAGCTTCTTCCAATCCCTTAATGTTAGCTTTCTTTCTATTAAAAATTTCACTGAAACTATTGAAGTCGACATTAATGCTAAATCCAATTCCGGTTTCTATAATATAACCCTGAATAACGCCTTCATATTCATTTCTTCTGTAGGCTCTCAGCATATACCTGCCATCCTTACTTAATTTATAATTTACTGAAAGATCACCTATTATATTATTAGCGTTAGGATTAGCAGCAGGATTGCCACTCTGATCACCATCCAGGCCAAACTGCCTTCCTAATGTTACAGTAAGCCTGTCATTTAATAGTTGTTTACTTACCTGTACATTTAAATCAGTACGTGTTCTTCTTTCACCGGTTAAATAATCATCTGTAGATTGAATTCCGAAATTGACATCTACGCCATGAATTAATCCGGCAGCCAATTGGTTTAACTGATCGGTTAAAATTCTGCTTACACTTTGACGTGCAAAATCAGAAGCACTGAATCCTTCTCCACTGCTTTGAAAAGGATTTTCCTGTATAAATCTCCCAAGTAGCAGCAATGCAAAAACCTGCTTATTTAATTCTGATGGTTCCTGCCTGAGTTGTTGCAATCTAATATCCACTATCTGTATCACAGATTGATCAACTACATAATTTCTATCGGGAAGTATAATATCAAAATCTATTTTGGGAGTCATTAACTCACCTGTCAGTTGAAGGTGTACTTCAAACGGAAGCTTTTGGAGAAAATAGGAATTTCTTAAAGCTATTTGAGAAGCCTGTAATTGATCCTGCACCAAATCCAGCGGTGCTGTATTGGCAACATAAATGGCTGTTACATTTAAATTAGCTCTGGTAGGCTCACCAAGCCAAATTATCTGGCTGCCTTTTTCAATGTCAAATCTCCTTCTTAGAAAATTAAAGGAGAGTTCATATGATCCCTGTTCAATTTCATAAGAACCGGTCATGGTTATTTTACCACTGGGGTCTATTCCGGCAGTTAATGAAGCTTCTCCCTGCACATTCACAAAATCACCATTGGCTTCATCAATTATCATATTGAATTTAGCTTCTTTTTCTACTTCCACATTTAAAGCCACATCCATTCCAAGTAATGAAGAGTAATTGAGTGAATCATAAGACATGAAAAGTGTATCTAATTCAGGATTGCTCATGTTTACAAATTCTACTACACCTTCACGGTCTGCCAGGCCCGGTGCCTGTTGAGGCATTACAAAAGAAAAATTTGTTCCTTCGTTTATTATTATACTTCCGTCAACCACAGGCTGTTTTTCAGTACCGGATAAATTTAAATCTGTACTTACTACCAGATCGCCATAATATATTGCATCCTGTGTTTTTGTAGTGCCGAGTACTTTAAACTTGTTAGAGCGTACAGTAAGATCAAAATTGTAGTTGATAAAGTTTGGAGTAAGAATAGTTCCATTCAGATCAAGTGTATTGTTAAGAGAATCCCTGATAGTAAACCTGTTAAAGGTAAATCCGTTTTCTATCATCATTAATTGCTCATTATCTATCCTATATTCTGCTCCAAACATAACAGTAGTAAATGAAGCATCATTAAAATTCATTCGGCCTTTCAGATCAGGGTCGGCAAGAGTACCTGTTACTTTTACATTTCCATTAATGGAACCACTTGCTTTAGTTAAAAATCCAGATAAAATTCCTGTTGTTGTAGCCAGTTCAAGTTTTCTTACTGCAAGATCAAGATCAAGGGCTACATCTTCTCCACGTGGTACTACAGAACCCGTAATTTGTAAATCATTACCCCTGCCTGTTAATGTTACATTAGCTATATATCTGTTATCAGCTGTATTGTTCACATTAACTGCCACATTACCCAGTGTGTCATTCTTTACAGAAAAATCTGAGATCATAAGGTTTGATGTAAACAGTGGTTGCTGCATCAGGTTTTGAAAAGTAACATTGCCATTCATGATCCCATTTGCACCAAGCGTATCTGATTGCATAAAAGCAGTGATAGTAGCCAGCTCAAAATTGGTAAATTCAACATTCAAAGGGCTACCTTCTCCTGCAGTACTTTGAATGGCTAAGCGTTGGTTGTCTTTTTCTAAAATAAAATTTTGAGCTGTAATATTTTTTGGAGTGATCCTTATTTCATTATCTGCAGGTATATTCCATGTATCATAATTCAAAATAATTTTGCCTGGTTTTAACTGAAGCGAATAAACCCCTTGTGAGGGTTGAGTAAATACTCCTGCTAATGCATATTTTTCTGTTGATGCTTTGTCATCTACACTCAGGTTAAAATCAATTACATTATCTAATGCAGTAGCTGTAATGTCGGTATTATAAATATTCATCGTGCCACTTGTGAGGTGGTCTATGTTTCCCTTAAATTCCAATCCATTTTCAGTAGTTGATACTGTAAGATTTACACCTCTTAACTCATTTTGCTGGTAATTAATGGCTCCGGTATTTACTACTGCAGTTATTCCCTCACCGCTTGCTATATTACCTTCAGCATGTAAAGGTTCCAGTATATCTATATCTGGTAAAAAGGACGAAATAAAAGGTGAATTGGAAACATCAATACTAAAATCTATATCATACGGTTGTATGTTATGATTTGTACGACCGGAGGCAACAGAAAAATATGGTTCTATATTATT
>MWWA01000282.1_pt1 | contig 13913 bp, 10 predicted proteins | sample 1047341 | NCBI WGS metagenome assembly MWWA01 (sample SAMN06349978, study PRJNA376086) | soil metagenome | isolation source: MS5-1 sample Antarctic (ecotone) soil | place: Antarctica | collected 2015-01-13
ACAAAACACTGCTCACTCGCTTATTCACTACAATTATTCAATAGCAAATCCGCGAAACTTTGCCGGATACAGTGATTCTTTATGGGGATTAACTGCCAGTGATGATCCTAACGGATACAAAGCACACGAACCCAATAATGATAACGGAACTATTTCACCCACTGCTGCATTATCCTCCTTTCCTTATACACCAACTGAATCAATGAAGGCATTAAATTTTTTCTATTACAAACTCGGTGATAGAATATGGAAAGAGTATGGTTTTACAGATGCATTTAATTTGAGCATTCCATGGTTTGCCAACTCATTTCTTGCCATTGACCAGGGACCAATCATCATCATGATAGAAAATCATCGTAGTGGTTTGCTTTGGAAATTATTTACAAGTGCGCCTGAAGTAAAAACAGGGTTGAAAAAATTAGGATTTCAGGCACCATATTTATAACTACTTGCCTTATCTTCCCTATAATGAAGCAAAATAATCTTCATTTCCTCTACTGTGTATTAATTGTCTTGATGCTGCCCGCTTGCAGTAGTCAAAACAAAATGCCAAAAGTAATCAATCAAATTCCCAGTGAATTTCAGCAGATCTACGATGATGTTCAAAGAACAACTTTTCAATATTTCTGGGATGGAGCAGAGCCAAACAGCGGATTAGCTAGAGAACGATTTCATGTAGATAACATCTACCCCCAAAATGACAAACATGTGGTGACCAGCGGCGGAGGTGGCTTTGGAGTGATGGCAATTCTGGTTGGTATAGAACGAGGTTTTATAACTAAACAAAAGGGAATTGAGCGGTTTGAAAAGATTCTAACTTTTCTTGAGACTGCAGACCGTTTTCATGGTGCATGGCCACATTGGTGGAATGGTGAGACAGGTAAAGTAATGCCTTTTAGCAAAAGAGACGATGGGGGTGATTTGGTAGAAACATCTTTTATGATACAAGGATTACTTACAGTGCGTCAATATTTCAAAGATGGCGATGCAAGAGAAAAATCTATTGCATCAAGAATTGATAAGCTTTGGAAAGAGGTTGATTTTAACTGGTACAGAAATGGGAAAAATGTATTGTACTGGCACTGGAGCCCAAATTTTGGATGGGAAATGAATTTTCCAGTGACTGGATACAATGAATGTTTGATAATGTATATTCTTGCAGCTTCATCTCCAACTCATGGAGTTCCTGCTGAAGTATATCATGAAGGATGGGCAAGAAGTGGTAATATAAAAGATACAATTACTACTTATGGGCATACTTTAACTCTAGAACATAATGAAGCTCCAAAGTATGGAGGTCCTTTATTCTGGGCGCATTATTCATTTCTTGGTTTAGATCCAAGAGGTTTAAAAGACAGGTATGCTGATTATTGGGAAAATAATATAAATCACACACTAATAAACCGAGCATGGTGTATAGAGAATCCATTAAATTATAAAGGATATGGACCTCAAAATTGGGGACTTACATCAAGTTATTCAATGCGTGGATATGCAGGTCATGCTCCCGGAGAGAAAAGAGATCTTGGAGTAATAGCTCCTACTGCTGCACTGTCATCCATGCCCTATACTCCGCAACAATCTATGGCAGCCATGAAACATTGGTATATTAATATGAAGGACAGTCTTTACGGTCCTTACGGTTTTTATGATGCCTTTAGTGAAACTACTAACTGGTTTCCTAAAAGATATCTTGCAATTGACCAGGGACCAATAGTAGTGATGATGGAAAATTACAGGAGCGGGTTGTTATGGAACTTATTTATGAGCAGTCCTGAAATTCAGGAAGGACTTAAAAAATTAGGATTTGAAAGTCCTGCAATAAAAAAATAGTAAACTCCAGGAGCGCTTTCGTGTAAAAGTAGGTATGATAATTTTTGGTTGAAGTTGAAATTTATAATTTATCGTTTTTTAAATAAGAACAATGATGACATGAAGATTACAACACAAAAATCAGGATTAGCAATAATCAGAATTGTAACAGGATTATTAATGCTTTATCATGGATTGGAGTTGTTTGATTCTGCTAAGATGGATGAATATTTAAAATGGGATGTAATTAAGAAACTTCCCGTACCTGAAATAATGGTTTATATCGGTAAGGGCATTGAGCTTGTCGGTGGTATTTTTTTTATTCTTGGGTTTTTAACCAGAATAGCTGCTTTGTTCATGGCTATAAATATGTTTTTTATTTGCTTTTATGTAGGCAATGGAAAATTTTATTATGAAGATCAGCACCCTTTCGTTTTTGGTTTGCTTTGTTTGGTTTTCTTTTTTAGCGGTGCTGGTATATGGAGCCTGGATGAAAAGATGTCGTTATCACAGTAAAAAATGAATAGTTTGTAAAATTGTTGATATGATTAAATTTTCATGGTTATTATTTTTTCTTCTCTTTTCAACTTCTGAAATTTTTTGTCAAATCGAGTTAAAAGTGATGTCCTATAACATCCGTTATGATGCTCCAAATGATGGTGAAAATTTATGGGAAACAAGAAAAGAAAAATTATCAGCATTAATGGCGTATTACAATGTAGATTTTATTGGTACACAAGAAGTGCAACATCATCAGCTTGAATATTTACTTGAAAAACTACCAACACATTCTTATGCCGGTGTAGCACGTACAGATGGGAAAAAGGAAGGTGAATATTCTGCTATATTATACAATAAAGAGAAATATAAATTAATAGAGCAGTCAACCTTTTGGTTGTCGCTTACACCAACAGTGCCATCAAAAAACTGGGATGCTGCTATTGAAAGAATTTGTACCTATGGTTTGTTTCAACATGTTGCATCTAAAAAATTTGTTTGGATCCTTAATACACATTTTGATCATATTGGAAAAGAGTCAAGATTTAGGGCAGCAGGTATGATTGTAGAAAAAATAAAAGAATTAAAAAAGAAAAGAGATTGTCCTGTTGTTTTTATGGGCGATTTGAATGCAACGCCTGAAGAAAATACAATTGAATTATTGAACCAACATTTAAGGGATGCAAGGCATGTAAGCAAGCTTCCTGCTTACGGTCCTGAAAATACATGGAATGCTTTTGAATTTACTAAAAAACCCGATGGTAGAATAGATTATGTTTTTGTAGAAGATAATGATCGCACCCGGGTATCAAGGTTTATTACAATAGATGATTTTTATGATTTTAAGTATCCCTCAGATCATTTGCCTGTAATGGCTCATATACGAATCAAATAGCTATGGCGTGGTTTAATTATTTTTTGTTTTGTTTTTTATTTCTTAGTGGAGTTCAATTGAATGCGCAAAAGAAACCGGAACAAAAGGATGATATACCTGCAAGTGGTGTAATTAAAAATTATCTGATACTGCATTGCTTGAATTGGTGCAGAAACAAACTTTCAGGTATTTTTGGGATTTTGCACATCCTGTAATTGGTATGACCCGTGAAAGAACAATGTAGCTTTTAATTATGGTAATGAAACTATGGCTGTTGGTGGAACCGGCTTTGGCCTTATGGCAATGCTTGTGGCAGAAGTCGCGGTTGGATAACAAGAGATACGGCTGTTGGTCATTTATTAAAGATGGTTCGATTTCTTGCCAAAGCAGAAAAATATCATGCTGTGTTTCCATATTGTACTGTAACAGCTAATGATGTTTTATCAAAGATTTCTCATATTGTTTTCTCTTATCAGGAAAAGAAATTAACGGATACCTGTTTACTATGTTTCCATGAAGCCAAGTCCCAGCAGAGTTCATCTGTTACCAAAGATGATTGATGGAAATAACATAATAAAGAAATTTTTATCAAAAGAGTTAAATACCGGGTATATAGATGTTTATAACCATATGCTTGAAAAAGATGGGAAGCCAATGAAGAATATATTTATTTAAGAACAGCTACACATGAATGCTTATGGTTATAAAATATGGCAAAAACTTATACTGCCTCATTTATTAAATAATTAAGATTAAAAAATAAAAATTTTTTAATAAAAAAATCAAAAGTTGTTCAGGTTTAAAGGTTAATCAATACCTTATAGAAGATAATAAAAAGACGATCTTTAAAACACATTTATGAGAATGAAATTACTGATCTTATTTTTTAGTAACTTATTCTTTCAACTAATAAGTGCACAGGATTTAAGTAAATATGAAAGGCATGTATTTACAAATAAAGGTGATACACTTCCTTACAGGTTATTATTGCCAGAAAATTACGACGCATCAAAAAAATATCCTCTTATTATATTTTTACATGGTGCCGGTGAAAGGGGAAACGATAATGAAAAGCAGTTGATCCATGGTTCAAAGCTTTTTCTCCAGGATAGTATTCGCAAAAATTATCAGGCTATTGTTGTATTTCCACAATGTGCTGCTAACAGTTATTGGAGTAATGTTCATATAAAAACAACACCTGATGGTACAAGGGAATTTGCATTTGCAACATCAGGAAAACCTTCACCCGATCTTGCACTGGTAATTAATTTAATAAGCTATTTAAAAAGGAATTATTCCCTGAATAAAAAACATTTTTATGTAGGTGGTTTGTCAATGGGTGGCATGGGAACTTTTGAACTAGTAAGGCATAAACCTAAAATGTTTGCGGCCGCTTTTCCAATTTGTGGAGGTGCAGATCCTAAAACAGCTGGTAAATTAAAAAAACCCAGCTGGTGGATCTTTCATGGTTTAAAAGATGACGTTGTGAATCCGGAATTTAGTAAAGTGATGGCAGCAGCTTTAATTGATAAAGGTGCTGATGTAAAACTAACTTTGTATCCCGATGCTAATCATAATAGCTGGGACTCTGCATTTGCTGAAAAAGATCTTTTTCCATGGATGTTTTCAAAACGCAGATAATTTAATATTTTTCGACTTAAGGTCTTTATTTTTTTTATACATAACAGCATTCCTATAATTGTAAACCTGTAAAGAGTACGTTACAAAATGAATATTGGTTAATAAACATCAACTGTCAGAAAACGTATTAAGTAGAGTTATGCTATAGAGAAAGAAAAATGAACTATACAATGTGATTTATAAATTTGATCTTTAAGTGTTGATCAGATTACTTTCGTCGTAAATTAAATAGTTTAGGTGTTCCTGGTATAGAAAATATTCTGTTATACTATTGATGATTATAAAATAGATTTCATGAAAAAGATAAATTTCCTGCTGTTAGCTATTATTTTATTGGCATGTTCCCAAACAAAAAACTTGCAAACAAACATACATTCTGCTGATGGCGCAATGAATAATTTTATTAATGAATTAATGGGAAGAATGACCCTTGATGAAAAAATCGGTCAGCTTAATTTATTAACACCAGGCGGTGGAGTGGCCACGGGTGCTGTAGTAAGTTCTGATGTAGAAACTAAAATAAAAGCTGGCAATGTAGGAGGTCTATTTGGTGTAATAGGAGTGGATAAAATAAAACAGGCACAGGAGATTGCTGTGAATGGCAGCAGGTTAAAAATTCCTTTACTTTTTGGCTCTGATGTTATTCATGGTTATAAAACTACTTTTCCAATTCCATTAGGCTTATCATGCAGCTGGGATATGAAATTGATTGAACGCAGTGCAAGAATAGCTGCAAACGAATCAACTGCAGATGGACTGAACTGGACATTTTCACCCATGGTAGATATTGCCCGTGATCCACGTTGGGGAAGGGTTGCGGAAGGCGCAGGGGAAGATGCTTACCTGGGTTCACAAATCGCAATTGCAATGGTTAAAGGTTATCAGGGTACTAACCTTGCTGCTGATACCACCATGCTTGCCTGTGTAAAACATTTTGCTTTATATGGTGCCGGTGAAGGTGGCAGAGATTATAATACAGTTGATATGAGCCGTTTGGCAATGTATCAATATTTTTTACCTCCATTTAAAGCAGCTGTAGATGCAGGTGTTGCATCAGTAATGACATCTTTTAATGAAATTGATGGAATCCCTGCAACAGGAAATAAATGGTTACTGACAGAATTGTTACGCAAAGAATGGGGCTTCAAAGGGTTTATTGTTACTGATTATACATCCATAAATGAAATGATAGATCATGGCATGGGTGATTTACCAACTGTGTCGGCTTTATCATTAAATGCTGGTGTGGATATGGATATGGTGGGAGAAGGATTTTTAACCACTTTGAAAAAATCATTGCGTGAAGGAAAAGTAACTCAAAAACAAATTGATGATGCATGCAGAAGAATTCTTGAAGCAAAATATAAATTAGGATTGTTTGATGATCCTTATAGGTACACTAAATCAGAAAGAGCGGCAAGAGAAGTTTTAAGTGCAGACAAAAGAACTGCTGCCAGAGAATTAGGTGCACGTTCTACCGTTCTTTTAAAAAACAATAACCAAACATTGCCATTGCGTAAAGGTGGTACTATTGCTTTGGTTGGTCCTCTTGCTAACAATAAAGCAAACATGCTGGGTACATGGGCAGTGAGTGGTGATGCGCAACTTTCCATTCCGGTTTTGGAAGGCATGCAGGCAGTTGCGGGAGCTGGTACAAATATTATTTACGCAAAAGGGGCCAATATAACAGATGATACATTGTTGGCTAAGAAAGCAAATGTTTTTGGTGAACGTGTTGATGTAGGTCCTCTATCACCGGAGGCTATGATTAATGAAGCTGTGGATGCTGCACGCAGGGCAGATGTAGTAGTGGCTGTGGTAGGCGAAGCATCAGAATTTTCGGGAGAAGCTGCCAGCAGAACAGATATTGGCATTCCTCAAAGCCAGCAACGTTTAATAGAAGCGCTGGCAGCAACAGGTAAACCACTAGTGTTAGTGATTATGAGTGGAAGACCATTGACCTTAACTCAGGAAAATGATTTAGCTACATCTATATTATATGCCTGGTTCCAGGGACATGAAGCGGGACCGGCTATTGCCGATGTATTGTTTGGTAACTATAATCCTTCCGGAAAGCTAACTATGAGTTTTCCAAGAAATGTAGGACAAGTTCCCATTTATTATAATTATAAAATGACTGGTCGTCCGCAACCCTCAGACCAGGCGGAGGCCCAAAAGTTCCGTTCCAATTATCTGGATGTTTCAAACCATCCATTATTTGCTTTTGGATATGGATTAAGCTATACAACGTTTGAATATGGTAATATCAGGTTAAGCAAAAATGAAATGCGTGCAGCTGATCGCATAACCGCAACCGTTACTGTTCGCAATACAGGAAATTTTGATGGAGAAGAAGTGGTTCAATTGTATATTAGAGATATGGTAGGTTCTATTACACGACCGGTAAAAGAATTAAAAGATTTTCAAAAAATATTTTTGCGAAAAGGAGAATCCAGAGAGGTGACATTTACTATTGATGCTGAAAAATTAAAATTTTATAATTCTCAATTAAAATGGGTCGCTGAAGCGGGTGATTTTAAATTGTTTATTGGCACCAGCAGTAATAATGTAAAAGAAGCAGATTTTAAATTGCTGAAATAGTATGTTACTCAACAAAGTAAATTAAAAGAATTACTAGAAATTGGATTGAATTCAGAAAACAATATGCAATGAAAATTTGTTAGAGAACATAAAGCAATAAAGATCTGCGTTGCTATGTTCGAATACAACTTAATCAATTGAATTGTATAAAGCAGTTATAAAGACTTGCGATTTAAAAAACCCTGCGCATGTAACCATTCTACAAAACGATCGATCCATGTTGAAGCAGGTGTTCCACGGAGGCCATGGCCACCTTTGGCATACAAATGCAACTCTGCAGGTTTTTTAGCTTTCATCCAGTCAGTATATAATTCCACACTGTTCGACACCGGCGCCAGCGCATCATCGGTGGCTGCAGCTATAAACAGCGGGGGGGCATCGGCTTTTACAATGCGGTTTTCAATACTTGTGATAACACAATAGATGGGTGCAACAAAATCAGGTCTTGCTTCAGGTAAAAAATTGTAGGCAACATTTGCCACCATAAAACCACCGGCTGAAAAACCCATTATACCAATTTTATTTGAATCGATCTTATATTCAGCAGCATGTTTGCGTACAGAAGCAATAGCCTTGTTAAGATCGGTCATTGCCATAGTTCTTAACGGAGCCATTTTTTCTCTAAGCGTTACTGGATTCTTTCTTGCTTCCATCATTTCCTGCCATGGATCATTTGTCAGGCTTCGAACAAGTCTGTATTTAAGTAAGAATACAGTAACCCCATTTTTATTTAACTGTTTTGCCACATTTGTCCCTTCATGCTCAATATTCAAAACATGATATGAACCGCCCGTGCACAAGATCACAGCAACGCCATTTGGTGTATCAGGCTCATATACTACAAGGGTTGGATTTGTAACATTATAAGCTATCATTGCATTCATTGGTGGTCCTGCAAGAGTTTCTCCTTCACTCCAGTCCCAATTCTCTGAGCCGGGTGCTTTCCCTTCGTATAGCTTGATTACTTTTTGCTGTGCAGCAGTAGCAATTGAAAAACTTAACAGCAGTATTGATAAAAAAGCCTTACTGTTTTTTATCAAGAAAAAATGTTTGAATATTTTCATTTCAACACCATATTTAATGTGATACAATTTAAACTATTTATTGACCAACCGGATTGATTTACAAATTATGTATAACCAAATAGAAACTCAGATGGTAAAAATATATAGATACCCTGCTACAGTTTCACAAATGAGATATAGTGTTATAATAACGCGATAGAAAAAATCATTAATACCCTAAAAAGCAAAACATAGATTTAATACCTATTTGTCTGAGATTAAAAGCTTTTATCGCAAAATCAGGTATGCTTGTCGCAATTAAATGTATTTAATTCGAAATTAATATGAAAATCAAGTATTTTTAGTTAGTGCATTCTGATATGCAATTAACAAAATTCATATTATCTGATAATCGCAATGATCGTATCAAACGCCACCTGGTTTTTTGGTTTCTGTGGTGGGCTTATTTTGCTGTATTACATGCAGCCAATCCGTTTGGCAAACCTGAGATTTCCTACTTTAGAAATCCCGTTTTCACTTTAACAGAAAGCGTTCTCCTTTTGATGGGACAAATTCCATTAGCCTATGGTATGCTTTATTGGGTTCTCCCAAAATTTATTTTGAAAAAAAAATATTTTTTAGCAGTAATTGTATCTGCTATACTTTGGTTTTTTGGCGGAGTTCTGCATCTGTATCTTACCACTGATATTCATCCTAAAATTCTTTCTTACATCTTACCTGAACGCTTTTTAGATCATACGAAGCGACCCCCGGGTGCAACTTTTTTTATGTCCTTGCTTGGCACTTACAAAGGTGCATTTACTGTGGCTGCCATAGCATTTGTAATGAAGTTTGCTAAATACTGGTATCTGAAGGAACAACGCAACTTGCAACTACAGAAAGAAAACACCGAAGCTCAATTGCAGTTACTGACTGCACAAGTGCATCCCCATTTCCTGTTCAACACATTAAACAATATTTATTCACAAACCCAAACCCAATCTCCAATAGGATCAAAGATGATCATGGAACTTTCGGACATAATGAGATACATACTTTCAGAAGGAAATAAAACACAGGTACCTCTTGATAAAGAATTTAAAATAATGCAGGACTACATCAATTTAGAAAAAGTAAGGTATGGGAATAAATTAGACCTTCATGTGTCTTTACCTGAGGAAACCGGTGACTTACAAATTGCACCACTTTTACTACTGCCTTTTGTAGAAAATTGTTTTAAACACGGAACCAGTAAATTTCTCCGAAACCCATGGATTAATCTAAAAGTAGAGTTACAAGAAAATAATTTGTTTCTGAAGTTAATGAATGGTAAGGATGATGATAATAGTCACCTTGTTCCAAGATCCGGAACAGGTATTCCAAATGTGCAAAAGCGGCTAAGTTTATTATATCCTGATAAATACGATTTGCAAATATCAAATGAGAAAAACGTATTTGTAGTAAACTTAAGACTTGAACTTATGGAACAGAAACAAGATCATAATGCTCTTATGCGACCGCAACCTGAAATAAACTATGCCTGACTCAAATCAAATAACAATTAAATGCCTCATTGTTGACGATGAACCAATGGCAAGAGATGTTATACGCAGGTATATTGAAAAAGTTCCTATACTCAAACTTGAGGGTGAATGCGGTAATGCTATTGATGCATTGCTTTTTTTGCAGAGCCAGCCTGTGGACCTGATTTTTTTAGATATAAGAATGCCACAACTTAGCGGTACCGAATTTGCTAAAGCACTGCGTTCTGCACCTAAAATTATTTTTACTACTGCCTATAAAGAATATGCAATGGATGGGTTTGACCTGGATGCTGTTGATTACCTGTTGAAGCCTGTGGCTTTTGATAGATTTCTTAAAGCAATTACGAAAGCCTACCCACACAAATCAGTTGAATTGAATGATTCGCCTCTTCCGGTAGAATCTGATAAGAAAAACCATTCAGGTTTTATTTATTTGAAAGCGGACAGAAAAATGGTAAAAGTAATGCTGGATGATATCCTATACATTGAAAGTGCAAGAGATTATCTGAAGGTATTTACTCATAACAACTCAATTATAACACGTCAGACTTTATCGTCTGTAGAAGCTATGCTATCAGATAATGAGTTTATCCGTATACATAGATCATATATAGTTTCAATAAAAAAAATTGATTCGTTTACACATGAAACGGTGGAAATAGGTAAAAAAGAATTGCCGATTGGAAAATATTATCTCAACTCTTTTTTAAAATATCAGAAATAATTTACAAAACCAACACTAAATCTTACTGCAATGAAAAAACTTTTTTATCTCTTTGTGCTAATAAATAGTTTTGAAATATGCAATGCTCAACAGCTGGAACTTAAAGGTAGAGTGACAGATAGAGAATCATTTGAACCATTGCCAGGCGCTACCATAACAATCAAAAAATCGAATATTGCTGTTACATCACACAATGATGGTTATTTCACAATATCTAATCCACCTTCAGGCAAGTTAATTCTTGTAATCAATTATATTGGATATCAAACTTCAGAACTAACTGTAGATGCTGATGCTAACAGTAACAATTTAATTGATGTACGGCTGTCATCTTATTTTAAAACAAGCGATAACATTGTAATATCAGCTTCAAAGCGTCCCGAAAAAATTACTGATGCTCCGGCTTCCATCCATGTAATTGGTCAAAAAGAACTGCAACAGTTTTCCGGTTCAAATGTTGGCGAACTGGCAGCTTATGTGCAGGGTGTGGAGTTCGTTCGTATGGGCGTGGATAATGTATCTTTTAATGCAAGAGGCTTGAACAATGCTTTTAATGGTAAAGTTTTTCAAATGGTAGATGGCCGCAACAGCATGCAACCTCTTAGCGGTAGTTTAATGATGGGTAATAATATTTCTGTAAACAAAGAAGATATTGAAAAAGTGGAAATTCTTTTAGGACCACAAACAGCTCTATACGGTCCTAATGTGCATAATGCTCTATTTAATTATATTACCAAAGATCCAAGAAAATATGAAGGAACTACACTTTCTGTAAGTGCAGGTAATCAAAACCAGTTCAGCGCTCGTTTACGACAAGCCGAAAAGATTAATAATAAGTGGGCATACAAGCTTACCGGCGAGTATGCTGTAGGAAAAGATTTTGAATTTCATGATAGTATACTTAATGTTGGAGGAGGAGTATTTGGGCCTTTGGACACTGTTGCAGAACGTATAGATTTTAACTTTCGCAGGCTGCGCGGTGAAGGACATATTTATTATAATGTTTCACCCAGTGCCACCATTATCGTTTCAACAGGTGGAAGTAAAAGCAATACTATAAACACACACACTGGTGGTCACAACCAGTTTGTAGATCTGACAAATCATTTTGTACAGGCACGTTTTACTTCGCCCCGTTTTTACGCTACTGTTTACAATGCCTGGGCAGATATGGGAAATTCATATAATGTAGGTAATTATACCAGACAATTTTGGAACAGGACAAACAGCAGACTCTTCGACAAAAACGATCCCCGCTATCCAATGCAAGGACATATGTCAGCAGAAGAAGCTGATGTTTTTGCAAAAAATCGTACTCGTTTTAAAGAAACACCACAACGTTTCAATGCTGAAGCACAATACAATTACACATTTGAGAAGCAACAATTATTTGTAATTGCAGGCTTAACTTACCAGGAAGATAAACCCCGTGGATATGGAATTAACCTTGTTGACAGCTTTCGAAGAATATATGTTACTCAATACGGAGCCGTACTGCAATTTGATAAATTACTGCCATGGGATTTGCGATTCATAGGGGCTGCACGTTTAGATAATCACAGCAATTTTGGAAATTTCTTATCACCTAAAATTGGACTGGTTAAAGCAGTTGGACCAGGTAATTTAAGAGTAACATGGGGGCGGGCTTATTCTATGCCAAGCATTCTTTACCAGTATGCCAGCACCGGCGGCTTTTTCTTTGGTAATGGTGAAGGAATAACTTATATACCTAATGGTGCAAATCCAGGCGATGAGTCCTCTTATAAGACTACCAAAGCATTACTTCCGGAAAAGGTTAGCACATGGGAGGTGGGCTATAAAGGAACCTTCTTTAATAAACTGAATGTTGATATCAGCTATTATAATGGTGTAAGTGATAATTTTTTCACTCCTTCAATACAAGTGGGTGGCAGGGCTATATATGTGGGAAAATCCAGGGTTACTCATAATCCGGCATTTGCAGGTCGCGAAGAAGCAGGTGTTTTGAAAGGTGCAAATTTTTCAACCATTTTTAATTTTGGTACCGTAAAGGTTTATGGAGTTGATGTTGGTACAAATTACCAGTTCAACAAAATACTTGGCCTGTCCATTAATTACTCACGGCTCGGGTCTGATATTTCTGAGGGGCAGCCGGAAAATGACGCCAATAGTGATGGATGGGTAACTGATGATGAAAAAAGTCTGAATTCTCCTCGAAACAGTCTTATGGCCAGTTTGAATTTTGAAAATCTTATCAAACAAAAAGCATTTCTAAGTATTGCAGCACGTTATGTGGAGGAGTACGATTTCTATAGCGGATTTCAAATCAGTACAAAAGCCGGAGAAGGAAAATGGGGAGAAATTATAAGACCTGATGGCGTGCGGTACGCGAAGAATTTTAACTGGGGTCCTTTGGGTGGCACTACTGTTGACTTAAGAGGAGGCTACCATTTAAATGACATGGTATCCCTCACGTTTGGAATAACCAATCTATTTGATGCTAAAGTCCGTGAATTTGCAGGCTCCTCATACATTCGCCGTTTGTACCAGGCTCAGGTGAGAGTGAACGTTCCGAATAAAAAATAAAATTTAGAGCACAAACCCAGTTATATATGGACGATCAAACATAATCTTTAAACTCTTTTTCCGATAATGTCATTTATAAAATCCACAGATAGGTAGACATTACTATGCGTGAAGTAGTTATTATTTAATGTTCGACTTGTACTATTTGAACTTTTGCCAGGATTAATTTCAAAAAATTCCTAACAGCACAAAAGCACAATAATGAAAAAAGAGCATGTTTTTAATTTGATAAATAGAATTTTTGTTCCATTTACATTACGTAATTAATACATCCTCTCCTTTTGGAAAGATTATTGCTTTATTATGTATATAACTGTTTATTAGTAACCACAAAAAATGTAAAATGCTTTATTTTGTAAAAAAGCTGACACCTTTATTTTTTATTTCATTATTTATAGTGTCCTGCGCTGAAAACACAAATACTACTGAGGAAAAAACGGAAATCAAGAGTATGGATTCAACCTCTAAAGTATTAAAGGATAATACTTCCAGACTCGAGGATCAAACAAAAAAAGTGGAAGCATCTCTTGAAAAACTGGATGCTGAATTTGATAATGATAATTAAATGATTTTATGAAAAATAAATTTAGGCTTTTAAGTTTCAGTGTTTTGATTTTAACCGCAGGACACTATAAATAATGAAATAAAAA
>MWWA01000283.1_pt1 | contig 13899 bp, 13 predicted proteins | sample 1047341 | NCBI WGS metagenome assembly MWWA01 (sample SAMN06349978, study PRJNA376086) | soil metagenome | isolation source: MS5-1 sample Antarctic (ecotone) soil | place: Antarctica | collected 2015-01-13
CTGCTGGGCCGTGGCCGCAACATCCGCATCGCGTATTCCGGTAACAATAAAGCTGGGGTGAACACCCAGAGTCTCGCCAAAGGAATAGCCGTAGTGCCAATTGTCCTCGACGTTGTGCCACCAGCGGAAGGTAGAGGTCGCCTGCGCTCCAGCGGTCGTGGCACCAGCCAGCTCCAGAAACAGGATGGCGACCCAAGCCAAATAGCGTCGCCTGCCTGACCTGGCCCGGCAAACTCCCGGACACCTTTCGAGTCGACCGCGCAGCAACACCGCTGGCGATGATCGCCAGCCCGGCTATTCCAAAGGGAACAGGTTTCATATTTATTTGGCGACTTTTCAGCAGAGAAGAACACCCCTGTCGAGCGGAATTGTTGAACGATCTCTCGCACGAGCCAAGTCTCGCACGAGCCGAGGAAGCCGGTCCGGGTTTGGGGAGATTTATCTTTTCGCACCGCGCACGAAATTGTGCCGGAAGATTTCCGGGCGCCCCTGCCGCGGCGGGTACGGCGGAGATATGAGCACATCCATCCAGAACGTGCGCGGACTTCTCCCCCCTTGCGGCAAGCTTCCTGCTCTTTGTCCCTTACTTCCAGTGGACACGAGACTGCTTATCCTCAACGCCGAACCCGTTTTCCAGGATCGTGCCCTGGGCATGATCGACGCCATGCGCAAGGTCGAGACCCGCATTGTGCGCAGCCTGGCCGAGGGCGTTTACATCCTGATGCGGGAGGACTTTGATCTCTTCATCGTGGAAGGGGAGACCGCGGTCGCAATCGAGCAGGCGATCCATACCCGGCAGCATTTTCCTTCGCTCGAGATCGTGGCGCTGACGGCAGACATCGGGACCGCCGGCCAGCTCAAGGAAGCGACCGAGCAGAATATCGAAGTGGTCGCGACGAACTGCAGCGATCGCCGGCTGCGCGGCCAACTGCGCGCCTGTGTCGCGGCCTTTGAGCGTACCTCCGGCCCGGCCGCGGAGGGAATCGATCCCTGCCATTCGCTGGTCGGCAATCTCAATCAATTTTCGGCCGCCGAGATTCTGCAAATGAGCTGCCTGAGCCAGCGCAGCGGCCGGTTCACTTTCAAATCCGGCCGGGGCAACAGCGAGATTTACCTGCACCACGGGATGGTGCGCCATGCCTCCTACGGCTCGATCGAGGGCGAACCAGCGGTCGCGGAAATATTCCGCTGGCGCCAGGGCCGCTTCTTTTTTGAAGAAGGCATCATCAGCCAGGTGCAGACGGTGAATCGTCCCTGGACCCACCTCTTAATAGATAACCTGCAAAAACTCGACGAGACCATGCACATGGCAGAGGTCGCCGCGCGAAGATGAGAGACACGAGCCTTGAAACGCAGCTTCGGCTGCTCACCCTGCAAACCGAAAGCTGGAAGAAGCTGCACGACTTCATCACCTACGCGCTGGACAAGTCGAAGCCGATTATTTCGCCGGAACAGGAGGGCCAGTTCACCGATGTCCGCTCGATTCTCCTCCAGGAAAGCGAGCACGTCTTCAGCGAGCTGAACCTGGTCGCGGAACTTTCCGGCAAATCCATGAACGTGCTGCAGCGCGCCTCTTCCATTCGCGGGGTGCGGGACCTTTCCGGCGACGAAACGCGCCGGTTGGAAGCGGATTGGAACGCGGTCTTCACCAAGGTCGGCGTCATCCAGGGTCAGCTCAAGGCGCGCCGCCGGGAGTTGCTCGGCCGCAGTGCCTTCGTTCAGGCGCTAAGCAGCATTTTTGGGCGTGGCGTAGCTGTCTGTTAGGTTTCGACGCAGAACTCGTTTCTGCTCAACTGTTTCCGTTTCCGAAACTTTCACGGGCGCTCCGTGAAAATTTCGTGTAAATCATCCGCTCAATGAGCGGTCGACAGACGATTCTGGTACACCATGAGTAAGCTCACCAAACGCGATATCGTCGTTTCGATCAGTAATCAGACGGGCATGGTGCAGCACCAGGTTTTCGACGTGGTGCAACGCACGCTTGACCACATCACCGACAGCCTGGCGCGCAATGTGGCCGTGGAGTTGCGAAACTTTGGGGTTTTCCAGCCGCGCTTGACCAAGCCTCGGGTGGGACGCAATCCTAATCAGCCGGGGAGCAGCTTCGTCATCCCCCCGCGGGCGACGGTGAAATTCAAAGCGGGCAAAATCATGCGCCAACGGGTGGAGAAACTTTCCCGGGAAATGAAAGAAGCGGCCGACCGCGCCAGCGCCAACGGCCTGGCGAGCAAGGCGGAAAGCGCGACCGCCTGAGCGGCGCTGCGAGCCGCGGTCGCAATCACGTTTCGGGCGTCCTTGGGGAGGCGGGGGATTTTTCCTGGGCCTAACCACCCCGGCCGGAGAAAGTTTTCTGCGAAAAGGGCGAATCCGCTTTGTGCCACGCGCACGAATGAGCTAAAACAACCCACCTTTTATGAAAAACTCACTCTGCCTCCTCGCCTGTTGCGGCGCGTTTCTCCTTGCTCCCGGCCTAAGGGCCGGCACGGAGATGGACAACAAGACCGCCGTCGCATCCACCCAGAAAACGGTCGGAGAAACCCCGCTCGACATCTTCAAGCTGGAGCAGGGTTACGTTTTTGAGAGCGACCTGAATCACGGGGGCAGCTTTGGGAAACAGGATCTAATCCAGCTCGAACTCGAATACAGCCACCGCTTTTTAATCACGGGAAACTACTACGCCCGCGTCGGCTTTGCCTACGCCCGCTACGACTTCGGCAGCACCGGGGCGCCCGTGCCTAACCACCTCCAGGCCGCCGCCGGCGTTTTCGGGATTGATTACATGCGCGGCAAAGATGTCGGCGCCTTCTTCCAGGTCCGGCCCGGTTTCTATTTTCAAAACGATATCGGTCTCTCTTCTTTCGACGCCCCGATCACGCTCGGCAGGATTTTTGTCGTGCAGGAGGATAAGTTCTACATCTTCGCCGGCGCCTACGCCTCTTTCCTGCGGAGCGGCTTTCCCGTCCTCCCCCTCGCCGGCGTGGTTTACATTCCCTCGGAGAAATGGCGCTTCATGGCCGTCCTGCCGGAACCGAAAGTCATTTATTCCGCCAGCAAACGGCTCGATCTCTGGGCCGGCGGCCAACTCGTCGGCGGTTCGTTCCGGACCGATCGCAACAGCAACATTCGCCCGGGCAAATTGAATGGCACGCAGGTCGATTTTTCCGATTATCGTGCCGGGCTCGGCTTGACCTACGAGGTTTCCGACCACGTCGGCCTCGATATCGGGGCCGGTATTTCGATCCAGCGCCGGTTCGATTTCGGCCGTGCCGGCGAGACCTACCGGACCGACCCTTCGCCCTACGTCCGGATGCAGCTGTCCGCGAGTTTCTGATTTGAATTTTCCGGCCGCTCCGAGAAGCGTTTTCTTGTCGTTAGGCGAGAAACTTGTTCCGCTGGCGCTGGCCCTGGCGCTGGGCGCGACGACTTCGGCCGGTCCGCTCGAGGATCTGCGTCCGCTCACTTTCCTGCCGGAGATCGACCTCGCCAAACTCAAGGCGGGCGAGATCGTTACCGAACGCGGGGCGCTGGGTGAATTCTCTCGCGGAATCCATCTCGAGACCTGCTACTTCGTTAAGGCGCCGATGGATGCGGTCGGCAGTGCACTGCTCCATTGGGATCCCGTCCGGCATCGCGACCCGGAAGTGCGCCTCTACCACGAATTCCCGTTCCCCGGCGGCGCGGCCGGGGCTTTCAAGACGCTGCAGCTCAGCGCCAGTTTCGCTGGTGACAAATGGTTGCTCGACCAAACCGCTCGCGCCGCCCAGACGGGCGAGGCGGGCGACCTGCACCTCACGAGCGAGGAACTGGCCCTCCTGCGCCAGAACGCAAAGTCCCCGAGCGAGGCCTGGCAGGAAATTCTGCGCCGACGCCATGAGACCCTGGCGCGAGGTGGCCTGGCCGCCGTGCCGCCCTACGGAGCGGACAAGTCGATCTCTCCCGGCTCTGAGTTTCGCGGCCTGCTCTCGCTCGCGCCCAAGGCGGCTCGCCATTTCGAGGCCGTTACCCAGGCGCAGCCGATTGTGGCCGGCGGCAAGCCGGCGAGCGAGGCGGTCGGCTATTGGGAAGCGGTCAAGGTGCGCGACCACACCACTTTGCAGCTCGCCCTGTTTGCGGCGCAGAAGTCGCGCGATTCCTGGCAACTGGTGAATTGCATCTATTATCCCTCCGACACCTACTTCATGTCGATCGAGCTCATCCAGCTTTGGCCGGTCGAGGGCGGGACGCTGGTCTGGCAGGTCGATTTTGTTTCCGCGCCTTTCCGCACTTATCTCGGCGGAGTCGATCGCTACATCGCGGGCAAGCAGATGACGGAGGAAACACTCGACACGATCAAGACCTTCCGCGCCCAGCTCGAGAAGGGGCGCTGAACGCTTTACTCCTGGATGCGTTTCAGGAGAAAGGCGGCGCCGACGAAGGTCACGATCGTCGCGCCGAGCATGTAGAGAAGGTCGCCTGCATAATAGGCCGGGCCGGCGTGATAGAGATTCACCAGCCGGAACGCCCGGCAAAAATGAGTCAGCGGAAACAGTTCCGAGAGATAACGAATAGCGAGCGGGAGCTGCTCGAGCGGAGCAAACGCCCCCGAGAGAACAAAAATCGGCAGCAAAAAGAAAACCGAAAGTTGAATCGCCTGCGTTTGGGTGCGGGAAAATGCCGAAATGATAAGTCCCAGCCCTAACGAGCAGAGGAGGAAAAGCAGGCAGATGAGCGCGAGCACCGGCTTCTCATGAAAAGCGACATGGAAATGCCAGCCCGCGACCACGATCACCACCAGAATGAGTAGAATCGAGATCGCGAGATACGGCAGAATTTTCCCGATCACAATTTCGCCCCGCCGCAGCGACGTCACCATCAACTGGTAGAGCGTGCCCGACTCCCGCTCGCGCGCGATCGTGCACGCGGTCAGGGTGACGGTGAGTAATTGAAGAATGATCCCGATGATGCCGGGCACGACGTATTCGATGAAGCGCTGGTCCGGGTTGTAGAGGACCTTTGTCGTCAGGCCCCATTGGCTCATGGCCGAGACAAATTCCTTGCGCACCTCGACCGGCAATTTTTTCGCGAGAGCAATCACATCCTCGGGCAATCCCTCGACCATCGCCTCGAGCTGTTTCTTCTGGAAAACGCCGAGGCTTTCCTGGATCCGGCCTTCCAGTTCGTTCGCCGTGTTCGTGTCGCTCCCGTCGAGATAGAGCGGGAGCGGAATCGGGTTGCCGTTCTTCAGGCTCGCGCCCCAGCCCGGCGGGATGATGAGCGCCGCATGCACGTTATCGCGTAGCAGATCGGGATTGCCGCTGATTTTTTCCGAGGTCTTCCACTGGAAGATCGTTTCGCTTTTTAACTGGCGCGCGAAGACCTCGCTGGCGGGTGATTGATCCCGGTCCTCGAGCAATGCCGGCACGTTGCTCGACCCCGTCGTTTCAAAGGCATGACCGAAAATGAGGGTGAAAACCGGCGGCAGGATGAGGAGCAGGACCAGAATCCGCCAGTCGCGATAGATGTGGATAAATTCCTTCACCGCCACGCTGCTGATCGCCTGCAAAGAGGAACCGATTCTCATCGCAACGCCTCCGGGTTGAGCATCGCGTCGTAGCCCTGCGAGTAGGCGGTAAAGACGTCCTCCATGTCGGGCTCGGCCCAGCGATGGGCGAGGAGCTTGATCTCGGGAAATGGCCAGGCGCGCTGCCACTCGGCCAGGAGCGCTTCCGCTTCCGCGGCATAAATGCGCAGGCTGCCGCTGCGCAACGAAACACCGAGCACGCCCGGGGTGACTTTGTTTCCGCGCCCTTCCGCACGTATCTCGGCGGAGTCGATCGCTACATCGCGGGCAAGCAGATGACGGAGGAAACACTCGACACGATCAAGACCTTCCGCGCCCAGCTCGAGAAGGGGCGCTGAACGCTTTACTCCTGGATGCGTTTCAGGAGAAAGGCGGCGCCGACGAAGGTCACGATCGTCGCGCCGAGCATGTAGAGAAGGTCGCCTGCATAATAGGCCGGGCCGGCGTGATAGAGATTCACCAGCCGGAACGCCCGGCAAAAATGAGTCAGCGGAAACAGTTCCGAGAGATAACGAATAGCGAGCGGGAGCTGCTCGAGCGGAGCAAACGCCCCCGAGAGAACAAAAATCGGCAGCAAAAAGAAAACCGAAAGTTGAATCGCCTGCGTTTGGGTGCGGGAAAATGCCGAAATGATAAGTCCCAGCCCTAACGAGCAGAGGAGGAAAAGCAGGCAGATGAGCGCGAGCACCGGCTTCTCATGAAAAGCGACATGGAAATGCCAGCCCGCGACCACGATCACCACCAGAATGAGTAGAATCGAGATCGCGAGATACGGCAGAATTTTCCCGATCACAATTTCGCCCCGCCGCAGCGACGTCACCATCAACTGGTAGAGCGTGCCCGACTCCCGCTCGCGCGCGATCGTGCACGCGGTCAGGGTGACGGTGAGTAATTGAAGAATGATCCCGATGATGCCGGGCACGACGTATTCGATGAAGCGCTGGTCCGGGTTGTAGAGGACCTTTGTCGTCAGGCCCCATTGGCTCATGGCCGAGACAAATTCCTTGCGCACCTCGACCGGCAATTTTTTCGCGAGAGCAATCACATCCTCGGGCAATCCCTCGACCATCGCCTCGAGCTGTTTCTTCTGGAAAACGCCGAGGCTTTCCTGGATCCGGCCTTCCAGTTCGTTCGCCGTGTTCGTGTCGCTCCCGTCGAGATAGAGCGGGAGCGGAATCGGGTTGCCGTTCTTCAGGCTCGCGCCCCAGCCCGGCGGGATGATGAGCGCCGCATGCACGTTATCGCGTAGCAGATCGGGATTGCCGCTGATTTTTTCCGAGGTCTTCCACTGGAAGATCGTTTCGCTTTTTAACTGGCGCGCGAAGACCTCGCTGGCGGGTGATTGATCCCGGTCCTCGAGCAATGCCGGCACGTTGCTCGACCCCGTCGTTTCAAAGGCATGACCGAAAATGAGGGTGAAAACCGGCGGCAGGATGAGGAGCAGGACCAGAATCCGCCAGTCGCGATAGATGTGGATAAATTCCTTCACCGCCACGCTGCTGATCGCCTGCAAAGAGGAACCGATTCTCATCGCAACGCCTCCGGGTTGAGCATCGCGTCGTAGCCCTGCGAGTAGGCGGTAAAGACGTCCTCCATGTCGGGCTCGGCCCAGCGATGGGCGAGGAGCTTGATCTCGGGAAATGGCCAGGCGCGCTGCCACTCGGCCAGGAGTGCTTCCGCTTCCGCGGCGTAAATGCGCAGGCTGCCGCTGCGCAACGAAACACCGAGCACGCCCGGGGTTTCGCGCAGCCTAACGAGAGCTTCCATGGCCGGTTTGACGTCGAGCTCGAGCAGTTTGGCCTTGAAAGTCGCCTTCAAAATCCGGGGCGAAGCCTTCGCCAGGAGGCGGCCTTCGTGGATAAACCCGACCTCGGTGCAGCGCTCGGCCTCGTCCATGTAATGGGTTGTGACAAAGATGGTGATCCCGCTGTTGCTCAGGTCGTAAAGCAGATTCCACATCTGCTGGCGATGCACCGGGTCCAGCCCCGAGGTCGGTTCATCGAGAAAAAGCAGCGGCGGTTCGTGCACCAGCGCGCATCCGAGCGCGAGCAGTTGCCGCATCCCGCCGGAGAGACTGCCGGCCGGGGTCGCGCGCTTCTCTTTCAAGTCCATCTGGCTCAGGATGCGCTCGATCCGGGAGTCCAGCTCGTTAGGCGGGACCCGGTAGGCGCCGGCAAAAAAGCGCAGGTTCTCGAGCACCGTCAGGTCGGGGTAAAGGCTGAACTTCTGCGCCATGTAACCAAACTTCGAGCGCACCGTGTAGCGCTCCTGCCAGACATCGGCGCCGTCGATCGTGGCCTGCCCCGAGGTCGGGCGCACCAGGCCGCAGAGCATCCGCATGGTGGTCGATTTGCCCGCGCCGTTTGCTCCGAGGAAACCGAAAATTTCCCCGCGATTGATCTGGAGCGACAGATCGCGGACGGCGCCGAGGTCGCCGTAGGTCTTGCTCAGGCCGCTCAGGGCGATTATCGGCTCGCTCATCTCCAAAGAAAACGCGGGAAACCCTTCATCCGGTCTCCAACTAGGGGAAAAGGCCTTTTTTTCAAGCGCAACTAACCCGGCCCGCGTTGACAGCCCGCCGCTCCGCTCAAAACTAACTGCACGACCGGCCCCTTCGATTCGATCGCTTCATCTTAAAAAATCTCCGCCATGAAATTACTTCGCATTCTGTTCTTCCTCGTCCCGGTTTCCCTGCTCGCGGCCGATCCGGTGAGCGAGCTGGCCGAGTTTTCCGTCTTCGGCAAAGTCGATCTCGCCGCGCTGGGCAAGGGCGAGATCAAGACCGCGACCGGCGCGCCGATGTCGAACGCGCGCCATCTCTCGGTCCAGAGCTGCTTCGTCATTCCGAAAACACCGGCCGAGGTGATGGCCGCAATGAAGCGTTTCGATCCGACGGCGCGGCGCGAGTTGAAGGTTTACCTGCACGCCGATCTGCCGTCCGCGCCGTCCGCGAGCGACTTCGCGAAATTGAACAACCCGCCAGGCAATGCCGCGGTCAAAGCGCTCGCCGCCGCCACGGAGAAAATGTCGCCCGAGCTGCAGCTCAGCCAGGAGGAAGCAAAGAGTTATTCGCCCGGCCAGCCGGTTTTCGGGTTCTGGAGCGCCGTCCTGCTGAAACGCGCCCAGGCCTTCGCCAGTGGCGGCGCGGCCGCCCAGGCGCCCTACGATCGCCTCCGTGATCCAGTCCAGCCCGGGAAAGAATTCGCCGCGCTCGTCAGGCAACAGGGCAAGGTCAATCGCCAGTTTGGCGGATTCCTCGGCAGCACCGGTTTGCTCGGCGGCAAAGGCTCGCTCAAGCCCGATCTCTACTGGGAATTGCTCGAGATCGAGGACGAAGGCGTGCTCACCCTCGGCGCATCCTATCGGAGCCCGGGCGCCGGTGGCGGCGCGCAGATTGCCGACGGTCTCTTCTACGCTAGCGGCGGCTACAACGTCGCGCTCACCCTCTATCAGCTCTGGCCGGTCGAGATCGGCGGGCGGCCGTCCACCCTGGTCTGGCGGGGCGATTTTGTCTCCGCCAATTCGTTAGGCGACCTCCATGGGATCGAGCGGCTCGCTTCGGAATCGGCCATGCGAAAAAATATTTTGAAGGCGGCGACCCTCTTTCAGCGCGAGAGTGGACGATGAACGCACGTTACTTCTTCCTCGCCGGCCTGCTCACCGTGGCCCTCGCTGCTCCGCTTTTGGCCGGGGACGGCAAACAGATTTCCACCACGGACCAGATGGTGGAGGAGCCGTATAAATTTTCCGCCGAGTTCACGATCGAGCAGGCCTACCTCGGCGGCGCCGACGTCCAGCGTGGCAACCGGAACGTGGACGATTTCGATGAGTACTATTCCAACGTTTCTTTCGTCTACACCCCGCGAGTCATGTTCGGCATCCTGCGCCTCGGCGCGCAATGGGAACGCTTTTCGTTTGTCTTCCCCAACGCCAGCGAGCAATTGCCCCACACGCTGCAGGCGGTCAACTCCATCGTTGGGCTCGACACGAAATTCTCCGATTCGTTTCTCATCCGGTTCGAAGCCCAGCCCGGGTTTTATGGGACCGGCTTCGATCACCTCGATGGCGATTCGTTTAATATCCCGTTCATCCTCGGCGGCACGTATATTTACAGCCCGGAAGTGCAGTTCGTCTTTGGCGTCGGAGTAAATTTCCAAAGCCGTTTCCCGGTCCTGCCCGGCGGTGGGATTCGCTGGAAGTTTGCGCCGGATTGGACGCTCAACGCGACTTTGCCAACTCCCCGACTGGAATTCGAGGCCAGCCGTAACCTGACGCTTTTTGCCGGCGCGGACATCAAGGCCAACACCTTCCGCACCGACGATCGCTTCGGCGACACGCACGGCGACACCAGCCTGAACAGCGCCTGGCTCAGCTACCAGGAAGTGCGCGCGGGGGTGGGCGCGAAATGGAAGATCAACTCCTCGCTCTCCCTCACCCTCGAGGGTGGCTACGTGCCGTATCGGCAGTTTGATTATCACCGCACCGAAGTGCGCTATCATCACGAGAGCGGCGCACCCTACGGCGCGATCATGTTCCACGGCGCGTTCTAGCGCTGCCAGAGCGCGCTGGAATTTAAATCCACGCCCACCTCTGCGGCATCGACAAAGCGATGCCCTCCAGAGCCATTCCCGGTTTCCGCCCTGGAGGGGGGCGCGTCGCCTGCTCGCGAAAACGTCTACAGCACAAAGGTGCTGCGGCGCCAGCCGCTCCGTTCGTTAGGCGAATAGACGGCTTTCGTCCCCTGCGCGCTTTGCAGCTGGACCGATTCGTTCCCCTCGGGCGACTGCGGCGCCTCGGGCGCTTCGGGAGGCTGCGGGGGCTCCGGCGGTTCCGGGGCCTCGGGCAGCTCCTGCCGCTCCAGTTTCTCCAGCCGCTGACGCACGTTGTCGGGCAACTGGGCCCGGTCTTCCGGCGACTCGATCGGGCCGTTGTAGAGCTCTTTTCCCTGCGCATCCTTTGCCGTCAGTATTTTGCGGCCGCTTGCATTTTCAATCTTCAACTCGCCTTGGTCGTCGGAAAAAGTGATCGTGGCCCTGCCCAGGTCGATCCGGGTCGATTTCGTCAGGCCGTCGTCCGAGGTGACGATGCGTAAACCGCGGACCGCCCGCTGCGCTTCGTCGCGCGCCCGCATCGCCTGATCCTTGGCCCGCGCCACCGCCTCGCGCACCGCAGCCATATCCGGCGCCTGGAAATCGAACTTCATCTTCTCCAGGTCATCGAATTTCCATTCCTTCTCGTAGCCGAATGCGCCGCGACCGGCGGACACTTCCTTCTTCGCCAGCTTGACGCTGACTTTCATTTCCTTGCCCTTGCGCATGATGGTGAAATCCACCGCGGTCCCATCGGCAAAACTGCGTACCAATTTTCCGAGCTGACTCGGGTTGACGATTTGCTGGTCGTTCAACATCCGGATGATGTCGCTCTGCTGCAGGCCAGCGGCGGCGGCCGGGGTGTTCGGGACGACGTAATCGATCACGACCCCGAAGCCCTTCGGCAACCCCATCTGTTCGGAGAGGACGCGCGGGACATCGGAGGTCTCAACTCCGAGAAAGGTGACCGGTTCTTTCGGTCCGTGATCGCGCTCATGGAAACGCCCGCGCGGCGGGGCGGGCGGCGCGGGCGGCGCCGGAGCAACCGCCGGCGCGGTCTGGCTCGAAGGGGCGGCCGGGACCGATGGAATCGATTGGATGGCGGGTATGGAAGGAACCGGAGTTGGCGATTGGGCGAAGGCGGCGAGCGGGAGCGCGGCGGCCAGCGCGGCGGTTAGGGCGATTTGTTTTTTTTTCATGGCTTGGTTTTCCTGGTTACTGATAAGAGACCGGCGTGAGCACGACCTGCTCCGCCGGATAGGAGACGCGCAGCGACGCACCCGTCTGCGGGTTGCGCCACTGCATCGTCTCGCGGGTGTCGTAGCGGACCCGCCGGAGCGGTCGCTCCGATTGGTTAGGCGAGAAAACGAGACCTTCGTCGTGGCGGCGATAGACCACCTGGGTGAGGGCCGCCGGTTGCAGGCCGGGATCGTAGGCATCGGCCGGGACCGGGCTGGCTTCTTGCGCGAGCATCGGCGCGGCGGGAGGCGGCTCGGCAAAGAAGGCGAGCCAGACGAGAACAAGCGCCGAGGCGGTCGAAAGGCCGAGACCGAGCGACCACCAGAGGCCGGTGCGCCGGGAAGGGCGCGGCAGGACGCCGGCTGTCGCGGTCCCGGCCGGTTGCGCGAGGGCGACTTCGATCCGCGCCCGCAATTCCTCCGAGACCGGGGCGGGCCGCAGTTTTTTCAACTCACCTTCGAGTTCGGAAAAATCATCCATGGGGCTGCAAGGTTTTCTTGAGCGCGCCGAGCGCATAGCGATAGCGCGAGGCGGCAGTGTTTTGCGAGATCTCGAGCACGCTGCCGATCTCGGCGAAAGTGAGGTCGTTCCAGATTTTCAAAACGACCACCTCCCGTTGTTCATCCGGCAAACGTTCGACCGCCGCGGCCAGCTCCTGCTGGCCTTCGTCGAGGGTGGTAAACTGCGGCTCGAAATGCGCCGCGCCGTCGAGGGCGACGGCAGCTTCGCGGCGAGCGCGGCGTTTTTCGCCGCGCAGGCGATCGAGCGCGGCGGAGCGGACGGTGGCGTAAAGAAGGGCGCGGTTTTCGATCGAATGCTGGCGGCGCCAAAAGCGGACGAAGGCTTCCTGCACAACGTCTTCGGCTTCGGCGCGGCAGTTCGTCCAGCGCCGGGCGAAGAGAAGAAGGGCAGGGCCGAGCTGTCTGAAACAGGTCTGCCAATCGTCTTCGCTGCGCGCTCTCTCCATTTCTTCTTCACGTCTTTTAGATTGAGACGCCGCCAAATGCAGCTTTTGTCTAACGACGTGAAAACTTTCCTCTCCTTAGTTTGCTCGCTTGTTCTGTTCTCCGGCGCGGCCAGCCTCGCGGCGGAGGACGCGGCTAAAACCGGAAACGCGAAATCCCTCGCCGCAGCCGAAACCGCTTTCGCCCAGGAAGCGCTCGCGAAAGGGACGCGCACGGCGTTTCTCCATGCGCTCTCCGACAACAGTACGGTCTTCCTGCCCGGACCGCTGAACGGCAAGAAAGCATGGGAGGCGAAGCCGGAATCGAAGGCGGTCCTGCAATGGCAACCGGTCCTGGCGGCGACTTCGACCACGGGCGACTTCGGTTACACGACCGGCCCCTGGAGTTTCAAGAACGATCCCGCCGACACGGTAGCCGCGACCCATGGTCAGTTCGTCTCCATCTGGCGCTGGGAAAATGGGAAGTGGAAACTCTGCTTCGATCTCGGCTCGGAGAATCCCGCGCCGACCGCGCCCGCGCCGGAATTGCAGCTCGCCGACAATCACGCTCCGAACGAAGCGGCGGAGGATGCGCAGCCGGTGATGCGGGCGCACGATGGCCGTTACGCCGCCGACCGGGCCGGGCAACTCGCCGGCTGCGCGGAGGACAACATCCGGCTCTATCTGCCGAAGCAATTCCCTATCATTGGGGCCACGGCGGCCAGTGCCGCTCTGCAAAAGGAGACGGTGCCGGTCAAGTTCAGTGCGCCCACAGGCGGCGAGGTGTCACGTGGCGGCGACCTCGGCTACGTCTGGGGCGAGTACCACAACGGGGCGGCGACGGAAGCGAGCGGCTATTACATGCGGATCTGGCGCAAGGACCGGGCCGGCGAGTGGAAGCTCGCGCTCGATCTTTCCCATCCTCGTTAAGATTTAGCTCTCGTCGTTAGGCGCACCGGCCTGCACGATCTGAGCGAAGCTGCGCGGGTCGAGGCTCGCCCCGCCGACGAGGGCGCCGTCGATGTCCGGCTGGTCGAGAAGCTGGCGGGCGTTGTCCGGCTTGACGCTGCCGCCGTACTGAATGCGAATTTTCTCCGCCGTCGCTTCATCCGACATTTGGCCGAGGGTCTGGCGAATGAATGCATGCACTTCCTGCGCCTGCTCCGTCGTCGCGACCTTGCCGGTGCCGATCGCCCAGACCGGTTCGTAAGCGACAACGATTTCGTGCAAACCCGCGGCGTCGACTTCTGCCAGGCTCCCGCGGAGCTGGGTGGAGATGACTTTTTCGACCTGGCCTTTCTCGCGTTGCGCGAGCGTCTCGCCGACGCAGAGGATCGGGCGCAATTGTTCCTCGAGCGCCGCGCGCACCTTGCGGTTCACGATTTCATCCGTCTCCCCAAACATCGCCCGGCGCTCGCTGTGGCCGAGGACGACGTAGCGAACAAATAATTCGCGCAACATGGCGGGGCTGATTTCGCCCGTAAAAGCGCCGTTGCGTTCCCAATGCATGTTCTGCGCGCCGACCTTGATGCTCTGGGTTTGGGTGAGCAGCTCGGTCACTTTCGGGA
>MWWA01000284.1_pt1 | contig 13895 bp, 10 predicted proteins | sample 1047341 | NCBI WGS metagenome assembly MWWA01 (sample SAMN06349978, study PRJNA376086) | soil metagenome | isolation source: MS5-1 sample Antarctic (ecotone) soil | place: Antarctica | collected 2015-01-13
ATTATAAACTAACAACTGGTACCTGATGCTGTCAAAATTGCCTGAATAGGTTGCAACAGGGTTAGGGATAGCAGCATTGCTTAAATTAGTTGCAGGGATCCATTGATATCTTACTCCCCCTGAGGCATTAAATTGAAGTTGTTGACCTACCACTATTGCAGTATCATTTCCTGCAAAAGCATTGATTTTAGGTAACACATTAACTGCTACAGTGTCTTTAGTTTCCTTGGGGCAGCCACTTGCAGGTGAAACAGCTGTTAAGATATAATTTGTTGTAGTAAGAGGGGAGGCAACAGGTGATAAGGTTGCTGCATTACTTAAACTATTTACCGGTGCCCAGGAAAATGAAGTTCCATTTGTTGATCCATTTAAAAAAGCACTTGTTCCAAAACAAACTGTAGTATCAGGCCCTGCATTTACTACAGGATAAGGAACAGTTCTGACATTTACTGAACCTGTTGTACTGCAACCACCAATAAATCCTGTAACATCATAAGTTGTAGTACCAGCCGGCTTTGCTTTTGGATTTAATATCTTATCATTATTAAAAGCATTGGCCGGAGACCATTGAACTCTTAGTGCATCTGTTGTTACTCTTAGTTGAACGGAATCTGTTAAGCAAATGGTAGTATCAGCCATTACCTGAAGGCTTACAAAATTTACTACCCTTACTCTTACTGTATCATTATTGATGCAACCATTATCATCAAGTTGTACCGAATAGGTAGTGGTAGTAGATGGACTAACTGTTGGTGTAGCAGTATTTGCATTTGTAATAGTAATGCCTGGTGTCCATGAAAAATTACCGTTACCTATTGCTTCCAGTTGCAAGGCATCACCATTACAGATTAATGTATCCTTAAATGCAACAGATATAGGAGGTTTGTCAATTACAGTCACCACTTTTTGAATAGTATCAACACATCCCTTACTGTTACCAACAATCAATTGAACATTTTTATTTCCTATTTGGTTATACGAGAATGTTGGATTTTGCAATCGTGATGTATCCCCGGAAGCATTACCATCAAATTTCCAGCGCCATGAATTTACTACTCCATAATCTGTTTGGGTACGGTCATTAAACTGTGTTGGTTTATTGACACAAATTCCTGAAAAGTCAAACTCAGGAAAAAAACCGGGAAATACTTTTGCTAATGCTATAGCTGTGTCAGAGCATTCTCCATTTTTATTAGTAATAAGTGTAATTGTATAAATTCCTGTATCAGGAAAAGTAAATGTTGGAGTAGCAAGAACAGATGTATCATCAAAACGTTCAGCAAGTCCAAAATCCCAGAAATATGTTTTAATTAAATTAGACGGAGGTGTTTCATTTTTAAAATTTAAAGTATAACCATCACAGGTAATGTATTCAGGCTTGAGAACTGCAGCAGCAGTAATACAATTAGTAATTTTTATCTGCAAATCTTTTCTCTGTGTTGCAATTAATTTACCTTCCCTGAATTCCCTTACACATACTGTTACAACATAAATTCCTTCCTCCGGTGCAATTCCTGTTATTAACCCTGTCTTAGAATCAATGGAAACACCAGCACCTAAAGGTTGTGATCCTGAAAATGGAAATTGATAAGGAATAGCTGTATATGGTGGAGGTGATGGCGGATCAGGAACCGGTGTATTTGCCCCGCCGGAACCAGAACCCTGACCCCCTCCTAAAAAGGCATCGCAAAATGAATATAACAGTGAATCGCCAAAAATTTGTTTATCTGGATCTATTGCTCCAAAACTGTAATAAATAGGAGAATTAGAACAAACAATTACAGTGTCTGAACCTATAAATTGCGCACTACTATTTTCCGGCCCGGAAGCAACGATACCGGTTCCGGGAATTTCTGCAGAATAAGTTGCTCCTGAACTGCTACTGGGAGCCAAAATATTATTGATACCATTTATTCTGCAACAACGTTGATAAGTAACAGTAAATCCATTTAAAGATGCAGGTAAGGTCAGCGTAAATTCATAATATCCTACCTGGTAACAAACTATTGGTGGATTTGTAATACAAGGTCCGGGTGAGCCTAAATTTAAAATCTGAATGGGTCTTGACATGGGTATTCTACCATTCCAGGTCAATCCACCAGAACTGCTATAAACACCGATGGCTGCTTCAGGATCGAGAGGAGCACTGTTTGGGGGAGCATTACAATCACGGTATAATTTTAAAGTAACCTGGTAAACATAATTAGCACCTGAGCGTCCTGTATAAGTATAATACATCTCGCCACCGGTAATATGGTTGGCAAAGGAAGCCAGGCAGCAACACAAAAATAAAGTTGAAAAAAGTATTTTTTTAGCAGCTTTCATTAAGGCGATTACGTTTAGGTTTCATTTCTCTTCTTAATAACGTTAAGGATGTTAGCTTGGTATTTAAGTAAACAACTGATTTTCACATGCAGCGATGAATGTAACTAATATTTCATTTGCTTTTTCTACTTCTTCAACCATTCCCATATGTCCTGAATGCTCTAATATATAAATAAAAGAAACGTCTGGTAAATGAGTTTGCGTTAAAATATCCTCAAGAGGAACAGCAGCATCATCTTTACCTGCAATAAAAAGCACAGGTACAGATGATGTTTTTAAAACATTTGTTCTGTCAGGACGGCGTATCATGCTTTCATAATAAGCAATTAAAGCTGCTTTAGATAAGGATTTTGCTGACTCAAGATGTTGTTCAATGAGTTTAAAATTATTTTTCTTGCTTTCTTCCGCATACAATCCCGGTATCATATTTTTTAAAAAAGTTAAGGCTCCATTGTCTTTCATGAATTGAATTCCTTTTTTACGTGTATTTATTTTTTCTTCCCCATCGGCGAAAGCAGTTGAATGGAATAAACCTAATCCTGATAACATAGGTGCATATTTTTCAGCAAAAGCTAAGGCAATATAACCGCCCATGCTGTGTCCAATCAAAATACATTTCTCAATCTTTTCTTTATCAAGTATTGCTTTTACTGCTTCCGCCAATCCTTCCATGGTCATATCAGTAATCATTTCAGATGATCCCGATCCTGGCAGGTCAGGTACAATTAAATTGTATGAAGTGAGCGAGGGAATTTGATTTTTCCAAATATTGCAATCTTCACCAAAACCATGTAACAGAATTACAGTTTCACCTGTTCCTTCTATAGTATAAAAAATATTCTTTCCGTCTACCTTAATTTGTTGTTGTAACATGTATTCTTCTTTTTGAAATATACCAGCTTCTGAATAAGATTAAAAGCAAAAGTGGAACAATAGCATGATTCATTTGTTGTGGCAGGAAAAACCAGCTTACTAATACTAATAAAGTATACCAAAAACTAAGTCCGAAATATAGCTTTGAGAAATTGTTTCTTTTATGTACAAAAAAAGCGGCAATGGCATGTGTGGGTAAAGCCCATAAAAGATTGTAATTGTTCTGGCAAACAATATGGTCTGTACCAAACCACATGAAAAGCATTAACATTCCCGACAGACCCGTAATAAAAAAAACAAAAAAATCAATGATTGATACTGCAATAGCAGACCACCTGGTAGTTACATATTTTAAAACAACAGTTACAAGAAGTAAAAGTGCAAAAACTAAAGACGGCCTGAATAATTGTTCTTCATCTAAAGGTGAAGGCATAACCAGTACATCCTGCGCCGGAGTAACCAAAGGATTTTTTGAAACATAAGCATTGTCAAAACCAAGTTTTAAATAATCCGGTAAAAACATGGCTTCCTCCGTACTCACCTTTCTGTCAAGTTTTATTCCTAATAACATATCAATTCCCAATCTGCTCCAGTATTGTCCACCCCTGTTCAAATAGGTATGAATAAGATGGCGAAAAGTGGGGGTTTGCTCAGGCAGCATATTTTCAAATACAACTGTAGTGTCAGTATTTTGAGCAACTATATCTCTTAACCGTGTGGAGCAATTGTCAAACAGAAAATCATACCGGTAAAATTTATTTTCAGGTAAAGCATTAGTACGTAAAGCATCATATAATTTTTCCTTTTCACTGCACGATAAGATTAATTCCTGTTCTATTATGCTCCTGCTTTCCCATTGATAATTAGCAACAAAATCTGGAAAAGATTCAATAGATACATAATACAAAAGCTTTCCCCGTATAAACAGTTTATAAAATTCAGGACTGAATTCAAAAGTTCCGTAATTAAAAATTAAATCTGTTCCGGCTGTACCGTCTGTTACCCGTAGTGCGCTATGTCCAAATATGGAATAAAGTTCTTCGCCGGGGGCACAGGTTATTAAAGTTATACGTAAACCACAGGTGTCATTTTGGGCATATGTAATACCCGAAAATTTTAAAAGTAACAGTAAAAAAAAGAAATAACGTAATGCCTTCATTAATTATGGAAAGATAGAGAAAAAGGTAACATTCTATTTTTGCTGAAGTTTTTAAGCCTCAAACAAATTGTTTATTTTTCCGTTTGATGAACGAGCAGGAAGAAATAAAACAACTGCAGGAAGAAATGCTTTCATTACACAATGAAATGAAAGTGCAACAGCAGCAGTTGGAGGTAATGTATAAAAGGCTGATAGAGCTGAATAAAGGAAATGCTGCTTTTAAAAACCATGATCCCTTAGTTCCCAAAAAACCATTTTCAGCAGAAAATTTTATAGGGCTCAGGTTAATTCACCTGGTTGGAATTATTGTATTGGTAATAGGCCTATCTATAGGCGTTAAATATGCTATTGATCGTGATTTTATTTCTGAGGCAGCCAGGATATTTTTAGCTTATGGTGCCGGTGCAACATTATTGATACTTTCTGTAAGGTTGAGAAAAAATTATGAAGCATTTAGTGCTATTTTATTTAGCGGTGCAATGGCTTCTTTATACTTTACCACTTATGCTGCATTTGTTTATTATAATATGATCCCATCGGCAGTAGCATTTGTAATAATGATTTTACTTACGTTTTATACAGTAATAAAATCTATAAGTTATAATAAACAGGAAATTGCTTTACTGGGATTAACAGGAGCTTACGGCATTCCTTTTTTAATAAGCCAAAATGCAGATAGAGCAGATTTATTCTTTTTGTACATAACCATCATTAATTGTGGTGTTGTTTTTTTATCCATGCGAAAGCAATGGAAGTTATTGAGCAGAATTACACAAACCATTACATGGATATTATTTATAGGGTGGGCTTCGGTAAGATACCAGCCGAATCAAAAAGCTATAGGTGTAATTTTTCTTTTTATATTTTTTATTCTTTTTTCTATTTCTATATTGGGCAGAAAAATTCTTTATAAAGAAAAATTACTTCAGCAGGATGCCCACCAGTATTTGATTAACAATGTTGCTTTTTACATTGCTGCTATACTCATATTCGCTCATAATATGGCTAACCAGCAATTGGTAGCAGTAAGTGGATTTACGGGTTTATTTGTTGGTGCGCAGGTTTTGGCTTTATCTTATTTTATGGATGAAGAAAAAAACCTGAAGAATATATTGATTTCATTAGCTCTCTTACTTATTATGTTTTTCGTTGCTTTTCAATGGAAAGGAATTACAGTAACCTTATTATGGTTGTTTATGGCTGTTATTGTTTTTGCTTCAGGAATATTTTATAAATCCATTGCTTTAAGAATGGCAGGTATGAGCGTAATAGGATTAACCCTTTTAAAACTGATCTTGTTCGATAGCATGAGTTTTGGTACTATACAAAAAGTAATTGCTTATTTAATTGTAGGTGTTTTGTTACTTGTTGTTTCTTTTTACTACCAAAAGTTTAAGGAAAAGCTTTTTAATGATTGATTACTTCCTGCTATAATTAGGAGCTTCTCTTGTTATTTCTACATCATGTGCATGACTTTCACGCATACCTGCATTTGTTATTTTTACAAATTTTGCTTGTTGTAATCCGGCAATATCTTTTGCGCCACAATAACCCATACCGGCACGTAATCCTCCTGTAAACTGGTACACTATTTCTTTTAAATATCCTTTATACGCCACACGTCCTTCAATGCCTTCAGGTACATATTTTTTATTATCTGCTTCTGTATCTTGAAAGTAACGATCACTGCTACCTGTAGCCATGGCACCTAAGGAACCCATTCCACGGTATTCTTTAAACTTTCTTCCTTCATATATAATAGTTTCTCCGGGACTTTCTTCCGTGCCGGCAAATATGCTTCCTATCATTACGCAATCTGCCCCGGCGGCAAGTGCTTTTACCATATCGCCGGTATAACGTATGCCTCCATCTGCTATTAATGGAATGTGTTTGCTTTTTAATGCCGCATGTGCCTGCATAATTGCTGTTAGTTGTGGAACACCCGCACCGGCAACAATTCTTGTTGTACAAATAGAACCTGGTCCTATACCAACTTTTACAGCATCAGCCCCGGCATCAGCCAATGCCTGTGCACCTTCAGTAGTGGCAACATTTCCTGCAATAACATTCAGATTTTTAAAATTCTTTTTTACCTCTTTTAAAGATGATAAAATGCCCTGTGAGTGTCCGTGAGCACTATCCAAACATAATATATCAACACCAGCATGCTGCAAGGCTGCAACGCGGTCAAGTAAATCAGAAGTAACACCAATGGCAGCACCAACCAATAACCTGCCTAAATCATCTTTTACTGCATTCGGATAACTGCTTACCTGTAATATATCACGGTATGTAATTAAACCGATTAATATACCTTCTTTATTTACAACAGGTAATTTTTCAATTTTATAATTTCTCAGAATGTTTTGAGCTTTCACAAGGTCTGTCCCTTCAGGCGCTGTAATCAGGTTTTCTTTTGTCATTACTTCACTTACTTTCCTTGTAAGATCTTCTTCAAATCGCAGATCGCGATTAGTGAGAATACCCGCTAATTTTTTTTCGCCATCTATAATAGGTATGCCGCCAATTTTATTGTCACGCATTAACCTTAATGCATCACCCAAAGTTGCATCAACAGGCAACGTAATAGGATCTATGATCATCCCGCTTTCGCTACGTTTTACTTTTTTAACCTGTTGTGCCTGCCTTTCAATGCTCATGTTTTTATGCAAAATGCCAATACCACCTTCCCTGGCAAGTGCTATAGCAAGTGATGCTTCCGTAACGGTATCCATGGCTGCGGACAGCATTGGAATATTTAGCGTTATATCTTTTGAAAGTTTTGTTTTGATTTCTACATCACGGGGTAAAATTTCTGAAAAAGCCGGAACCAACAGCACATCATCAAAAGTCAGTCCTTCAATAAATTCTTTAGATGAGGGAAAATTATTTGCAGCCATAGGCAAAGATAAGGGGAGTATTGATTGTTATATTTTCATGATTTTTGTTTTACATTTTCTGGAAACAATTTTTTTATTGATATACTTGAGGAATAAATTTAAATAATAAGCAGGTAATGAAATTGCATAAAATAGTTCTCTTTATCATTATACTAAAATGTTCTACTATCTCATTTGCACAGGAAAAATATATTGTTACATTATCCCCGGCTATAATGATGCCCGGAGGAGTAATAGCTGTACAACCGGGAATGGGCATTAACATTAATGATGAATGGAAATTACAAGCAGATTTTGCTTTTGCTCAATCACAGCAATCAAATGATCGCTTTGAAAAAACAAGTTTTTTTCGCACAAGCCTCGAAATAAAAACTTTGGCAGGCATTTCTGCAATGTATGACAAGTACATTTCTCTTCAGGTGGCTTATAATTTCAGAACTTTAACTGACCGCGATTCAGGAAGTTATAAAAGTGCCAGAAACGGAGCTGCTGATTATTCGTACAGTAGTACACTAATTAAATCTCCTGTTTTATCAATGGCATTAAAAACCGGAAGAGAATATGAAATTGGTGAACGGTTTATTGTTGATGTTTTTACAGGGCTTGGTTTCAGAACCATTTTTACTAAATATATGCCACAAGGTTTGCATCCTAATACGGTTGTGCAACCTCCCTTACATTTTTCCGGAAATCCTGCCTGGAAATGTAATTGCACCCAAACCCGATTGCATTTTGTAACAGGTTTTAGATTAGGGGTCAGGATTTAACTAAGCTTGTATAATTTTCCAGGTAGGCTTTGAACCACACCTTGCAATTCAAGATTTAAAATAGCTGCAGCCACAGAACTGCTGGTTAATCCGCTTCGTATGTTTATTTCATCAATATGAACAAATTCTTTTTCCTGTAAAAGATTTACTACCTGCTTTTCTTCAGCAGTCATTTCAATAAATAATTCTCTTTGCTGCAATGGTTTTTTATTTTTTACCTGTTCCTTCCAACCCATCACCTCCAGCAATTCATCTGCATCGGTTAGTAAAATAGCTTTATTATATTTTATAAGATGATTACAACCGCTGCTAGATTTATCATTTACTCTGCCAGGCACTGCAAAAACATCCCTGTTGTAAGCATCAGCAAGTTTTGCTGTAATCATACTGCCCCCTTTACTATTGGTTTCAACAACAATTGTTGCATCGCTGATACCTGCTACTATTCTGTTGCGTAAAGGAAAGTTATGTTTGTCAGGTTTGGTGCCACTAAAAAACTCTGAAAGTAAGCCGCCTCCATGTTTGATCATATCTTTTGCAAGGACTACGTTTTCCGAAGGGTAAATTTTATCCAACCCGTGACCAACAACACCTACGGTGGGGATATTATTTTTGACACTTGATTTATGTGCAATTGAATCAATTCCAAAAGCAAGTCCGCTAACAATAATTATATTTTCATTAGCCAGGTCTTTTATTAATTTTTCAGTAAAGCTTTTACCGTATTCAGTATGACTACGGGTGCCAACAATAGAAATTACTTTTGAAGCATTTAAATCAGCTTCACCTTTATAAAATAAAATTGTTGGAGAATCATAGCAATTTAGGAGGCGCTTTGGATAAGCATCGTCAGTTAGAAATAGAGGTTTGATTTTATACTTTTCAATAAAAGCAATTTCTTTTTCTATGGTTTTAAAATCTGCAAAACTCTTTATTGACCTGGCACGAACAGAACCTATGCCTTCAATCTTTTCCAGTTCTGTTTTCTTGGATTTAAAAACAGAAGGGGCATCACCAAAATGCTGAACAAGAATTTTTGCCTGTACATCACCTATATTAGGAACCAGTGTTAACGCAATTTGATACAGAAGATGAGAGCTCATTAGATAACGCAATCATCAAAAGTAATTATTTAGCAATAACCTTTAATTCTGTTCTGCGGTTTTTGGCTTTTCCCGATTCAGTACTATTATCAGCTATAGGTTTCGATTCTCCAAATCCTTTGGCTGTTAATCTTGAAGGAGATATACCATTCTGGGCTAAATAAGCAACAACAGCTTTAGCACGGTTTTCTGACAGTTTTAAATTATCCTGGTCTTTACCAACATCGTCAGTATGACCTTCTATTTGAATTTTAATTGTATTGTTTTCCTGTAATAATTGAACAATCTTATCAAGTTCTGCCTGCGATTCACTCTTTAAATCAAACTTATTTACATCAAAAAAGATATTCTTTAATACGACAGCTGCATTCACTTCAATTGGTTGCAGTGGAATATCTTTTCTATAGGTTGAATCAGGTGATTCAGATTTTAAAAAATAATTATCACTGTAAAACAGGTATCCTTTACGATTTACATTAAATGCATAATCTTTTCCAACAGGTAGAGTAATTAAATAATTACCGGTTTCATCTGTTTGAACTTTGGAAATAACCTGTTTATTTGAAAGATCAATTAATTCTACGGAAGAAGGTATTCCTGCTTTGGTTTTAATGTCATATACCTGTCCCTTCACCCAAAATGTTTTAAAAGGTTGTATATCTTCTCTTAATTGAAAACTGTAAATATCCAGACCACCACGGCTATCGCTTCTGTCACTGGCATAATAAGCTGTTTTACCATCTGCTGCAATAAAGATGGTTGCTTCATTATGTATAGTATTGATAGGGTAACCTAAATTTTCAGGTTTGCTCCACTTATTATCTGTTCCTCTACGTGCAATAAATAAATCTTCTTCACCATAGCCAGGTAAACCATTTGATGCAAAATATAATGTTTGGTTATCTGCATGAATGAAGGGACTTGTTTCTTCACCCGGTGTATTAATTTCCGAACCTAAGTTTTCAGGTTCACCCCATCTGCCATTGGGTTGTAATCTGGAAACATAAATGTCACTTCCTCCAAAACCACCGGGCCTGTTGCTGGCAAAATAAAGTTCTTTTTTATCTGGTGATAAACTGGGTTGGGAATCCCAATGTTCAGAATTTATTTTATTTCCCAGGTTTACTGCTTCACTCCAGCCATTTTCAGTTAGATAAGAAATATATAGATCGCAACCACCCATTCCTTTCGGGCGATGGCAACCTGTAAAAATTAACCATTCACCATCTTGTGAAATGTTTTGTGCACCTTCATTCAATGGAGTATTGATATTACCGGGTAGTGGATTTGCTTTTTGCCATTTGCCGTCAATTTTTATACTACCAAAAAAATCTTCGTTTGTGTTATTTAATTTTCTGGTAAATATGAGTTTATCATTTTCTATGGGTATGGTTGGAAAATACTCAGAGAACGCTGAATTGATTTCATCACCTAAATTTTCTGGCGCAAAAACATAAGTACTATTTAATTTCTTTTTTTCATATTCAACAGCAAATTCAAATGTTTTCTTCCTGAATTCAGCAGCTTTCCTGGTATTTGGATTTATTCTTTCCCTTGTTAATAAGTTATTAATTGCATCCAACGCTTTATCAAACTGACCAAGACCTGCTAAATTAATTGCATAAGGCAGGCGATAACCCCAGGTATAATCAGCATCCAGTGCAAAGGCTTGTTCATATTTTAATATACTTTGCCGGTAATCTTTTATTTGACCAAAAACGCCAGCTAAGGAAAGATAGGCATCAATATATTTTGCATCTTTTTGAATAGCATCTTCCAGGTATGAGATTGCCTCTTTATACCTTGCATCCTGCGCTCTTTCTAAACCTGAATTATATGATTCTACTGCTTTTTTATTGATTTTAGATATATCGTATTGCGAAAAGGAACTGAAGTTGGAGAAAAGAAGACATAAAAAGCCTGTAATAGCTATAAGGTTTTTCATGTGTTGAAGTTAAGCAGTATTATTTCCGGATGAAATAGGGAAGAAAATTTTAACAACTGAAACTAAGTTAACTAAGGAACATTTATGTATTTGTGTATCTGCAGGGAGAGTTGCCACTGTGGGTTGGTTTTGATATAATCAATAATGGAAGGAGTAACCTGTATTGCTTTTTCCCATTCCGGTTGCAGGTATAATCTGCAGATTTTGGAAACTTTTGCTTCATATGCTTCTGCCCATTTAAAATCTGATTGATTGAAAATGATAATTTTTAATTCATGTGCATGAGGTAAAACTTCAGGTAAAGGAGCTTTAAATTTTTTTGGTGAAAGTGTAATCCAATCCCACGTTCCGCTTAGAGGTGAACTACCTGATGTTTCAATATGGGTTTTATAACCGGCACCTGTTAATTCTTTTGTTAAATCTGAAAGATCATGGAGTAGTGGTTCACCGCCTGTTATTACAACTATTTCGGCAGGAGTAGTTTTTATAAATTGTAAAAGTTCCTGAGATGCAATATGTGGAAACTTGCTGCCGTCCCAGCTTTCTTTTACATCGCACCATACACAACCCACATCACATCCACCTAACCTTATAAAATAAGCTGCTTTGCCCTGGTGAAAACCTTCGCCCTGCAAAGTATAAAAATGCTCCATCACCGGCAGGGTAAGCTTTTTTTCCGTTTGTTCTTTATAGGCAACTTTTAAAATCATTAAGAAAAAGCTAGAGGTTACTAGAGTAAAAACTTATGTTAATAAAATTTAAACTTCTCTGCAAAATTACTGCACCCGCAAAAGTAAAACTCATTATTGCTATCCGGATGTCATCTTTAACAGTTATTATATTTCACATCATTCAAAGTGTTTTACTGAACAAGCTTTGAAAGTGTTTTTCATTAGTGCTGCAATGGTCATGGGTCCCACACCACCGGGAACAGGAGTAATAAATGAACACTTGGGTGCAACCTCTTCAAAAGCAACATCACCTTGTATGCTATAACCAGATTTTTTAGATGCGTCCAACACTCTTGTAATTCCAACATCAATTACAACGGCACCTTGTTTTACCATATCTTCTTTTACAAATCCGGGTTTACCCAGCGCAGCTATAAGTATATCGGCTGAAGCTGCAAATTCATTTAAATTTTTTGTGTGTGAATGACATATAGTGACTGTGCAATTACCTGGGTTAGCAGAAGCACTTAATAATATGCTCATGGGACGACCTACAATATTGCTTCTCCCAATTATTACAGCATGTTTTCCTTTAGTTTCAATTTTATAATGTTCAAGCAATAATAAAATACCATAAGGAGTAGCCGGTATAAAAGTTGGATGTCCAAGAACCATTTTTCCAACTGTACCCGGATGAAATCCATCCACATCTTTTGATGGATCAATGGTATTAATAACTTCTTCGGCTGATATATGTTGGGGCAAAGGGAGTTGTACCAATATACCGTCTACATCCGGGTCTGTATTTAAATCCCTGATTTTATCTAATAATTTTAATGAACTTACTTCTTCTTCAAAATGGATGAGTGTTGATTTAAACCCAACCTCTTCACAGGCTTTTACTTTTGCTGCTACATATGTTTCACTGGCTCCGTTATTGCCTACTAACACTGCTACAAGATGTGGAACTGTTTTACCATTTGTTGATAATTGTGCTACTTCCAGTTTTAATGAATCTTTTATTGCCTGTGAAGCTTCTTTGCCATTAAGAATTTGCATGGCGCAAAGGTAAAGGCATGAAGCATATAAGGAAAACCAGCCAAAACATATATTTAATATTAGTAGTATATAGATGCTTTCCCTTAACTTAGAAAAAAACAACGAGTTTGCGATACATCCTGTCAGTGATGTTACTTTTATATTTTTGCTTTGCTTCAAAAGCACAAACTGTACGTACTCCTATATCTTCAGCTTATACCACCGTTGACGCTTATTCAAAAAGTTTTTCTAATGCATTGTCATTTACTGCTAACCAGGCATCTCTTGCTTCCATTTCTACATTTTCTGCTGGATTACTGGCTGAGAAAAGGTTCCTTGTAAATGAATTATCATTTTACCAGGCAGGTGTTGCTTTACCGGTTAACAGTGGCGTATTTGGATTTAGCGGAAGTTATTTTGGCAGCCATTATAATAATGAAATTGTTGCAGGCTTGGCCTATGGCAGAAATTTAGGATCTAAACTAAGTATTGGGGCACAGTTTAATTACTATACTATAAATGTTGCAGGATATGGTAGTTCGGGAACTGTAAATGTAGAAGCCGGTGCATTATTGCACCTTACCGAAAATTTTAAGGCAGGGCTGCATGTTTATAATCCTACAGGCAGCAAATTCTTTAAACAGGAAGATGAAAAACTTCCGGCTATATATTCAATGGGCTTTGGGTATGAAACTTCGGAAAAATTTTTCCTTATGGCACAAATACAAAAAGTACAGGATAGAGATATTAATGTATCAGGCGCCATGCAATATAAATTTGATCCTCATCTTTTTGCACGGGCAGGTTTTGCATCAGCAACTTCTTCTTATTTTTTGGGAATAGGGATATTATTAAAACATTTCAGACTGGATGCAACAGCTTCTGTTCATCCCCAGTTAGGATTTACACCTGGAATTATGATGCTATATCAACAAAAAGAAAAGTGAGACAGCTACTATTAACAGCCATATTAATTTTCATTTTTCCTGTTGTTGTTTATACACAGCAAGTACCTGCACAAACAGAACAACAATTAGAAAATCTTACAGAAGCTTTGGAAGAAGATATTGATGATGATAATTACTTAATGCATTTACAATATTTTTTAAAACAC
>MWWA01000285.1_pt1 | contig 13846 bp, 8 predicted proteins | sample 1047341 | NCBI WGS metagenome assembly MWWA01 (sample SAMN06349978, study PRJNA376086) | soil metagenome | isolation source: MS5-1 sample Antarctic (ecotone) soil | place: Antarctica | collected 2015-01-13
ATATGATCAAGCACATACTTAACAATTTTTAGTATTCTGAAGGGCATCGCATGTATTGGATAGTCTGCTATGTATCCTTCCACAAAGCCTGAAGGGCTTCAATTTTAATAACCCGGTAGGGAAACATGGTAAACGATAGAAGTTTGCCCACAACCCTGAAAGCCGAATGCCTTATAATTCAGAATATGATCAAGCACATACTTAACAATTTTTAATATTCTAAAGGGCATCGCATGTATTGGATAGTCTGCTATGTATCTTTCCACAAAGCCTGAAGGGCTTCAATTTTAATAATCCTGATTTGCAACCGGGGTAAATGACGGGAGTTTGTGTACCCTGAAAGGGTTGAATGCCTTATAATTCAGAATATGATCAAGCACATACTTAATAATTTTTAATATTCTAAAAAAGGCATCGCATGTATTGGATAGTCTGCTATGTATCTTTCCACAAAGCCTGAAGGGCTTCAATTTTAATAACCCTGGTTTGCAACCGGGGTAAATGACGGGAGTTTGTCTATAACCCTGAAAGGGTTGAATGCTTTATGAACAGCACATAGTTAAAAACATTTAGTATTCTCTATTTCTCAAAATAATTCTTAAAATGCTTAGAACGAAAGTAATGAGGAATGCCATTTTTTAATACTGCAATTTGTACACTAATCCCTTTCATTTTCCTGGCCATCTTCAATGCTTTTTTTATTGGTAAAATGCTGCACGCCTTTGTGAGCCAATCAGCCTGGTATCCATGCGGAGAAATAACTGTTACATTTCTTGAACTTGTCAGTGCGATGCCAGTGGATGGGTCTATAACATGAGAATATCTGGTTCCGTCAATTTCCACAAACTGATACAGGTCTCCCGAAGTTGCAACGGCTTGATTTTTTACCAGTAGTTGCTGATTCATTATTTCTTCAGACCCGGGTTGATTGATTCCTACATGCCAGCCATTTACGCCTTCGGGCACATCTCCTGCTACCAGGTCGCCACCCGCATCTGCAAGTACATAAGGAAATCCTGATGAAAACAAGCGATCACAAACTTTTTGCGCAACTTCTCCTTTTGCAACACCTCCGAGATCTAATTGCATTCCTTTTTTTGCCAACCGGACTGTAGCGGAATTTTTATCCAGCATAATAAGATGTACTCCCGTTTTATTCATCGCGCTGTCAATTGCTTTTTGTGATGGCAAAATTTTCTCAGCCCTCGCCTTTCTCCACAATCGAACCAGGGGACTAATCGTAATATCGAAAGTGCCGTTACTTTTTTTTCCTGCATCCACTGATTTTTTCAGGATGTCATACAGAGGTTCGGAAACATTTACCCATGCGCCCGAGCCTGCAGTTTTACAAAGCCTGTTCAGTTCGCTTTCCGGTAGATAGTCGCTAAATATTTCATTAAGGGTATCCACCAGCAGGAAGGCGGAAGCGGCAGCTTTTGCAGCCTGTAGGGAATCCTCTGCATACATGACAATATTAAATGGTGATCCCATTTTTGGCTGTGTAAAACTAAATTTCCTGTATTGTGCATTCGCATGATAATATAGACTGCACGTCAGGAACATCAGAATTATCCGGTGAGGCATTAGCCAAGTTAATTCATCTTCAAATATGCCTGGGGACGGTTAATCTTTCAACTTTATGATAATGGGTTTAAATTTATAGATGCAAAAAATTTTTCTTTCAATACTTATCATACTACACTTTCAAATAATCGCTGCACAGGTTTTGGTCAGTCAGGAGCCCAGGCATCATCCCGTTTTTGAAAATGAGCAAGTGAGAATTTTGAATGTTATTTTACCGCCGGGGGATACGACTCTCTATCATATTCATAACACACCATCTGTTTTTATTCCCTTCACCAAAACGCTAACCGGCTCTCAGAAATTAGATGAAAGTCCCGGAGAAGGCACATCAACCGCTGGCGCAGCCTGGTTTGAAAATTTGTCGCCACCGGCAATTAAGATCCATCGTGTCTGGAATATGGATACCAGCGATTTTCATGTAATAGATGTTGAGCTACTTCAAAGTAGTGCTGGTAGGCCAGGCCGGGCTATCCGGAAAAATAATTTAGCTATCGTCATTGATACGCCATGGGTAAGGGTTTACAAACTGCATCTTCAGAAACAGGAATTATTTGAATCCGAAAATTTGGGTAGTAGTTATCTCCTCGTTGGTCTGCAAGAGTCAACTGTAAAGTTTACCGGCAATAAAAGCAACGACGATCTTCATATACAAACAGGTTGGTTTCAATGGATAAAAAAAGGCGAATTTTTTTCTTTATCAAATACTACGGACGAGAGTATCGAGTTCATATTGATGGAACTACCGTAATATAAGAAGGGAAAAATGATGAGGAAAAAATAACATTGATCTAATATTCAGGCAACAAGGTCTCCCTATTTTTATCCCAGCGTCTTATGTCATTCAAAGAATATATCGTAAAAATCGATCAGTTGTTTTTTGTACTGATCAATAACGATTCCCAAAATAGCTTTTGGGATCATTTGATGATATTCGTACGTACTCCATCATCATGGATACCACTCTATGTTTTCATGGTTATTTTTTTTATAAAAAGAACAGGGAAAAGTGCCTGGCTCCCGGTTTTATTTTCGTTGATGACATTTGTTATTACTGATATTGTGAGTGTGCAACTAAAGGAAACATTTGACAGGTTAAGGCCGTGTGCGGATCCTGCGATGGCCATTTATATACGGGAAATCGTTAATTGTGGAGGCCTGTATTCTTTCCCATCATCGCATGCTGCCAATCATTTTGGACTTGCCACGTTTTGGTATTTTTTTATTCGAAAAATTACCGGGTCCCGATGGCATTGGCTTTGGGCCTGGGCCGCACTAGTCTGTTATGCCCAGGTGTATGTTGGCAAGCATTTTCCTATCGATGTTTTTGCAGGTGCCATTCTGGGGTTTATTTCAGGTATGCTGATGCAGAAGTTGTTTTTTTATTTCTGGAATGCAGGCCTTCGCTATAGTTCAGTATTGTCAATTTTTCAACGGTCGTAATGTATTACTAACCATACGCGATTTTTCTAATTCTCATTAATTTTTTGAATTATTGCAGTTATCGTTTAGATTTGAATAATCTTGCTCGTACAACCACCGTACTGCTTAATGAAAAAACAATTCGTAACACATATTAATTACCAAAACAAAAATCATGAATTCCAATCTTTCTAAATTCTTTATGCTATTGCTTTGCGTAGCAATTGCATTTACTAGTTGTAAAAAAGGTGATACAGGTCCTCAGGGGGATCCCGGCACCACGGGAGCCCAGGGTCCGGCGGGTCCACAAGGTCCACAAGGTGAGACAGGAACTGCCAATGTTATTTATTCAGCCTGGCTTGATGTGACCTATGATGCAGATACTATTAAAACCGGGTCAGTTATTGACACGCTTGGCTATTTTGCAGAAATAGATGCGCCAAAGCTGGATTCCGGCATCCTTGCAAAAGGAGAAATGAAAGTGTATATCAACCTGGGGACAGCCGCTGATCCCGCAGTTGCGCCATTGCCATATTTTGATATCTATACCGGCATCAGTATTTCCCCTACATTTTTGCTCAACAGCATTTTCCTTTATGCAGATATTAATGCCAGCACTGTTACCCAGGGTGGAAATACTTTCTTGCAATACAGGTATATCCTAATACCCGGAGGTACGGCCGGTCAGTATAAGGAAACCGACTGGAATGATTATAACCAGGTGAAAAAAGTATTGGGACTAACGGAATAAAATTATTTAAGAAGTTTAAGGCAACTCACAGTTAGCCTTATCTCTTTTATTTGTTTTCTTCTTCATTAAAAAGTTTGGCGAATTCAGTTTGCCAAACTTTTTTTAGCCGATCAACATACTTTGGGAATTTCCACGGGAGAAAACAACTTTTCGGAAATGAATGATTCCCGTTAATGGAGATTAACGTTGATCTGTAATTCTTTCAACTGCTGTTCATCAATTGTAGAAGGGGCGTCAATCATCACATCGCGGCCGCTGTTATTTTTTGGGAAAGCAATAAAATCGCGGATAGATTCACTTCCTCCCAGAATGGCGCATAGCCGGTCGAAGCCAAACGCAATACCACCATGCGGAGGTGCGCCATATTCAAAAGCGCCCAGGAGGAAACCGAATTTGTGTTTTGCTTCTGCCTCACTCATCCCCAGTGCTGCAAACATTTTTTCCTGCAATGCTCTTTGAAATATCCTGATCGAACCACCGCCTACTTCATTGCCGTTTAAGACCATATCATACGCATTGGCTTTTATTTTCGAATAGGGATGCTCGAGGTATTTATCAGCATTTTTAATGACCGGATCACTATTGATCATTACTTCAATGTCTCCGGGCTTTGGCGAAGTAAAGGGATGATGACGTGCTACCCAGCGATTGTTTTCTTCATCATATTCGAATAAAGGAAAGTCCGTAACCCAGACCAATCTAAATTCTTCAGGTTTGCGAAGCCCTAACCTCTCGCCCATGAACAACCGAAGTTCACTGATTGCCTTTCTTGTGCGTTCTTCTTTGCCGGCAAGTATCAGGATCAGATCGCCTGCATTCGCCTTGCAAAATGCAAGGGTCTCCTTCAATTGGTCTTCAGTGTAAAATTTATCAAAGCTGCTTTTGACGGTATTGTCATGATTATATTTTATAAAAGCCAGACCTCCCATTCCAATTTGAGGACGTTTTACCCAATCCGTTAATTCATCTGTTTGCTTTCTTGAATATTCACTACACCCCGGAATGCTAATAGCCACAACGGTTTCGGCATTTTTGAAAACAGGAAATTCTGTATTATCTAATGTTGGCAGATGATTTTTACCTTCTGTTTTTAAATTAGCAACCTTCATTTCAAACCTGGTGTCCGGCTTATCATTTCCATAGTTCCACATCGCTTCTTCCCACGTCATTCTCTCCACAGGCTCCGCATAATCTATATTTTTTACTTCTTCGAAAATAAATTTAACCAGCCCTTCGAACATTTGGATAATATCTTCCTGTTCCACGAAAGCCATCTCGCAGTCAATTTGGGTAAATTCAGGCTGGCGGTCAGCACGAAGGTCTTCATCGCGAAAACATTTTACTACCTGGTAATAACGATCATATCCGCTAACCATCAGTAATTGCTTAAATGTTTGAGGGGATTGGGGAAGTGCATAAAACTCACCTGGGTTCATCCTGCTTGGAACTACAAAATCGCGGGCCCCTTCGGGAGTAGATTTGATCAGGAATGGTGTTTCAATATCAATAAAATTATTTCGGTGCAAATAATTTCTGGCTGCCCGGTTCACGGCGTAGCGCAATTCAATATTTTTTCTAACAGTATTTCTTCTCAGGTCGAGAAACCTGTATTTCATACGAAGATCTTCACCTCCATCTGTATCATCCTGAATGGTAAATGGGGGAGTGGCTGATTTATTCAGCACTTTAAAATCAGATATAATAATTTCTATTTCCCCTGTCGGAATATTTTTGTTTTTATTGCTGCGCTCATTTACTGCCCCTGTCACCTGCAATACAAATTCTCTTCCGAGTGAAATTTCATCCAGCTTTTTAGTCAATGATTCATTAAACAATAATTGTGTAATGCCATAACGGTCACGCAGATCAACAAAAGTGATACTTCCAAATTTCCTGATAGTTTGTACCCAGCCGGCCAAAGTCACTTCTTTTCCTGCATCGTCAATCCTTAATTCACCACAAGTGTGTGTTCTGTACATCTATATAATTTTTTTATTGAAAACGGCAGCAAAGATAAATAAAGGATGAAAGTAATTTTCATAAGATGGGAATAGGCATCAAACCTACTATTGAATCAAAGAAAAAAACTAATACAAGGCTTGTTTTTACATCGTCACTGCTTTCTCCGGATTTACGGGTTTCCAAATAATATAATAATAGGCTAAAATGAGGATGCCTATAGCAAAAGGCAGTATCGAAAGGTATTTATATGTGATGCCATACATGAATTCGGTTTCATCGAAACCAAAAAATTCACTGATCATCCAATACGAGTTGGCGGTGATCCAAACAACGATGGCAAGGTTGTGGCAAACTTCTGACATGAAATGCCGGGTGCGGTAAGCAATGATGATGGCAATGCATAAAGTAGGTGCAATCATGGCAATACCAAGCGATCTCCAGATCATGCACCAGCTGATGTCTTTAAACAGCCAGAAAACGATATGTAAATTTTCCATTTTACGGTATCGTAGGGGAATGGTGTAAACTTCTTCAGCCATTTGTTTTTAGGAGTAAAAATAAGGGAGCTGAGAGAATTTGGAATTTCGAAAAATTCAGAACTCACAAACATCACACAACACGTAACATTCAAAACAAAAATGCAGCTACTCAACACTTACCCTTACTCCCTCACTATGCGCCGTAAACTCCGGTGCATACATACACTGAATAGTTGTAATGCCATTACTGAATTTTCCGGCATGCGTTACAAACATTGAATATTCGAAAACGTAGGTTCCTTTATTTAAATAGCCAAAAAAGAAATTGGTGCTTACATCTTTTGTTGTTTCATAATAGCCGAGGCCATCCTGGTATTTATAGGCACTGAGTACATTAACAGGCTCCATGCAGGAAGCCCGCATATCTTTCATGTGTACATATTCCATATCACGGTCAACACGTAATTCAATCCTGACCGTTATTTTATTGCCAATAGAAATTTTATCACCATCATTGATTGGCTGAAGTACCGGTCCATTATCCGTATTCTTTTCTATGAATAATTTTTTACTGAGCTTGAGTGGGGTTTCCGCAAAAGTAATTTTATCAAGGTCTTCAAAGTATTGCCAATAGACACTTCCCCACGACGCAGATGAAGCATTGCTGTTCTTATTGCTTTGATCACTGCTAACAGATACAGATATATTTCCCATTATGGAGTTTATTTTATCTCCGCCGATTTTTCTTTTAAAATATCCGGTACCCGCTTGCTGCTTTTCGCTTTTATTGTTAATCGAAGTATTGCCCAGTTTGATCGTTACTGTCTTTTCTTCAGATAACCAATCAGTGCCCTGCAGTAACAATGCATAACAGGCATCAGCAGTTGCCTTAGTCGTTTTCCAGTTATTGGTTTGCTTATTTTTCAGCAGCCAGGTTTTGAGATCATCAATTGTCTTTTGATCTTTTTCAATTTCAGAAAATGCTTCGATCATCATGGCCTGAGATTCTATAGGAGCCTGGTACCACCAATATCCATGTTGATCCCATTCTTTCCAGTACATGCCTAACTCTTCATTGTTAATAGAATTTTCCTTCAGGGATCTGATAATAGCATTTGGTGTTGCTGCATCCTTGGTCCTGTTAAGAGATAAGGCGATCATAGCCTGCATGTAGATGCTTTGTTTCAGCCAGTATTTTTGGGCCTGCTCACGATAGTAGTTGTAAGCAATCTTTGAGGAGGCAGCAATAGCATCCTCCGGAAAAAAGCTGCGCATGTATAAATATTGAATAGATATCGCAGAAAGATTGTTTTGTGTCAGGTCGGCTTTATATTTTATCAATTGATCGTAATCATCTTTGATCTTGTTATCAAGATAAGGAATAGCTCTCTTTAAAATATTTTGTAAGGCGCTTTCCTGGAATGCAGGCAGTGCGTTTAGTTTTTTAAGATGACCGATTCCGGTGACGATGTATTGAGTCATGTAGCGATCATCACGCCCGCCTTTGAACCAGACAAACCCGCCATTCGGTGATTGCATGTCAGCCAACTTAGTTAAAGAAGATTCTAATTGCATACTCATTTTTACGGCATCAAAGAGCAAAGCAATATTTTTCTTTTGTTGTTCTTCGCTTTGTGCTTGCAATACCCACGGAGTTTCCTCCAATAAAACCGATTTCAATTCTTCATTTTTCTGAAGGTTGCTCTGCAGCGCGGCAGTATCTATCGTTTTCCATTTTTCGAATATGGCTTTGATCTTCGGAGACGCATCCACAATCTTCTTTGCCAAAGCATTTGCATAGTAGCGGTTAAAAGTTTGTTCAGCACATTCGTAAGGATACTCCATCAAATAGGGTAACGACTGTACGGCATACCAGGCTGGGTTCGTGGTGTACTCGACAGTAAGTGCATAATTACTTAAGGTACTGCTGTTTCCGGAAGCGATGAGTTTATCAAATTTAAAATCTTTCGTGCCGGTACCTCTCATAGGTAATGGCATTGTCTCGGTCACCAATGCCCGGTTTGTTACAACGGGAATGGCTGCTTCCTCTCCATCGCTTATCTCCCCGGCTTTCGCAATTATCCTGTAAACAACAGCTTCATTAAAATTTTTGGGAACCTCTATTGTGAAAGTAACCAAGGAGCCTTGTCCGGCCGCAACAGTAAATGTTTTTATACCGGAAATATTTTTAAACCAACTATCAACCGGATTCATCGTGGTTGCATTTAGTAAATGCAACTCAGCATTTCCATGTAGTATTTTATCGCTAAGGTTTGTAATCCTCGCACTGAATTTCATTTGGTCGCCTTCTCTTAAAAAACGTGGAGCGTTTGGTTGCACCATCAATTCTTTTTGTGTGATTACGGTTTTCGTCGCATACCCACTTGCAAGGTCTTTGGTATGCGCCAGGGTCATCAGCTTCCATTGCGTTAATGCTTCCGGCATAGTGAAGCTGAATTCTATGCTTCCATCTTTATCTGTTCTTAACTCCGGAAAGAAGAAAGCTGCTTCATTAAAATTTTTTCTGATTTGGATTTGGGATTGATCAAGTGGTTTTATTTCCTCCTTTTTTTCCAGATCCATTTGTCCATCAACATTTGAGTCGCTTTTATTTTTGATACCCATTGCGGTCGCCACTACCGCGTCAAGCCTTGATTCCCGTACATCAATTCCGGCGACTTTACCTTGCAAAGCCACTGAAGGTGCGGAAATTTCCCTCATTTCATTGGAAACATTTCTGGCACCGCGGATCATCACGTTGTAGTTTTTTTGAAATATCAACACATCGTAATTTTTTTCTTTTGGTTGGATATATCGTTCATTCCAGTATTTCTCGACCGATTGAACAGTTGCAAAATTTTGAAGTCCCTGCCATGCGCTTTTGCTTTTATACAAAGGCCAAACATCTATCGCATGCCATGCATGTGGTTTGAACTGATCAAGTGATGCGTCATACATTGCTGCCAGCATTTCCGCGGCCACTTTTTGCCCTTTGCTGCCTGATATCTTTACTTTCCATTTTTCTTCGCTGCCGGGGAGGGTTTTATCCCGGTAGGTGTTAAATGAAATATTTAACACCTTATTGCTCCAGGGAACATAGACGGTATTCGAAGCCATGTAAAACCTGTTGTCTTTTACAAAGAAGTAATTAACCCCAAATCCTCCACGGTCTTCTTCCGTAATATCGAAATCAAAAGTTTTTTTGTTCTCATTCAATTTGAGGAAATTAAATTTATCATTGTTGTCAAGAGAGGATTTCGAATTATTCCCTTCAAATTTTTGCTTGTTAATTTCCTCAATCAGGAAAACATTTTCGGCGGACGTTCCTGTTAACAGCTTAGCTATTTCTCCCGGCTGCACAATATTTTTTTCTGCAACATTCCACAAATACCCCGGACCCGGTAAAGTGTCTGACCTGGAATCGTATACCTGGAAATATTTTACATCCTTCACTTCTTGTCCATACCGGTCTTTTGCATTTGCTTCAATTACATACCAGCCTTGCCTGAATTTTAAATTTTTACTTTTATCCGAAGGACTCCTTATGGAGAATTTTGAACTGTTTGTTGAGTCATTTAGCTCAAAGACAACCTCACTTCTTTGCCATGTTTCTTTTTTTGTTTCATCTTTATATTCATCGTGCGGAAATAATTGAATGAATTCATTTTTATCTAAAATAAATTGATCGGGCTCTTCCCACAGCCTTTCCCGAATTAATCTTTTTGGTGGTTGCAGTTTATAAACTTTTACTTCGGCTTTTACAGTTTCCGGCTGGCCGCTCAGATTTTTGCTGGTAACAATTATTCTTTTCAGGCTGTCAATATCTACGATGTCTCCTTGCGATAACTTCACCTGTAACTCCAGGGCTTTGTAGCCAACCGGCACGGTGATTTCACCACTGCGTGTTTCACCATTTAAATCGGTGACGTCAGCTTCTACTTTATAATCGAAAACCGGATCTGTTTTTTTATCAACTTGCAGATCAGGAATAGCTGCAAAGCGTATAAAAAAATTGCCATCGGCATCAGTGGTTATTTCACCATACGTTATTTCCATTGGTTGTACTTGTGGAAAACCCTTGCGCCAAAACATCCAGGGATAAAGAAACCTGGCTATTCTTGTTACGCGGTAAGAAACTGATGCGCCACTAATATTGTTACCTGCGTATGCTTTCGCGTGCCCGGTAATTGTAACGGTGTCGTTTACCCTGTAAGTGCGTTTTAATGTATCAAATTCAGTGTAAAATTTTGGCCGTTTGTACTCCTCAACAGAAAAAGAAACCGATGAATTTTCGTATTCAAAAACATCAATTTCAAATGCACCATTCAGTTTATTTTCAGGCAGGCGAAATCTGCCATTGAATGATCCGAATTCATTTAAGATAACTTTAATTGAATCAACTTGCTGGCGGTTGGCATCCATTAAAATAACACTGATTGAATCTTTGTTCGCAAGCAAAACCGGCATGTTACTTTTCCATTCTTTTGTTACACCAATGCCTTTGAAATAAACCAATTGTCCCGGGCGATATATACTTCTATCTGTGAATAGAAAAACTTTGGCATTGTCCTCATCAAATTCTCTTTGGGTTTTATAGTCATAGTCATCAGTAGCATCGCCACTATAATAGTAATAATTGGTCCGCAAGTCATCCATGTTAAGACGGTCGTTTGCAAAACTGATGTCAAGCCTGAGCCGGGAGTTATAATCCTTTTCATCTTCCACTGAAATTTTTAAAAAGCCATTTTTATTAGCAAACTGTATTGGCAGTGGCGTAAAACGATCCCCGCTGGTGTTATAATCATATTCCTGTTTGAAAGGTTGCACCTTTGCTCCTGCTAAAGGTTGTCCCGTTGTCCGGTCAAGTATAAAAAATTCTTGACCATGCTGAATGAAACTAATATTTGATACGTAAAACTTTTGAGCGGCAAGCGGATTTTTATTTAAGCTAAAATCTTTTCCGGCACTTGCAAGTAATACATATTCGCCACTTTTCAAATCATCAATTTTTACTTCAACGCTATGCTCCATGTAATCCTCAGACGGTGGTAAGGGCTGAAACCAGGAATTGCCGGTTTCTTCTTTTACCAGACGCTGAAACAATTCATCGCTGCCACGGTTCTCTTCAAAATAGGCTTTGAGTTTTGGCGTAAGCGTAAGTATCCGCAGATAAAGAGTATTAAAATTTTTATATTTTACCAATGTTCGAAAGGGTAGTCCAGGCACATTAACTTTTTCAGTGGTAAGCCCAAGTATGGGATGTAATATCTGGGTTAGCAAATTTTTTGCATTGATTCCCCCTTCGCTATCTGGAAATTTTCTTACAACTTCATCCAGGATCGCCTTCGCTTTGCTGACCGAATATGCTGAGCTGTCCGGAACAGTTCCCTCCTTTTTACTTTCTCCATAAATAAATTGTGCCATTAAGTAAGAGGCTTGTGCTGCAGCAGGACTCGCGGGATAATTTTCATAAATTGTTTTTAAGGCCTGCAGGTAAAGACTATCCTTGTTTTGCATTACTCCAAATTGTTGTACAAAAGCGATCCTTTCAAGGTCAGCATCTATTAGCGCATCAGGCTTAGAGTCGTGTAAGTGCAATCGGAGTAACTCCTGAAAAATGAGCAATGCTTTGTGATGCAAAGAATTACTATCGTTTGTAGTAAAGGAATGTTGAATAAATTTTTCTGCGGGATCAAAAGAATTTTCATCCTTGATTTCAAAGGCATAAGAGGGCCTGGAAATATTACGTTCATCATTTTTAAAATAATCCAATGCCCGGTGTGCCAGCAGGTCATAAAGCGTTGGTCGCAAATACCTAACATTGCCTTTGCTAATGATAGCATCAAACGGTTCCAGTTTCGTTTGCTGCAATAGTTTTTCTTCTTTTAAAGAGGCGAGAAACAGTGCAGATATTCTCGCATGCAGGTCATCTGTCGTCCAGGTGTTAATATCATCTTTTTGAAAATTTACAGTATTTGTACGCTGGTAAAGTTGGTAGCGGTGTTGTTGAAAAAAATTCCAGTACATCTCGGCGGTTATACTTTCCAGAATTGATTTGGCAGGTTCTTTTACTTCAGCAATTTCGATCTGCAACGAGTCAATATTCTTTTGAGTCGAATTCTCGATAATATTTTCTTGCAGAGTAAGTTTGTAAATAAGCGCCTTGATCAACTGAACGTTATTATCCGTTTTTTTAGCCTTGATATAAATTTTATTTACTTCTTCCAGTGCAGACTTAGTAAGGCCTTTTTTGACGAATGAATCTACCTTGGCCCACTGATCAGCCGGCAAAGTTTTTTGAGAAAAGCATATGTGGCCGACAATGCCAAATGCAAGTAAGAAAAGCGTTTGTTTCAAATAAAAGTGAAATTTCATAAAAGTGATTTTTATTGAGGTCTGATAAGGTCCCATGAAGAATTTATTGGTAAGATGGTCTTGTCACTCACTTTGATGCACCGGAATTTGAAAATGCATAAAAAGCGGGGCGAGATGCAGACCAAGAAAGCGAATTGCAGGGGAATTGCTGCGTATCAATTGTGTAGAAGTTATGTTATTTCAGGTTGTGGTAAACCTTTTGTACGTCATCATCCTGCTCGAGATGATCTACAAGTTTTAACACTTCATCAGCTTGCTCTTCAGGCAGGTCAACAGTGGTGGTGGGTAGCCGGGTAAGCTCCGCCGTTATTACTTCTATACCTTTTTCTTCCAGTGCTTTATTCATATTACCGAATTCATTGAAAGCAGTACGGATGATAATATTTCCATCGCTGTCATCTCCAATTTCTTCCAGGCCATAATCTATGAGATCAAGTTCCAAATCCTCCAGGTCTTTCCCGTCATTGTTTATTTTGAACTCTCCCATATGATTAAATAAGAAGCTGACGCTTCCGCTCGTGCCAAGTGATCCTTCCGCCCGGTTAAAATGCATCCGTACATTGGCAACAGTGCGTGTAGGATTGTCCGTGGCAGTTTCTACCAGTAACGCGATCCCATGTGGGGCATAACCTTCATAAAGCATTTCGTGGTAGTCAGATTTATCTTTTCCCATCGCCCGTTTAATGGCGGCATCTACCCGGTCTTTGGGCATATTAACCGCTTTTGCATTCAGGATGCACCTGCGCAGAGATGGATTGTTATCCGGATCCGGGCCTGCCTGTTTTACAGCGATATCTATCTCCTTTCCTATCCGCGTAAATTGCTTCGCCATACGGTCCCACCGGGCAAACATGGTTGACTTCCTTACTTCAAATATTCTTCCCATTAGTTTAAATATCAGCTACAAGAACTTCTTTCTTGAAAATTTCAAATCAAAACAAAAAATAAACCTTCAACCTTCAACCTCGAACCTTCAACTTTTCAACCTTCAATTTCCCACCCCTGCCCGCAAATCTAAAATCTAATACTGGAAATGGAAAATCTGATGATGAATCTGTTATTTTGCGCATGCCAGAAAATTACTCTTATCAAACGCTTTCTGATTTTGCCAATCAAATTTTTTCAAAAATCGGTTGCTCTTCGGAAGATGCAAAGGTAGCTGCGGCAATGTTGTTGTCGGCGGACGTTCGCGGCGTAGATAGCCATGGAATTGCCCGGCTTTCAGGATATGTAAGGTTATGGGAAGCGAAAAGAATTAATGCAAACCCTGCAATAC
>MWWA01000286.1_pt1 | contig 13837 bp, 9 predicted proteins | sample 1047341 | NCBI WGS metagenome assembly MWWA01 (sample SAMN06349978, study PRJNA376086) | soil metagenome | isolation source: MS5-1 sample Antarctic (ecotone) soil | place: Antarctica | collected 2015-01-13
AATAAGAGAAACTTTGTCTCATCGTCATTCCATACTTTATGATGAGGCTGGCAAAAAACATAACCGGTTAAATAACTTTAAAGAAGGTCAACCGGAATTCCGAATTTATAATTCATTGCTTAGTGAATTTGGCGTGTTGGGATTTGAATACGGTTATGCAATGGCACATCCAAATGCCCTGGTGGTGTGGGAAGCCCAGTTTGGCGATTTTGCGAATAGTGCTCAAACAATCATTGACCAGTTCATAGCATCCGCTGAACAAAAATGGCAACGCATGAATGGTCTTACCATGTTATTACCTCATGGCTATGAGGGACAGGGTCCTGAACACTCCAGTGCAAGGATGGAACGCTTTCTGCAAATGTGTGCTGAATTAAATATGGTAATTGTAAATGTTACAACAGCGGCAAACTTTTTCCATGTACTCCGTCGTCAGCTTGCATGGCCTTTCAGGAAACCCTTGGTTGTATTTTCTCCTAAAGCCATTCTGCGTTTCCCAGGTACATATTCCACTATGAAAGAATTTACAAGTGGTGGTTTTAAAGAAGTGATGGATGATCCGTTTGTAGACGATGCAAATGAAATAAAAAAGGTGCTGTTTTGCAGCGGTAAAATATATTTCGACATGGCTGAAAGGCAATCCAAAGAAAATAGGAAGGATATTGCCATTATACGGCTGGAACAAATTTACCCGTTACCGGAACTGCAACTGGATGCATTATACAATAAATATAATAAGGCAACCTGGTTCTGGGTGCAGGAAGAACCTTTGAATATGGGTGCTGCCTGGTTCCTTCAAATGAATTTGAAGAATATTAATTATGGGGTGATCAGCAGGCAACCCAGTGCGTCTACTGCTACCGGTTATGCAAAAGTGCATATGCAGGAGCAATCGGAGATCATAGAAACCGCGTTTTCAATTTGATGAACAGTTGAATAGTCGATCAGTTGATAGGCCCTTCGACAAGCTCAGGATGGAATTGGGAATTTGGTATTTGGGATTAGGCTTTTTGAGGTTGAATAGTTGGATGGTTGGAAATAGGAATTAGTTGAAATGGAATTGGGAATTGGGCCGTTGATGTTGATCAGTTGGATTTAAAACAACTAAACATCTAAATGGAATTGGTTGGATGGAATGGAATTGGAAATTGGGAAAGGTGTCAGTCTGAGCTTGTCGAAGACGCCAGAGATGTGGGTATTGGAATTTATAATTTTAAACTAAACAACTAAACTCTAAACTTTTATATAACTCTTTTTTAAATTTTTACTTTTAAATTTTAAATTTTCAATGATTGATATTAAAGTACCAACAGTAGGGGAATCTATCAGCGAAGTTACATTGGTTAAATGGTTGAAGAATGATGGTGATTACGTTGACCGGGATGAGATGATTGCAGAACTGGAAAGTGAGAAAGCCACTTTTGAAGTGAATGCCGAACAAGCCGGTATCTTAAAAACCGTTGGTAAGGAAGGCGATACGTTGAACATTGGTGATGTAGTGGCACAAATAGATGAATCCGCGGAGAAACCTGCAGGCTCTGAATCGAAACCGGAAACAACGGAAGAAAAACCTGCGAAAAAGGAGACTGAAAAAAAACAAGAAAAAGAAACCAACAAACCTGCAAAAGTGTCGGCAGATGTAAAAGCATCACCGGTTGCATCAGCAATGATTGCCGATAAGAAAGTGGATCCAAATGATATTCAGCCTTCGGGTTCAAACAAAAGAATATTAAAGAACGATGTGCTGGAGGCTTTGAATAATCCTGGTCGCAGGCCCGGTGCGGCAATGTTTAGCCGTGAGGAGAAACGGGAGAAGATGAGCAACCTTCGCAAAACCATTTCCCGCAGGCTGGTTGAAGCTAAGAATACAACGGCTATGCTCACTACTTTTAATGAAGTTGATATGAGCAATATCATGGCCATTAGAACCAAATACAAAGAAAAGTTTAAAGAAAAACATGGAGTTGGTTTAGGGTTTATGAGCTTCTTTACAAAAGCCACTTGTTATGCATTACAGGAATGGCCTTCGGTAAATGCTTATATTGATGGTGACGAAATCATTAAACATGATTACTGTGATATTTCCATTGCAGTATCGGCGCCAAAGGGTTTAGTGGTTCCCGTTATTCGCAATGCTGAAAGTTTAAGCATGGCTGAAATTGAAATGAAAGTTATTGAACTGGCAACCAAAGCAAGGGACAATAAACTTTCGATGGAAGAAATGCAGGGCGGAACATTTACATTAACAAATGGCGGTGTATTCGGTTCGTTGATGTCAACACCGATCATCAACATTCCTCAATCGGCTATTTTGGGTATGCATAAAATTGAAGAAAGACCGGTTGTGATGAATGGGCAGATTGTTGCCAGGCCAATGATGTACCTGGCACTCAGTTATGATCACCGGGTAATCGACGGTAGAGAATCCGTAAGTTTTTTGGTACGTATTAAAGAAATTCTTGAAAATCCAGCATTGTTGTTATTTGGCAAAGATCCCGTTACTGCATTACTGGATATGTAAACAACCATTTAAAAATAGTAGTACAAAAAAAAGCGGCCATAGAAATGGGCCGCTTTTTTTTTCGATACATGATTTTTACCTTATTACAAAGCCACTTAATGATACATAGTGTTTTCCATTTTCATAATAAATGTTCATTATGGTTGGATAATATTTTCCTGTATGTTCAAATAAAGCAGGTTGGCTATATGGCTGGCTGCTATTGGTTTTGCTTTGAAGATAATTTAATGTGATCATTGGTTCAATAAAATTGAACTTACCATTATAAGTTCCCAGAATCATTACTTTGGTAAATGGTAAAAAAGTAGGAGGAGGAGGTAACCAATGTTTACCCATTTCGGGTTCTGAACCATCCGGCCCGGGCGGTGTAGAATAATCAACGGGCATATATCCTGGTGGAGGATAATTGTTGAACAATGCATCTGTGGCAGGTGACCATGCTGGAATGCTCATTCTTTCTTCCTCACTGATCATGTAAAAATGGAAATCAAAATGTGGAGCAGAAAAAAATATTTCCGGTGGATGACCGTGGGGGTTCCAGTTGACATTAATATGATCAAAAGGGGTAACGGCTTTTGCTTTTTGATGCAAAGGCAGATCCCAGGTAACATGATCATCCATAGCTAACCCGTTAAGAGCGTCTGCTGTCATTTCTATTCCAATTTCTTCTGGTTTACCGGTATGGGTTATGCGAATCCATGATCTTCCTTTTCCATCACCTATATGAACTTGTGGTCCATAAAAGGTATTTGTTTTCTCTTCCTGCAGACTTAATGATTTTTTTTGTTTCGATGATGACACCAAAGATTCGTTTGGTTGCAGATCCTGCTTTTGACATGCTGTAATAAAAAGCAAGATCGTTAACATGGGCAGCAATGATAAATACTTTTTCATGCAATCATTTTTAAAAGTGATAAAATAACTTTTAGTTTCTATTGAACGAATTGCATGCTTTTAAGGGGTAGATTTAAAATTAATAATCGGGTAATGAATATACAAAAATTTTAGTTCCATTTTAAAAGTAGTTGAATGGAATTGGTTTTTATCCTTGTTTAAGCCAGACCAAAAGCTATTTCAATTTAAGTTTGTAACATGAGCAGGTTCTATTCATATATTAATACAGCTAAAGTAATATTATTGGCCTACGATGGTGATCGTCCCTTTGCCTTATTTATAAAAGATTATTTTAAGCAACAAAAAAAGCATGGATCAACAGACCGGAAACAAATTGCACATATATGTTATTGTTATTTTCGGTTAGGAAAAGCGGGTAGAAATATAGAAACAGATCAACGAATGATAACTGCTTTATTTTTATGCAGTACGCATCCAAACCAAATATTATCAACCCTCGCTGCTGAATTAAATGATGCCGTTCAATTATCCCTCGAGGAAAAGTTGGGTAAAATCGAATTTCCATTGCATGCGGAAGATATTTTTCCCTGGAAAAAAGGATTATCAGATGGAATGGATTATACATCTTTTGCAATGTCTCATCTCCGGCAACCCCATCTTTTTGTAAGGATCAGACCAGGATTTGAAGGAATGGTAGAAAAGAAACTGGCTGCTGCAAATATTACATTCAACAAGATCAATGAACATTGCATTTCTATGGACAATTCATCAAAAGTGAATGATGTAATTGAGCTGGATAAAGAAGCCGTTGTTCAGGATCTTAATTCGCAAAGGGTGGGTGAATTGGTTCAGTTAGTCTTTAAAGAACAACCGCAAAAAATTTGGGATTGCTGCGCGGCAAGTGGAGGTAAATCCATTTTGTTTCATGATATGTTTCCCGTGGCTAAACTTACGGTGTCGGATATCCGAAAATCCATTTTGAACACCTTGGCTAAAAGATTTCAACAAGCAGGAATTACAGGTTACCGGTCGATTGTGGCTGATCTTACTAAATCCAAAATCCAAATTCCAAATTCCCCATTCGATCTGGTGATCTGTGATGCACCCTGTACCGGCTCCGGAACATGGGGACGTACGCCTGAGCAATTGTATTTTTTTGATGAGAAGAAAATCGTTTATTACGCAGATCTGCAACAGAAAATTTCATATGAAGCATCAAAACACTTAAGACCCGGTGGCTATTTATTATACATCACTTGTTCCGTTTTTAAAAAAGAAAATGAAGACGTAATTAAAAAACTGGAAGATGATGCCGGATTAAAATTAATTGAAATGAAGTTATTGAAAGGATATGATCAAAAGGCGGATACCTTGTTTGCCGCTTTATTGCAAAAACCCTGATTATTAATGCATTTTTACAAAACCTGCGGTTTCAAGTTTTGTGTTTCCGTCCCAAATTACCAGTTGATATTTCCCTGCGGGTAAGGTTGATACGGGAATGGTAAATAAAGATCTTCCTGCCGGTTTATAATTGTTTTGCTGTAGGATCGTGCTGCCCTGCATATTAACTACCTGCATTTTCAAAGCTGTAATTTCAGTTGGCGTGTTAACAGCTATAGTCAACATTTCTGTGCGTACAGGATTTGGAAAAATATGAACTGTTTTTAATTCGTTGGGCATTATTGCAGTGCACGAATTGCTTTTAGTTAATGTAAAGGAATCCAGATACACCCCGGTAAGACTAACAGTATCGATCACCTGTTTTATTCTGTAGGTAATCGTTCCTGCAGGAATATCTGAAAGCGAATCCATGAATTGGTATGAATAAGCCTGGAGCAAATCTCCCTGTCCTTTTATTTCCGCTATTTTTTGATACGAGGAATTTCCCGGAACCTTTCTTTCAATTTCATATTTCATCGCTTTCATATCCTTGCTTCTCCAATCCAGTTTTGCACGACAATCTTCCATTGTCCCGGTTGCAATTGCATATTCAATCAGCAGGTTTGAAAACGCTTTCTTCATATCGGGAATGCCATAACCAGTACGATCATCAGGGCTGGTATATTTATCACCCGCTTTTCTTAAAGTTTCTATGATCTTCATATTATTAAATTCGGGAAAAGCCTGCCATAAACAAGCAGTGAGGCCGGCCATATTGGGACATGCGAAAGAAGTTCCATTACTGGTCGCAACAGTGTTATTGGTGGCCTGTATAACGGCAGAAACACCGACTGATGCAACATCCGGTTTAATGCGTCCATCTGCTGAAGGGCCATAGCTTGAAAAACCGGCCGATACGCGGGAAGTATTTACGGCACCTACCGCCACCACACTGTCGCCATCAGCTGGTGTAATAATATATTTCCAGGCACCATTACCTTCATTCCCTGCTGCATTAAAAACCAGGATGCCTTTTTTTGCAGCGAGATCCGCTCCCCGAGCAGCAATCGTAGTGTTGCCATCCATATCCTGGTAAGTATAATTCAACGATGGATCATCAAACTCATAATAACCCAATGATGAAGAAATGATGTCGGCACCTGCACTGTCTGATCTTTCAGCACCACAAACCCAGTTATGTTCTTCAATGGGATATTCCGAACGAACATCTTCTGTAACAAATAAATGAAAATCGGCTTTTGGTGCTTTACCAATAAAGCGACCGGGTAAATTGGCCGAAATAATTGACAGGCATTGCATACCATGTGCATTGTCATTGGCAACGTTCATCTCACTATTTACAAAATCCCATGTACTTAAAACCTGTCCATTGGCTACAATGCTATCCATTGCATCAAGCGTATTATAATTAAAAAAACCAGCATCCAGCATGGAGATGGTCATGCCCTGACCGCGCAAACCAATGTTATGCAGAAATTCTCCATTGTGCATTTTCATTTCATTTAATGAACGTTCACCATAATCATAAAAATTTTCAGTGATGTTTGTAGTTCGCAGTAATGTTTGATCAGGAACAGGTGTTACAACATGTTCCATTTTTTTTGAAAATTGATCTGTATTTCCTGGCGCTGTAATGGATGCAATAGGAGAAGTAACCTGCACAAATGGAAATGAATTAATTTTTTCAATGGCCGTCGGATCATTTGTCTGAATACTCACCTGGTTCATCCATTTGGATATATTCATGACCGTTACATTCGGTACATTTTTAAGGCTGTCAATATATTTTTGTGAAACGGGCAGATCCGTGCTGTCTAATGAAATACCATAACGGGTCCTTCTTTCTATAGCTTTTGTAGAAAGAAAAGCAGCGGGATTAGAAAGTTGAAAAGTATTGCCTCCTTTGTCTGTGAATTTTACAATATACCGGCTTAGCTGGCTATGTGCCTGTGTGAAAAACAAAGCCAAAAAAATCCAAAGCCATAATTTTTTCATGCTGCACTTTTATTTACCGGTGGTTGTAAATAGGAATAAATTAATTTTAATTGTGATCTACCATCCACATTTTAATTTCAAAGCCTGTTTTGTAAGGATCGTAGTTTACGTTAGGTGGGTTGCCTGTTGGGTTAGGTTGATGCTCCCACATAGCATATTCTTTATACACTAAACCGATATTTTTTGCATATCGTTCAACCAATAAAGTTTTTGCAGCATAAGATGATGGATCAGTAATGGGCAGATTAAAAGATTCATCGGCACCAACGATCGTGTACACATCATTAATTTCCAGAGTACCCGTGTTGAAACTGGTTGCAGGCCCATCAAAATAATATTCCCAATCTTCCATATTATCATCATTACTGAAATTATAATATCCTGCATATGGCTCAGTGGGTAAATAACGGTTACCCTTCCAAGAGTTTCCATCCCTGAAGGGTTGATGTATTTTTATAAATCGGAGATTATCATCAATTACTTCTACCTGGTCATTCAGTACTGTAATAAAATAACTGCCATTTGCTTTCCAGGTTTCAGAAGCCAGGCTATCCGTTATAAAGCGGTAAACCCGGTATGATGGGCGACCCAGGTTATCTGTAAATTCTGCATCTACCACATGCTTAACCTGGTAGCGGTGTATTTCAGTATTACGGCCGAAATTGGTAAAGACGGTAGAATCTAAGCGGTAGGTAATATATTTTCCGGGTTGAATAAGCACAAAATCACTGAGTGATTCCGTTTCAAAATCCTCTGTTTTTTTTTCGCATGATAAAATGCCGATGCTTAAAAATAAAAAAACACAATAACGAAGTAGGGTAAAATTGGCCATATGATGTTTTAATTCCAGTTCAAAAATACAGATATTAGTGTTGGAGCCCGGTTAGTCGAGATCATAAAATAACCGGAAACTCAGTTTTCCGGTTCTAAAACGTTTTTGATAACTACATATTGCTTAAAGAAATAGGGTCTGTCCGCTGAATAATACCGCCACCAATTACATCATCCCCTTCATAAAAAACAGCGCTTTGGCCGGGAGCAATTCCTTTGGCATTTTCGTAAAACTGCACTTTTACCTGTCCATTTGCAGGATACAAGTTGGAAAGTGTTCCCTGGTCCTTGTAGCGGATCTTGGTCACAGCTTCCATGCCTGGGGTAATGGTATCATATTTCAACAGGTTGATCTTACCAACCATCATTTCGTTTTTTGCAAGGTCTTCTTCATCACCCAAAACAACGGTGTTATTATTTGGATTGATGGCAGTTACATATACCGGCTTACCAAAAGTGATATCCAGTCCTTTTCTTTGCCCGATGGTATAAAAAGGATAGCCTTTATGCTGACCTAATATTTGTCCTTCCTTATTGATAAAATTACCGCCTGATACTTTTTCTTCCAGACCGGTTACCCTGCGTTTTAAAAAGCCGCGATAATCATTGTCCGGCACGAAGCAAATCTCGTAGCTTTCACTTTTTTTGGCCAGCTCGGGGTACCCATAATCAATGGCCATTTGGCGTATTTCCGTTTTGCGATACGGTCCCAGCGGTAAAAGGGTTCTACTTAAAAGATCCTGTTGAAGGCCCCATAAAACATAGCTCTGGTCCTTGGTTTCATCCACAGCTTTGCTGATATAAAACCGTTCATTGGTGTGTTGGTGTATTTTTGCGTAATGGCCGGTAGCTATAAAATCACAATTCATGGCATCGGCCCTTTTCAGCATGGCCCTCCATTTTATATGCGTATTGCATAAAACACATGGATTGGGAGTGCGGCCTGCAATGTATTCATCCACAAAATTATCAATAACAAAATCACCAAATTCTTCCCTGATATCCAAAATAAAATGTGGAAAACCGTGATGGACTGCAGCCATCCTTGCATCATTGAAACTATCCACATTACAGCAGCCTGTTTCTTTTTTACCTCCACCACTGCCGCTATAATCCCAGGTTTTCATAGTAATGCCTACTACTTCATAACCTTCGTCATGCAGCATCAGGGCAGTAATGGTACTATCAATACCACCACTCATCGCCACCAGCACTTTCCCTTTACGGCTCATTGTATTAAAAAATGATTAAATTTTTTTAGTTTGCAAATATACGATCATCTGCTGGTAGGTGTAACAGGCAACTGTTAAGGTTGTTCAGCCGTCAATCCAAATTACTAAATCATTCATTAAATTATGATGACAGGTAACTCAAGTTTATTTTTTATGGATAATTTTACAATCGCTTGTTAGGGAATCGTTTCCCCCCCTTTTTTTTAAGGCACATTAAAATAAAAAATATGTACATGAAGCAATGGATTTTTATTGCAATCTCTGTTCTGTCAGTAAATGGTATTGACGCTCAGGAACGCAAAATTGAATTTGAAAAATATACTTTGCCCAACGGATTGAAAGTGATTCTTCACCAGGATAAGTCTGCCCCTGTAGTAGCTGTAACTGCCCTTTACCATGTGGGTTCAAAAAATGAAGACACTACCCGAACGGGTTTTGCGCATTTTTTTGAGCATCTTTTATTTGAGGGTTCTAAAAATATTGAGCGGGGACAGTTTGATAAATATGTAACCAATGCAGGTGGCGCACTGAATGCCAATACCTCGCAGGATCGCACTTTTTATCATATGGTACTTCCTTCAAACCAGTTAAAAATGGGACTTTGGCTGGAAAGTGAACGCATGCTTCATGCCAAAATTGAAGATATTGGCGTTAATACGCAACGTGAAGTTGTAAAGGAGGAGAAACGTGATCGATTTGATAACCAACCATACGGATCGATCCTTACCGAGATTTTGTCAAGGGCCTACAAAGTTCACCCTTACCGCTGGGCGCCAATTGGGAGCATAGAGCATTTGAACCAGGCATCTCTGTCAGAGTTCATGGATTTCTATAAAACTTTTTACGTTCCCAATAATGCCGTATTATCAATTGCAGGGGACATCGATATTCCAGCAACTAAAAAACTGGTAAACGATTATTTTGCTTCCATTCCGAAAGGAACTAAACCAATCCCAAGGCCAAATGTTACAGAACCACCCCTGGGTGGTGAAGTAAAAGCGGTAATTGAAGATAATATTCAGTTACCTGCTGTTATTGAGGCTTATCGTGCACCCAAACAGGGCAGTGATGAATATTATGCTTTTAATATGTTGTCAACTATTTTATCAGGAGGTCCTTCTTCCCGCATGAACCAGCAATTGGTAGATGAAAAACAATTGGCATTACAAGCTATGGCACTACCTTTTTTTAATGAAGATGCGGGTTTGTTTATCAATTTAGCGATTGCAAATATGGGTGTTGATCCGCAAAAGTTACAATCAGCAATGGATAGTGTAGTATTGGATGTTAAGAATAATTTGATCAGCGAAAAAGAATTTCAAAAAATTCAAAACCAGGTAGAAACTGATTTTGTGACGGGAAATTCTACTGTTGCAGGTATAGCCGAAAGCCTGGCGAATTATGAAGTGTATTTTGGAAACGCCAACCTGATAAATACAGAATTGGAACGTTATAAAAAAGTAACCCGCCAGGATATATTAAATGTTGCAAAAAAATACCTGAATGATAATAATCGGGTGGTATTGCATTATGTTCCTAAAACTGAAAAGAAGGCAGAACCTAAAGCATTTTAATGCGCAATTAAAAGTAACAAGTCAAATGAAAACAGTTGTATAGATCTGATTATTTCGATTTAGAAAAACAAATAAACTCATGAAAAAAATATTGATCATTCTTTTAGCTATATCGCCTGTATGGTTACAGGCGCAAACAAATATTGACCGTTCAAAAGTTCCTGAACCTGCACCGGCGCCTGAAATTAATGTGGGTAAGCCGGCAACATATACTTTGGCAAATGGGTTGAGAGTCTATGTTGTACAAAATAATAAGTTACCCCGCGTTTCTGCTACACTTGCTATCGATTTGGATGGATTAGTGGAAGGCGATAAAGCCGGTATGAGTTCGATGGCCGGAAGCCTGTTGCGCAGGGGTACTACTAAAATGGATAAAGCTGCATTGGATGAAGCCATTGATTTTTTGGGAGCTTCCATCAGCACTTCTTCTACTACGGCAAATGCAAGTTCATTGACCCGAAATTTTCCCAGGACTATGGAACTTCTTAGTGAAGTGGTATTGAGCCCTTCTTATCCTGCTGAAGAATTAGAAAAAATTCGTAAGCAGGAGCTCTCTGCTTTGCAGGCCAACCAAAGTGATCCCGCGGCTATTTCTCAAAACGTAGTTCAAAAACTGGCTTATGGAAAAGATCATCCTTATGGAGAGATTGTAACCCAGCAATCTTTGAACAATGTAACGGTTGCGGATATCCGCAAATATTTCAATGCATACTGGAAACCTAATAATGCATACCTGATTTTTGTGGGTGATATTACTCCGGAAGAAGCCAAAAAACTGGCGGAAAAAAACTTTGATTCATGGAAAAGGGGAGAAGTGCCTGCTGAAAAATTCGAAGATCCCAAAGCACCTGCACAAACCATAATAGCACTGGTAGATAGGCCAGCCAGTGTGCAAAGTGTAATAACTTTTATTACTCCAGTGCAATTAAAACCTGGTGCTCCGGAAGCCATTCCATCCTCTGTAATGAATAATATTCTGGGAGGTGGTTTTTCAGGAAGACTGTTCGCCAACCTTAGAGAAAAACATGGGTTTACCTATGGTGCATATTCATCACTTTCTCCTAATCGGCTGGTAGGAAGTTTTACCGCCAATGCTTCCGTTCGTAATGAGAAAACGGACAGCGCTATTGGTCAATTCCTGAGTGAATTTAATCGCATCAGAAAGGAAGAAATTCCCATTGATGAGGTGTCGAGAATGAAAAATTATTTGTCAGGTAGTTTTGCCCGTTCATTGGAGAATCCTGCTACCATTGCCAATTTCGCATTGAATATTGCACGCAATAAATTACCACAGAATTATTACCAGGATTATCTGAAAAATTTGTCGAGCGTTACTCCTGCAACCGTAAAGCAAATGGCCGGTAAATTTGTCTTACCTGGTCAGATGTATATTGTTGTAGTAGGTAATGTAAAAGAAATAGCTAATGGATTGGAAAAATATGGACAGGTAAAATATTTTGACATTTATGGAAATGAAACCAGTGCGCCTGTTGTACAGCAAGTATCAGCAAATGTTACGGCTGAAACTATATTGGCAAAAGCTGTTGAGGCAGCGGGAGGTGAAGCGGCTATAGCAGCTGTAAAAGATATTACCTTGAAAGGTGCGTTATCCATTATGGGCCAGAATATTGATCTGGAACAGAAGCATGTATTTCCCTCAGCATATACATTGACAGTGAGCATGGGAGGCATGGTTATTCAGAAAGAGGTGATTAATAACGGAAAGGTTTCAGTGATGCAGCAAGGTGCTGATGTTCCTGTAGATGAAAAAAAGATGGAAGAATTAATGGAAAAAGCCGCTTTTTTTGGCGATAAATATTATCTGTCTCAAAAAGATTACAAATTCAATGTAACAGGCATTGAACCAGTAAATGGTAAAGAAGCTTATGTAATGCAGGTTACTACACCGGAGGGTCGATCTGTTACCAATTACTATGATAAGAATTCAGGTTTGATGATTAAATCAGCCTCTGAACAGGATGCAGGACCTATGGGTAAAATAATGGTTCAGACTTATTTTAATGATTATAAAACATATAATGGTGTGCAAATACCGACAAAGATTATGGTTGATATGGGACAGTTACAGCAGGAAGTTAATTTCACGGAAGTAAAAGTAAATTCAGGTTTAAAAGCTGAAGATCTAAAATAAATATTTCGTTCATAATAAATAAAAAAATACCGTTGTATGATGCAACGGTATTTTTTTTTGGGGATGATTGTGTTTTTATTTATTTGCTTTTTGGATGCGTTGCGTTTCTTCCAGTTCCATATTTTCCATTCTTACATAAATATAATTGTTAGTATCCTCCAGGAGTACGACCCATATATTTCTTTTTTCCTGGTTCACTTTTAGCGCCCGGATAATATTATAATCATAATATTCACGCTTAATTATTGTTCTTACATTCGAAGGAAGGTGTTTTTCTTTTCCATAACTGATATGGTAAATAAGCTCTCCGTTTTTAGCGAATAAAGCCCTGTTTTGCTGGTCATTTTGTATAAATTCCACCAAATATTTTTTATTCAAGTCATTCCATTTCAGATCTGTTACATTTTTGAAATATTCACCAAAGGCCTTGTTTACTTTAGCATTTACACTTTCAATTGGTGTAGTGGATGTAATTGTAATGGGAGACAATTGCTGGTAGGTTAAATCTTGTGCGAATACATTGCTTACTAAAGGAATGGGTGCCAACCAGGCAATTAATTTGATTAATAATCGCTTTTTCATTGTTTAAAGTTTAGTGCCGTACCCGGCAGGTTATTGAAAAGGTTTTCTTTATAATTCCAAAGCTATCGCAACCTGCTGCCGGGAAACAGCTACAATGAGTAACTAACAGCTAATGCCGGTAATTGGCAATATGAAAAAGTGAAAGGGGAACCCTGATGGATGAAATGAAGAAAAGAAGGAGATATTTTAGTAAAATAAGAAACGCTAATTATTAAAACCATTTCATCAATGATTCTTTGCGGCTGCGGGATACATTTACGGTAGAGCCATCACTCATAATTAGATAACCTCCTTCACCGCGTACATATTTGGTAACTTCATTTAGGTTAACAATAAATGAATGGTGTACACGCAAAAAAAACGAAAAATCCTGTACTTGCATTTCCACGTCTTTTAAAGTTCGGCAAGCTGTGATTTTCGTTTTATTTTTTAAGAAAAGATGCGTATAGTTATCATTGGCTTCGCATCGGATTAATTGATCGGCGGGAATTAATTCGAAACCTTCTGCAGTAGGCACTGCTATTTTATGGAAACCTGTTTCATTATGTTTTACCTGGTTCATCAACATCTGGAATTGTTCTGCGTAGGGTAAATTTTTTTGAGATTGCACTTTTCGTACGGCGGCTATCAGCTCTTTGGGGTCTATCGGTTTCAACAAATAATCCAATGCACTGAAGCGTATTGCTTTTATGGC
>MWWA01000287.1_pt1 | contig 13804 bp, 8 predicted proteins | sample 1047341 | NCBI WGS metagenome assembly MWWA01 (sample SAMN06349978, study PRJNA376086) | soil metagenome | isolation source: MS5-1 sample Antarctic (ecotone) soil | place: Antarctica | collected 2015-01-13
CACTTGCAAAGAGGCGCAGACGTTGTTGTTTACAGCGGGGGCAAAGCCATCTGCGGGCCGCAATGTGCCGGTCTTGTACTCGGCAGAAAAGATATTTTAATGTCTGCATGGCAGGCCAGCTCTCCACATCATGGCCCCGGCCGTGATAATAAAGTAGGGCGTGAAGAAATGATAGGCATGCTGGCAGCAGTAGAAACATGGGTAAAAAGAAATCATGAGCAGGAATGGAAGACATGGCTTTCCTATCTTAATACTATTGCTAAAAAAGTTTCAACAATAGATGGAGTTACCACTTCTGTTTTTGAACCGACAGAACTTTCCAATAAATCTCCCGTGCTTAATATTTTTTGGGACCCTAAGCAATTTAATATAACGGGCGAAGAGATGGCAGAAGAGCTTGGCAGAAATAAACCCCGGGTTGCCATTGGTGCAGGAACAAAAGATGATAAGACTACCATAGATATTACATCAGGCCAGATGCAGCCAGGGAATGATAAAGTTGTTGCCGCAAGAATATATGAAGTGCTTTCCAGGAAACGCGATCCCAAATCTGAAACATTGGAAGCGCCTGCTGCAAATGTATCAGGACGGTGGGATGCTGATATTGAATTTTTCAGCAGTAACAGCAGGCATACATTGTATATGGAGCAGGATGGTAACTGGATAACGGGATCGCATAAAGGAGAATTTACCCTGAGAGATATGCATGGAACCATAGAAGGAAATACCGTTAAGCTCAGGAGTGTTGACCGGCATCCCGGGGATTCTATTACTTTTATTTTTTCAGGTGACTTATCAGGAGATGAGATAAAAGGTTCTATTTACATGGGCGAATACCGGACCGCAAACTTTATTGCCAAAAGAAATAATAATAAGAGTCCGCATCAGAAAATTGTGGTGCCTGGCGGACCACCTTTGGCAACTTAAAATTGCCGGTCAGGAAAACTGAATCATTTTTTAAAACATTCTTACATGCCGCAAATTTCAACGTATCGTTTTCGGTTTTTACTTTCATTGTTTTGCTTTATTGTTATAAATTCTATTCAGGCGCAACAAATTGATATTTTGCTAAAGGGCGGCCACGTAATTGACCCTAAAAATAAAATTGATGCACAAATGGATGTGGCGATCACCGATGGGAAAATTTCTGCCGTAGCAAAAGACATACCTGCAAAGAATGCTAAAAAAATAATTGACGTTACCGGTTTGTATGTTACGCCAGGTATTATTGATATGCATGTCCATGCTTTTATTGGATCAGATGTAGATGCATATATTGCTAATGGTTTTACCAGTGTCCCTCCTGATGCGTTTACATTCAGGGCTGGTGTAACTACGGTGGTAGATGCAGGTTCATCCGGCTGGAGAAATTTTCGCCAGTTCAAAAAACAGGTTATCGATAAGTCGAAGACAAGAGTACTTGCTTTATTAAATATTGTTGGCAATGGCATGGTAGGCCGCTTTGAGGAACAGGATGTAAATGATATGAATCCTCAACAAACCGCCTACATGATCAAAAAGTTATATCCCGAAATTCTTGTAGGTATTAAAGCCGCACATTTCTGGGGTGATTTTACGCAGGTAGACCGGGCGATGGAAGCAGGCAATCTTGCCGGTGTTCCTGTGATGGTGGATTTTGGCGAACACCATCCACCAAATTCCATCGAAGACCTGTTTATGAAACACCTGCGGCCGGGAGATATTTTTACTCATACTTTTTCTTACGGCCCTAAAGACAGGGAAACCGTTGTTGACGAAAACGGGAAGGTAAAACCTTTTGTTTTCGAGGCTCAGAAAAGAGGAATCATTTTCGATGTAGGGCATGGAGGAGGCGCCTTCTCATGGCGGCAGGCGGTACCGGCCTTTCAGCAGGGCTTTTATCCCAACGTTATAAGCACCGACCTGCATGCAGAAAGTATGAATGGAGGCATGAAAGATATGAGTAACCTGATGTCAAAATTTTTGAACATGGGTATGAGCTTACCCGGCGTAATCCTTAGGTCAACATGGAGCCCTGCCAATGTTGTTAAAAGAACTGATCTTGGAAATTTAAGTGTAGGAGCCGATGCTGATATTGCGGTTTTCAATATTAGAAAAGGAGATTTCGGTTTTCTTGATATTCGCAATACCAAACTGAAAGGGACTCAAAAACTGGAAGCTGAATTAACTATACGCGACGGTAAAATCGTTTGGGACCTTAATGGTATCAGCGCACCGTCATGGGAAGAAGAATTGCAAAAAAATAAATGATTTCTATTTCAAAATATTTCTATTGCATAAAGCTAACTGGCAGGATGAGCTGCAGTTTGCTAATAATTCTGTGTACTTTTTTACTTTTCAACACAAGCTCTGTTTGTGCACAGCAATATGAACTTTTAATTAAAAATGGTCATGTTATAGATGCAAAGAATCACATCGATACAAAAATGGATGTCGCAATTCGTGATGGAAAAGTCGCGGAAGTTGCCAAAGAAATTGATTCTGCACAATCAAAAAAAACAATTGACGCCAGAGGTTTGTATGTTGTTCCCGGTCTTATTGACATTCATACACATGTTTTTGTAGGGAGTAAGCCGGATGTGTTTGCTGATGGAATTTACAGCGTATCTCCTGATGATTTTACTTTTAGGTCCGGTGTTACAACGGTTGTGGATGCAGGCACTTCCGGCTGGCGGAATTTCCCTGTTTTTAAAGAGCAGGTAATTGATAAATCCCAGACACGCATTCTTGCCTTCCTGAATATTGTTGCCGATGGCATGAATGGAAAACCTTACCAGGAAAACATCAGTGATATGAATGTTGATTCTGCTGTTTCTGGAATTGAAAAGTATAAAGACATAATTGTTGGCGTCAAGATTGGCCATTATGAAGGAAATGATTGGACTCCTTTTGAAAGAGCTTTAAAAGCAGGTGAAGAAACCAACAGGCCACTTTTTGTAGAATGCCATCTTCCTCAATTCACTTTGGAAGCTCAATTAAAAAAAATGAGACCGGGTGACATTATCACTCATTCTTATGAAGAGATTTCTGAAAGAATGCCGGTAATTGATGATCAAAAAAGATTGCGGCCATTTGTAATAGCAGCACAAAAAAAAGGAGTACTCTTTGATGTGGGCCATGGAGGTGCAGGCTTCTGGTTTAGCCAGGCTATTCCTGCATTCCACCAGGGGCTCGTGCCGAATTCATTTGGAACTGACCTGCATCGGTTCAGTATGAATGCGGGCATGAAAAGCATGCTGAACGTTATGTCGAAATTTATGGCGATCGGGATGAGTTTTAAAGATGTTATTATACATGCTACGTGGAATCCGGCATTATCAATTAAAAGAGAAGATTTGGGGAATCTATCCGTTGGCTCAGTAGCTGATATTTCAGTGCTGAAATTAATAAACGGAAAGTTTGGCTTTGTGGATGCCGCAGGCTACAGGCTTGATGGTAGTCAAAAACTGGAAGCAGAACTTACCATCCGCGCAGGAAAAATAGTTTGGGATCTCAATGGGCTTTCTGCAAAGCCCTGGAAGCCTTAGCTGTGGAATCTTTTAAATAAACATCAATACGCAGGAGGTCAATCATTTTGGATATTATGTTTAGAAGAATGAACAAAAATTTTATAAATCTTTTTTTAATAATCATTGTAGTAAGCTCTATACAATGTAATACTGGTAATGAGCTGCCAAAAGGAGATGCCGGTAATGGAGGACTTTTTTTACCTGGTAATTTTGAAGCAGTCGTTGTTGCAGATAGTATTGGCCCGGCTCGTCATATTGCAGTGAACGATAACGGCGACATCTATGTTAAGTTGCGTGAGTCAAAAGAAGGCGAAGGTGGAAATGTGGCTTTGAGAGATTTAAATAATGATGGCAGAGCTGATTCGATAGTGCGGTTTGGAGATTATGACAATAGCGGCGGCCTCGCCAATTGTATGCGGATACACAATGGCTATTTATATTATGCATCTGAACTGGTGGTGTATAGAAATAAATTAGCTCCCGGTAAGTTGATTCCCGAAAGCCCTGCAGAAGTGGTACTCACAGAAGAAGATTCCCGTGCCTCGCATTGGCATATTACCAAGCCAATTGCTTTCGATGACAAAGGGCATATGTATGTTCCGTTTGGCGCTCCTTCCAACGCATGCCAGGATTTGACAAGAACCCCGGGAGGTACTCCAGGATTTGCAGGCCTCGATCCTTGTCCTGAATTAGAAAAGTATGCAGGCATCTGGCAGTTTGATGCAAATAAAACCGGCCTCATACAGAATGACGGGAAAAAGTTCGCAACCGGTATAAGAAGTGTTGTCGCTATGGATTGGAATAAGGACGATAAGAATTTATATATCGTAATGCATGGCAGGGACGATCTGCATATGCTATGGCCGGATAAGTTTACACAATGGCAAAGTGCTGTGCTGCCTGCAGAAGAGTTTCTTCGCGTAAACTATGGAGATAATTTTGGATGGCCTTACAGTTATTACGATCAACTCCAAAAGAAAAATGTACTTGCTCCTGAATATGGAGGCGATGGAAAAATTCCTGCGAGGGATAGCTCTGTACAATTGCCGGTTATGGGATTTCCAGCTCATTGGGCTCCAAATGATTTGTTGTTCTATGAAGGTGGCCAGTTTCCGGAACATTATAAACATGGAGCATTCATTGCATTTCACGGATCCACTAACAGGGCGCCTTACCCGCAGGCAGGTTATTTTGTTTGCTTCGTTCCTTTTAAAAACGGACAACCTTCAGGAGATTGGGAAGTTTTTGCAGATGGTTTTGCCGGGGTTGATATCATTGAAAATACAAGTGATGCGAAATACAGGCCTATGGGCCTGGCAATGGGACCTGATGGTTCGTTGTATATAACTGATTCGCGAAAAGGAAAAATATGGCGGATCATGTACAAGGGTGATAGAAACAAATTTGGATCTGCTGAATTAGCAGCCATGGAAAAAAGAAAGGCAAATTCAAGCATTCGTACACCTGATGAGGTAAAGGATAATATTTATAAAGACAAAGGCTTACCCGGCGCACAGGTGTTTAATACGTATTGTATTTCCTGTCACCAGCATAATGGCAAAGGGGATGGAAATCGTTTTCCGCCGGTTGAAAATTCGGATTGGGTGAACGGTGATAAGAAAAAACTGATAGGTGTAGTGCTTAATGGATTGAATGGACCTATTGAAGTGAATGGGAAAACCTATAACAGCCTGATGCCGCAACATAGTTTTCTAAAAGATGAAGAAATTGCGCAGGTGTTAACTTACATCAGGAAACACTTTAATAATAACACGGATAGTATAACCAGTCTTGAGGTTGCGGATATTAGAAAAAAATGAGAGAACGGCCAGGTAAATTGCCCCTTTATAAAATGTTAACTTTTTACGCTTTAAAACTAAAATCACTAAAATAAAATCATGAAAAAAGTCCAATGTTCACTTCTGATCCTGTTAAGTTTTTTCGGTTTTATTGCTTCCGCGCAATCCTATGATATTGTAATTAAAGGCGGCCATGTTATTGATCCTAAAAACAATATTGATGCAGTTATGGATGTCGGTATAAGCAATGGAAAAATTATACAGCTGGCTAAGAATATTGATACCAAACAGACCGCCCAGGTCGTGAATGCAAAAGGCTTGTATGTTACGCCCGGCCTTATCGATTTGCATGAACATGTCTTTTTCGGTACCGAACCGGATCATTACCTTAGCAATGGTTTGGTGGCATTGCCGCCGGATGGTTTTCGTGTGGGAGTAACTACAGTCGCTGATGCGGGCGGCGCTGGCTGGAAATCTTTTCCATTGTTCAAAAAAATGTAATAGATAATTCTCAAACGAGGGTTCTTTCTTTCTTAAATATCGTGGGAGAAGGAATGCGTGGCGGTGCATATGAGCAGGATATAGATGACATGGATCCAAAGCTAAGCGCCATGGTTGTAAAAGAGTATAAGGATTATATAATTGGTTTTAAGGTGGCCCGGTTGTGGCGCAATTATGAGGCGCAGCATCAGCCGAGCCTACTTGTGCCTCTGAAAACTAACTACAACTTAATTCCACCAACCGTTTACCTCGCAGAAGTCTCTTGCATTGCCGGACAAGTCCAAAAACCCTTTCTTTTAAATACTTTTGGTAAACTTCATCACGATACAAACACTCTACACATGCACAGACGACAATTCATTAAAAGCACCGCAGCCGCTTCGGCCTTCACCATCTTACAGCCAGGAATCGTGTTTGGCTCAAATGCCAACTCTGCTGTGAATGTTGGTGTCATCGGCTGCGGCAACCGCGGCACAGCCGTCATCTCATCCATGTCGGCCAACACAAATACCAACATCATTGCCATGGCGGACCTGTTTGAAGACAAACTGCAGGCTGCTGAAAAAAATTTTAGCGGTTTCAATGCCAATAAAAAATTACCTCCTTTGCAGAAGCAAAATATTTACCGCGGGTCGAAAGCGTATATGCGATTGCTGGACAATAAAAATGTAGATGCCGTGCTGATCTCTTCCCCTGCATACAGCCACGTTGACTTCATGGAAGCTGCTGTGGCGGCAGGAAAACATGTGTATTGCGAAAAGCCCGTAGCGACCGACGTGGACGGCTGCAGGCGTGCAATAGCCGCCGGTGAAAAATTAAATGGAAAGCAAAGTTTGGTGATAGGTTTCCAGATCCGTTATGCAAGTGCATACGTCGAGATGGTCAACAGGATTCAACGGGGCGATATTGGCGATATGATCACGGTGCAGTTATATTATTTTTCTTCGGGTACTCCGCTAATACCACTCACCAACGCTTCACGCGACGAGATCATGATCCGCAATCATTATTATTTCAGAGCAATGTCCGGCGATATTTTGCTGGACCAGGGCATACATATGCTGGATGTCTGCAACTGGGCATTAAAGGCTAAGCCGCTTGATGCGATTGGAAAAGCCAATGCCAACGGACGGCCTGATTTTGGCGACGCCTCCAGCAACTTCCAGGTGTTGTATTCCTATCCAAAGGACGTAAACGTGAGCATCCATACCACGAAAGTGGGGCCGCAGTTTGGTGACGTATGCTGCAGGTTCATCGGTACCAAAGGCAGCGCCGAAGCCCATTACAGCGGTGGAGTTTTCATCACCGGCGACAATAAGTGGGACTCAGGTATCGCACGGGCAGACAGCCAGCTGACGCCACAGCAGCGCGCTGCAGGTGTCTTCACTTCTTCACTGCATGATGCAGATGCAAATAAAGAGCAGGCTTTTATAAAAAGTATTGAAAGTGGAAATTATCTGAACGAAGCAAGGTCGGGTGCAGAGTCAACGCTTACAGCTATCCTTGGCCGTGAGTCAGCAACTTCACAACGGCCTATGACGTGGGAGGAAGTTTATTTTTCAGGGGAGCGGCTTGATCCGCGGCTGAACCTTGCGCAGTTTGATGTGTAAAAAACCAAAAGTTCATAACCAGGGTGGCATTCATCCGGCGCAATGCTCCTCTACGCATTTGAATCTTTTGGCCCTGGCAACGACCCAGAACGAGCCAACAATCCAAATCTTTTTTATCTTGACGGAAGTCCGACAAGTATTAATATATTTGATTTGACCGAATAGTTATTACGATTTCCTGATTTCCATCACAAGCAAAAATTTCTCTTGCTGCCAAGTCCGGAATGTAAAAAATTACGTATAACTGTTAGGTTTAATTATTTTAGGAATAACAATATAGATTGTCCAGGCACCAAAATAGAGCAGATTCACATGATTTATCACCAAAACGGGTAGTAGCGTATTATCTGCTGATAATTTATGTGCTGGCAACATGTAAACCGGTGCTGCCCGTTGTTGCAGATGTTTTAGCTCATACTTTTTGGGAAACCAGTCACATAGAAGGTGTTCATCATGATCATGGATCACATCATTTGGAAATCGAAATATCTAAAGCTGAGAAACATGAGCACGGCAGTCCAAACAATGTGGTCCTGAAATATTCCGAAACAGTTTCACTTCACCTGGCAGCATTAATGATTGATCATTTTTTCTTTAGTACTCCCGATGCACAATACTTACAGATCGTTTCTTATAACCTTTACACGACAGTTTTAGAAGGGAGCTATCCCCCTCCGAAAATTTCTTAAAGCTTTTTCCGTCATTCTAAAAACTCCTGTCTCCCGTCGCTCGTGAGCGGCAAGGTTGTATGGGATTCCATTTGAGAAAGGGAACTCAGCTATAATAAATTTTTTCACTTAAACCTCAACGAGGAGGTTCTCTTAAATTTTAAATTAAATTTTGAATGTCACGTATATTACGATTCTGTGGCAACATCGTGTTGCTATGCCTGTTACTCTTTTCATGTAACCAGGTTTTTTCGCAGGGGAAAATGAAAGGTCTTTATATTATTAATGAAACATCCAAAGTGCCTGTTCAGGACGCATTTGTTCAGAGCAGCGATCTTATTTTCAATGCCTCGGCAGACGAAAACGGATTTGTAAGTTTTAAAAATCTTCCGGCTTCAGTAACCAGGCTCTCGATCAGCTGTATTGGTTTTGAAACAAAAACTATAGAACTACCAACACCCAACGCTACTGAAAACACGGCCATTGTGTATCTCACCACGAAGGTCTCCAGTTTGGAAGAGGTGAGAATAAGGGCCTCGGCAAACAACGGCGTTTTTAAAACGATCAGCGACCTCGATATCCATCTGCGGCCTATCAGCAACTCGCAGGAAGTATTAAGAATGGTGCCCGGGTTATTCATAGGTCAACATGCGGGTGGGGGCAAAGCAGAACAAATATTTTTAAGAGGTTTTGACCTGGATCATGGAACTGACATAAATATAATTGTTGATGGCCTCCCGGTGAACATGGTGAGCCATGCACATGGCCAGGGATATGCAGACCTGCATTTTGTAATTCCCGAGCTGATTGATAAAGTAAATTTCAACAAAGGGCCTTACTTCGCAGATAAGGGAAACTTTACCACCGCAGGATTTGTTGAGTTTAAAACCAAAGACTACCTCGAAAGCAATTTCCTCAAAGTGGAAGGTGGACAGTTCAATACTTTTCGTGCTATCACAGGGATCAACCTGCTAAAACCAAAAGGCGTCAGACGAACCCAAAGCTTATATGTTGCAGGCGAGGCATCTTATACCAAAGGTTATTTTGAAAGCCCGCAGGACTTCAACCGTTACAACGGAACGTTGAAATATCATGGAAGCATTAGCGGCAACAGCTCGCTAACCACTACCATCACAGCGTTTACAAGCAAATGGAACGCCTCCGGGCAGATACCTGACAGGGCGGTTGCAAACGGCATGGTAGGCTTTTACGGAGCAATAGATAATACCGAAGGTGGCAAAACGTCCCGTTATAATGCGAATGTCGAACTCCTGAGCAACCTAAATAATGGTGGGGTTTTCCGCAACCAAATTTTTTACAGCCGGTATAAATTCGAATTATATTCAAACTTCACTTTTTACAAGGAAGACCCTGTGAATGGCGACCAGATACGCCAGAAAGAAGACAGGAATATCTACGGCTATAATGGTTCCTATCGAGAGGAGTTTTCTTTAGGAAATATCAAAATTGAAACCAGAACCGGTGTGCAGGTAAGATATGATGATGTAAACGACATTGAATTAACCCGTACAAAGAACAGGACGGCTAACACAGCAGAAATAATGCAGGGTGATGTGAATGAATTGAATATTGGGGCATATTGGTCGCAGCGCTTCTCTTTGTCAAAAAACCTGGATATCACAGGAGCGCTCCGTGCAGATTATTTTACTAATCGGTACAACGACATGTTAGCTTCGCAAATACGATCATCAAATTCAACTATTGTAACTCCTAAATTGAATTTTAATTTCCGGGTAAATGATAATGTTCAATTCTACCTGTACAATGGCAGGGGCTTTCATAGCAACGATACACGGGTTGCCGTACGACAGGCGGGCAAAAAAGTGTTGCCGCCGGCTTATGGCTCAGACCTGGGCGGCATTTTTAGGTTAGGCAATAAAGTTGTTTTACAATCTGCCCTGTGGTACCTGTGGCTCGACCAGGAGTTTGTGTATGTAGGTGATGAAGGAGTGGTGGAAGCCGGAGGTAAAACACGCAGATTTGGCTTCGATTTTTCTGCGAGGTATGAGGTGATAAAAAATCTCTTTGCAGATGCAGACATAAGCTTTGCCGATCCCAGGGCAACAGGTGTTGATAAAGCAGAAAGCTATTTACCGCTGGCTCCACGCTTGAGTAGCATAGGCGGATTGACCTACCGGAAAGAATATGGCTTCAATGGGAGCTTACGCTACAGGTACATGGCAGACCGGCCGGCAAACGAAGACAACTCGGTAATAGCAAAAGGCTATTTTGTGACAGATGCTGCTATCAACTACACACAAAAAAAATGGGAAGCTGGTTTGGCCATTCAAAACCTCTTCGACGTAAAATGGAAAGAGACCCAGTTTGATACAGAAAGCCGGTTACAAAATGAACCAGACCCTGTTTCAGAAATTCATTTTACACCGGGTACGCCATTTTTTGCAAGAGTAAGTATTATTTTATTTTTTTAGCCAGGATACTCAGCTATATCATTTGCCATAAAACGTTTCCCATTTCCAACTATTGTGTTTATGTTTTTGCCAGTGTTGGAATAGCTTGTCAATGCATGTAAATGATCGGGCATCCCGATAGCTATTTGCTACTTAACACAGAATCTATCGGGACTATAACCATTGATATAATGTCCATTTTTTCGTAAACTATTAAACCACTTATATACACAATTCATAGTCCTTAGTAATCTTAAAGAGATGCAGCCAGTTAAAGAAAGAACCTCACCAAATCATGAGAAGGAAAATTATTTCTCAAAAACAAAGGAATACCCAAACAGCTAAACGAAAAAGGAATTACAAGCTATCTGCAAAAAGCTGGATAAAGATGTCATTGTTATTCTTTTTTGTAGTGGGATGCAAAAAAGTTACTGAGGAGGCGGGCCTTATCGGCGTTTGCCCCAGCTAGCCGTAGTAAGTTTAAATAATAAAAGGACTTCTGTCCTGAGTTTGTTCCAAAGGAACTCCTTCGGAGCAACTCAGGACATTTACTTTATCATACAATTAAGGAAGCTAGCAAGAAGCCACTTTTCAATAGAAGACAGTACCGGCTATTACAGTTATAATTCTTGTTCATAATACAAACCTTGTAAATCCTGAGTTACAAACTCAGGATAGCGGCGATACTTCTTTTTGTTTAAAAGCTTTAAACAAATACCTTGTGTAATGAAATCCATGAAAAAACCAATGAACTTTGAACAGAGTAAAGAAGCGCCTAATAGTACATCTCTTCGTATTCCCCCCACGGACGGCCGGTTAAATAAAAATGGTGGTGATAAAAATAAAATGAAGGCTGGCGAAATTTCTCAACTACATAAGCTTGCTTTTGATAATTCTTTGCAGGCGAATATAATTACCGCTCTTTCTGATGGTAAAATAATTGAGGCTAACAAGGCTGCATGCAAACTCCTGGGATACTCTAAAAAAGAATTATTAGCGAAAAATCGGTCAGTTATTTTTGAAATTAGAGAAAACAGCTTTAAAAAAATGCTGAAGGAAAGAATTACCGAAGACGAGTCTACAGCGTTAGTAAGTGTCAAAAGAAAAGGCGGTGAAAAACTCACTTGTGAAATTACTTCTGCAATTTTTATGGATGATGGTATTGAAAAAGCGATTACCACGATCGCAGATATGAGCCAAACCATATTGAGCCAAAAAAATATTGATGCTAAAAAAGAAAAGCTTGTTGCTGATAATATTGCTCATGCCATATCTAAACAAAAAAATATTGATACTAAAAAAGAAAAGCTTGTTGCTGATAATATTGTTCTTGCTAAATTAAAACAGAAAGATATCGACATAAAAAAAGAAAGAATAGTTGCCGATAATATTGCTATTGCAATATCAAAGCAAAAACATATCGATACTACCAAAGAAAAAATAGTTGCTGATAATATTATACTGGCGCAGGCAAAATCAGATACAAGGCTGGCTGAAAATAATGAATGGATAAAATATATAGCTAAGGCCTCGTATGATGTAATGTGGGATTGGGATATTGTTAGTGGTGAGATTTATGTAGGAGATAGTATCGAAGAAGTGTTTGGATATAAAGTGAGCAACAATACGGTGAATTTTAAGCATTTTTTTCGTTGTCTTATCCCGGAAGAAAAAAATATAGTTGAAAAAAAATTATTGGAAATACTCACTTCCGATAAAAACACATGGAATGATTCTCATATGTTCAAGCGCCATGATGGGTCTGTAGCCTTTACCACAAGCCGGGCAAGTATTGTAAGAGATGAAAACGGGAAAGCCGTACGTTTGATAGGTGCTACACAGGATGTAAGCCGGCTCCAGGAACTGGAAATTAAACTGGAAGAGCAAATAGCTAACCCGGAGAAAGACAGTGAAAAATTTCTCCTCGCTGCCCAACTTTCTTTGGATGTGATATGGGATTGGAAAATATTAACCGATGAAATATTTATAGGCGAAGGGTTCCAGGAATTGTTTGGGTATACAATACAGAATAATAAAGGCAATGTAGCAGATTGGGGAAATCGTCTTCACCCGGATGATAAAGAAGCAGTTAAAAAAGGATTCCAGGATGCGATTGAATCAAGTGCTTCTCTCTGGCAACATGCCTACCGGTTTACCAGGGCGGATGGCTCTATTGCAAATATATTTGACAGGGCAAGTATTTTCAGGCATGCTGAGGGAAAAGCCTACCGGGTTATAGGTGTTATGCAGGATATCAGCCTTCAGAAGGAAAAGCGGGTAGCACTACTTGAGTCTACAAATGACAAGAGGAGCATGCTTATCGAAAAAATAAAAAATGTAATTGTAGATTTGGTTCATCATTCAAATGAGCAGTTGCAAACTAATTTTTCAGATTATCTCAGTAAGAAACTTGAATACGATTATACCTATCTCGCCAATCTTTTTTCAGAAGTAGAAAATATTTCCATTCAGAAATTCATTATTGCACAAAAAATAGAGCTGGTAAAAGATTTAATATTGAATGATGAATTAAGCATTACAGAGATCGCCGTTAAACTTCATTACAGCAGTGTAGCTCATTTATCCAACCAATTTAAAAAGGTCACAGGTTTAACGCCAACTTACTTCAAGCAACTGCGCAATCAACGAAACACTGTATTGGAAAATGTGTGAAAGATGTAACTGCTTTCTTAAAAGCATGTAACACATCCACAGATTGTACTGCCTCCTTTTGCGTTTAATTATCGTGTCAAACTTAAAACACGACAATCACATCTAAAGTATAATTATGAAAAACAACTCTTTCTACAAAGAGAAACTCCTTATGCGCACATCTAAAGGTTACTCTCACATTTTAGGCAAATGGTTTATATTAACACTGCTCGTTCTTTTTGCGGCAGGATGTAAAAAAGTTACTGAGGAGGCGGGCCTAATTGGCGTTTGCCCTAAAGTAATTTCAACCAGCCCTTCTGACACTGCCACCGGGGTGGGCCTCACCACGAAACTGGATGCCACCTTTAACGAGGTTATGGATCCTTCCACCCTCAACACCGCTACATTCACCGTGCAACAGGGAACAACCGGGATTGCAGGCGTGGTGACTTATACCGGCTCTACTGCTACCTTTACTCCCACGGCTAACCTTGCTCCCAACACCAGCTATACCGGAACTATTGTCGCGGGTGTAAAAGATCCTGCCGGCAATGCTATGATAGCCAACTATGTTTGGAGCTTTAAAACAGGCGCAGGCCCGGATATATTGGCACCCTATGTTACTTCTACTGA
>MWWA01000288.1_pt1 | contig 13795 bp, 14 predicted proteins | sample 1047341 | NCBI WGS metagenome assembly MWWA01 (sample SAMN06349978, study PRJNA376086) | soil metagenome | isolation source: MS5-1 sample Antarctic (ecotone) soil | place: Antarctica | collected 2015-01-13
GGCACTCTCCTTTATTTTCGTCCGAATACTTAACGACTTGGTGGAGAAGCATAACTTTCTCTCCTTTATTCCAAACAGCGAAGTAAAAGCTGCTACTTACGAATGGGGGAGCTGGGTAGTGCCTTTATTGGTAGTTGAGTTCTTTTTTGCATGGCTGCCGTCCATGAGGCAAATGAAAGTAAAAAAAATTCATCCGGTTAAAGCAACAGAAACAGTTGAATCATGAAGGGAAACACATTTCTGATATGCCTGGTGTGGTTTACTGCTTTTGCGAATGCACAACGCACAGACACCATCAAAGTAAAAGTGCACGATCATGTGATGACGCTTTATGCTTCCGGTGCAGGCAATCCTGCAGTTATTTTGGAAACCGGTTTAGGTGCTAATCATAAAACATGGGACAGTGTACCACAGAAAATATCAGGATTTACAAAAGTTGTTTCTTATAACAGACCAGGTTATCTGAACTCAGATACTTGCAGTAGTCCAAGAGATGCAATAACAGTAGCAAAGGAATTAAAAGAAGCATTGACCAAAGCCGGTATTAAACCACCTTATATACTTGTGGGCTGGTCTTTGGGTGGCGCTTTTGTAAGAGTGTTTGCAGGGTTGTATCCGAAAGATGTTGCAGGTCTTGTGCTCGTTGATCCTGCACCGGAAGAATCTTATGCAAAATTCGACAAAGAATTTCCTGAACTGATGGCAGAAGATGTAAAATATGTACAGGAGATTTTGGCTAATAAAACCCGTTTTGGAGAACGTCAAGAGATGCGCTACTTCGACAGCAGCATGAACCAGGCAAGAAGATCTGATGCGCATCATGCTACACCTACTTATTTATTAATTGCTGCAGGAAAAGATCCCGGCGGGCACGACAGAGATCCATCTAATCCTTTAAATAAAATTTGGATTGAAGAACTCGAAAAATGGGCGAAGAAACGTCCTAATCTGAAATATGAGATTATTACCAACAGCGGTCATCACATAGCAAGGTCTCAGCCGGACACAGTTGTGCACGCCATTAGACACATGGTACAAAAATTCCAAATGAAAAAGCTGAAGCAGGCAGCAACTCCATACAAAAAACCCGCTCAACTCAGCGACGGCATAAAAACAGCAACGCTGAAAGAAGTTGGTATCAATGAAAAATTTATAAATGCAATCACTGATTCAATTTCAAGTGGTAACTATGTAAATATTCATAGCGTACTTCTTTTACGTAACAACAAATTAGTGTATGAACAGTATTTCCCAGGAACTGATGTAACGAGAGGAGTAGGTTTCGTTGGTTTCAAAGATCACCACCGAGACAGTCTTCATGATTTAAGAAGCATCACAAAAAGTGTAGTAGGGGCCGCGATTTTGATTGCACATGCACAGGGGAAAATCAAAAGCCTAAACCAGCGGGTGTTTGACTTCTTTCCAGAATATGCAAAGCATGATACAGGAATGAAAAAACAGATCACTGTTCAACATCTGCTGAATATGACTGCAGGAATAGAGTGGGATGAGGAAATATCTTACCTGGATCCGCGAAACAGTGAGATAAAAATGAACAATGCTTCTGACGCTATCGAATTTGTACTAAGCCAAATAATAATTGATACGCCCGGTAAGAAATATAATTACAGCGGCGGATGCACTCAAGTGCTTGCGGCAATTGTCGCGAAGGCAACAGGAATACCAGTAGATAAGTTTTGTGAGCAGTATTTGTTTAAGGACTTAGGTATTGAAAAATTTACTTGGGCAAAGATCCGGAGCGGAGATCCTTCTGCGGCTTCCGGATTAAGAATGCGATCCAGGGATCTGGCAAAGTTTGGATTGTTGTTTTTAAACAATGGCAAATGGAATCAGAAACAAATCATTCCTGCACATCTCGTGGCGCGAACCTTAACTAGTCAGGCTACTACTCAATACGCAGATTCAATTGTACCATTTGTTGGCTACAGTAATCAATTCTGGATTTATACAGAAAAGATCAAAGGTGAATTGGTTGATTATGTGCAAACACAGGGAAATGGAGGACAAATAATTCTGTTGGACAAAAAAAATGATTTAGAGTTGATTATAACTGCAGGCAATTACAACAGGAGAGATCTTAGAAAGAATTCTTATGACATTTATACTGATTTTGTTTATCCGGCAATTGTAAGAAATATACAAAAAGATACTTTAACAGAGCACATAAAAGCACTGACTTATCACGCAATTACATCCGAATTTAAATTTGATACAGCAGCTATTGCAAAGTTGATGGATGATGATTTTATTTCTGTTTATCCACACAAAAAGCAAAACAAACAGCAGGAGCTCGATGGAATATTTAAAAGCAGTATGGAAAGAATAAAAGAAAATCACATTATTGATACTTTGATACTTGATGATTTTAAAGTGCAACTGTTTGATCACACTGCGATAGCCATATACTATTCTGTAACAAAAGGAACAAAAAAGGGAATTCCATTCGACAACAACCGAATGCGGTGGTATGATGTGTGGGTGAAACGCAATGGTGAATGGAAATGGGTGTCATCGCAGGGAACCTTGGTAAATAAATAAATCATTTAAAATGGAGAAAACATTTACTCTTTTGTTGATCTTAAGTAACATAGCCTACTGTAGAAAACTACATCTGGATTTGATCCCGAAGAAAGATTTTTTTGAATGAATTGAATTGTTGCACAATGGTGATCGCATCAAAGGCATTTTACTTACGTGAAAAAGAATAACCGATTGCACACAGTTGCAGTAAAAATCAAAAATTTTATGCTTCAAAAGACATCTTTACTGCTCTTGCTCTTATTGATAATGATAAAGGCAGAAGCACAAAAAACAAAATCACCACCTGCTAAGGCGAATACTGCATCAGCTTCAAATCATCAATTACAGAAAAAGTTGGACAGCATTTTCTCTTCTTACAACAAGTCCACCCCAGGTGTTGCTGTTACGATTCTTCAAAATGGAAAAGTGATTGCAAAGAATGCTTATGGCATGGCAAGCCTGGAATTCAGTGTTCCCTTCACTCATAATACTTTGGTGCGGCTGCCTTATTCCGAAGGAAGAGAATTTATTTCTATTGCGGCGGCATTAATGGAAAAAGATGGTATGCTGCATTTGAATGATAACGTGAAAAATTACTTTCCAAAGCTTCCGGCGTGGAGTGATGTGGTAACTATCCAGGATCTGCTGAACCATAGTAGCGGCTTTGCAGATGAATGGGCTACACTGGCACTCACACAGGCAAGTATGGCCAACCGGCTTGACAAATCTCAATTCCTGCAATTTCTTTATAATCAACCTGAACCATCTGTGGAGCCGCAAAAAGGTTATATGTACTCTAACTCAGATTTTGGTTTATTGCGGCTGATCCTGGAAAAAGCAGCGGGTGAAGATTTGGCTGCATATATGAAAAGGAAAGTTTTTGATTCATTAAAAATGATTGATACCCGAATTCATAATGACAAAGAAGCAGTCATTGCAAACCGAGCATTCACTTACAATATTGATGTGGGTAATTCCTACAAGTTATGGCTTCAGGATAAAACATCACCGGGAGGAAATTATTTCGTGCTTACATCTGCTAATGATCTGGAAAAGTGGGCAGCTGCACATGCGGATTCAAAGTCATTTATTTCTGCAGCCGTTAATCGGCTGAAGCAAAATGCCCGACCTATTCCTGTGATACCCGGCACCAATTATGTGTTTGGACAGAAACATAGGAAAATAGGAAGTTACGATGCTATTGTGCACATGGGTGTAAGTGAGTTGCCTTACATAGCTTACATACCAGAACAAAATCTGACAGTAATTTTATTAAGCAACCTGTTTCTGTCACGTTGGAATTCAATGGAGAAAGTGCTGTCATCTGCTTTAGGTTTGGAAACACAGGTTGCAGTAAAAAGCAATTTCTCACAACAGCCCATTGAAGTGGATCCGGAAGAACTCAAAAAATTTGCCGGAACCTACAAGTGGAAAGTCCCGCTGACCTATCAAAGTTATGTGGAACGAAAGCGATTTACAGAGTTCGTTTCTGAAAACCGTGTGCTTAAAGTGTTGTATAGTAGCGAGGATACACTTGACCTGGTGCCGGTAGCGAAAAACACGTTTAGAGATCCCGAGTATCCGGATGTTTTTGTTTTTGCGCAAAAGCATGCTGATTCTGCAATGAAAGTAGTTATGTACACTTACGATGGTGACACAATACGGATGGAAAAAGTTTTAGTAACAAAACCAAACCTAGCCAGAGAACAACTGCAAAAATTCACAGGCAATTACTACAGCAGGCATTTGGATTTTTATTGGACACTGGTGTTAAATGAAAACAATCAACTGGTAGTGAAGCGTCCTACCATTGCAGATAAGAGGATTGAACCGACAGCCGATGGAGAATTCCGACTGATGATGGATTATGGTCCTTATGAAAGCGAAAGCTGGATTCGATTTTATTTTACAGATAATGGAAGTGTTAGCTATTTTACTATTTCACATCCACGGTTAATGGGACACCGGTTTGATAAGGTGCAATAAAAAACTTCTATGGCATACAAAACATTTTACTGCTATACATTTATTAATAATGACCAGCATTTTTGCCAATGCACAAAGCAGTGTTAAGCCGCACAAGCAGTCCAGATAAGCAGGATAAAAATATTGACTCCGGAAATAATGGGATAGATATATTTAAAGTCTTTATTAATGAAACAAAAATTAAATTTAAAAAATGCAACCTACTACTGTTTCTGAGCGCTTTGCCATACTAGATGTTTTACGCGGATTTGCTTTGCTTGGTGTTTTACTGGCAAATATGGCAACGCATTCCGGCTACTTCTTTTTATCAGATACACAACAACAAGCAATAAGTACCGCTGAAGCAGATTCTGTCATTGTATGGATACTGCATTTTCTTGTGGAAGGTAAATTCTACTCCCTTTTTTCACTGCTCTTTGGGATTGGCTTTGCACTTCAAATGAAACGATCTACTACCTTGCAAGCTAATTTTTCAGGTCGCTATAGCAGAAGGTTGTTCATACTTTTTCTTATGGGTCTTTTGCATGCAGTACTTTTTTATGTAGGCGATATTCTTACGGTTTATGCCATCACAGGACTTTTCCTGTTGTTGTTCAGAAAAGCATCTGATAAAACCTTGTTGCGAAGTGCAGTTATTTTTATGGTTCTGCCGATTATTCAATATGGTGTTTTTTGGGGAGCCGCGCTGTTAAGTAATGCACCACCACCCCCACCAGATCCAACTGCACCACGATTTTTCGATCAGCTTATTTTGCAATATCAGACGGGCAGTTTTGTAGATATTATCCAAAACAACATTGGCGGCTTGATTTTTGGCCGTTATCCTGACCTGTTTTTTACAGGACGTTTTTTCCGCGTATTGGCAATGTTTCTCCTTGGGTTTTATGTAACACGTAAAATGATATTTGCAAACATTTCAGCTAACAGGTTATTTCTGCGAAAAGTAATGGTCTGGGGTGCTGTTATTGGCATTCCCTGCAATCTTGCTTTAGCCATGATCATGGAAACAAATGCATATTACGGAATGGAGCCACTAGGAATCATACAGCCACTTGTTTATGCATTTGGGGTACCTGCTTTAAGTCTTTTTTATGCTGCTGGTATCTGCTTGATGTATCAAAATAAAAGCAGTAATAAAGTACTCAATATCTTTTCTCCGGTTGGGCGAATGGCGCTAACCAATTACCTGATGCAATCTGTTATCTGTTGCTTCATTTTCATGAATTATGGCTTCGGATGGTTTGCAAAAGTTGGTCCGGTTTACCTGATGTTGATCGGTATAGGCATTTATTTATTCCAGGTTTTATTCAGCCATTGGTGGCTTGGCCGGTTCCGTTTTGGACCTATAGAATGGTTGTGGCGTTCAGCAACTTATTGGAAGTGGCAGCCGATGAAAAAATAATAGTTCGACCAGCAATATTAATTCTTATGTGAATAGAATTGAATGAAGGATTGTACCTAAAACAAATTGAATTACTAAGTAAACATTAAACAAGATGAAACAGAAACAATTTATCACCTTATGCAGCTTTTTAATAGTAATTCTTGCATCTTGCGCAACTGTTTCAAATACTTCTGCAGTAAAAACAAAAAATTCAACAGAAGAAGCAAAAAACATTGCAAGTGTGCGCACCTACTGGGATGAAGTATGGAACAAAGGGAATCTTCAGGCTGTTGCAGATTTTTATCATCCTAATGCTATACATGGAGATGATTTTACTATTGAAGATTTTCAAAAAGGAGTAAAGTGGCAGCGGGATGCTGTTCCTGATTTCAAAGTTGCTGTCCATGACATGTTTGCTACAGGAGAAAAAGTAATCAGCGAAGTAACTTATACCGGCACCCATACGGGAATACGTTTTTTGGACAAGATCCATTGGGAAAAGACATTAAAGTGCCGGGCATTGATATATTTACACGCTTCTAAAGTGGAAAATTAAAAACAAGTGTATGCAGGATAAAATTTTTACAACAGCAATGGAAAGAATTTCACTCACGAACTTGCTGAGGTTTCTCTTTTGGTCAGCAGTTGGAGGACTAACATTATATTTCATTGCAGGTCATCTGGTAAAATATACGACAAAGGGAATTCCTGATTTTTTTGGTGACACATTCTGGAACAAACGATTATGGTTTTATATTCATATTGCAGGAGGTTCGTTGGCTATTATTATAGGTCCGTTCCAATTCTGGAAAAGAATACGAATACAGTATGTAAAGTTCCATCGCACTGCCGGAAAGCTTTATATCATCGGTTCTATATTGGCTGTGATAGGTCTCGTAAGAATTCTCCCCGATAGTCTTTGTATGGCATGCCGGCCGTCTCAATTTATTGTTACTCCTTTATGGCTGTTAACTACCATCGCTGCATGGTGGGCAATCAAAAGAAGAAACATAAAAGCGCACCGTCAGTTCATGGCGAGAAGCTATTTGTTTGCTTTTTATTTCGTTGCAGTGAGAGTTCTCGACAGAGTGGGAGAGGCATTGCTTCCGTTTGTTAAAAAAGATTCAGGGTGGTATGCTAATACGGATTGGTTAGTGTGGGTAGTCCCACTAATTATTTTGGAAATTTATCAAACATGGTTGCCTTCTTTGAATTTGAAAACAGTAGGTTACAAAAAAGCGGCTGACACAACTAATGTGAAATCTGCTACTATAAATAAAATCGCTCAAAAAAAATAAACATTATGAACTATACGGTTAGATTGATGCAGCAAAGCGATGTTGATGCTGCTGCTGCTTCACTTGCAAAAGCATTTATGAATGACCCTTTGCAAAACTATACCTTCCCTGATGAACAGGAAAGAAAGGAGCGATCGCCTGCGCACTTCAAAGCTGGTGTGGAATACGGAATGAAGTTCGGTGAGGTCTATAACGTCACAGGCTGAAGGCGCTGTTGTAGCCTGCCGCCCAACAAAACGGAGATTACTCCGGAAAGAGCAGAGGAAGGAGGGCTTACCAGGCTTCCTGAATTGCTCGGCGAGGATGCGGCAATCAGATTCCTTTCAGCGCTTGATTTTATTGACCCTTACCATAAAGAGGATGTGCCGGAACCGCATTGGTATATAATGATCCTGGGTGTAGATCCAGTGCATCATGGTAAAGGACTGGGTAAAGCTTTAATGGAGCCCGTGATGAAAAAAGCAGAGGCAAATGGGCAGCCGGTGTATTTGGAAACAGCACAACCAGCCAATGTTTCCTTCTACCAAAAACTTGGATTCAGCGTTCTTAGAGAATTGATAGATCCTACTAGTGGATTGAAGATGTGGACGTTCAGAAAGGGATAAAATAATCATCTAAAATCAAAACTACTAAATATGAAAAAGACAATCTTTATTGCACTTGTGCTTGTAGTATTCACCAGTTGCAATGAACAACAGGTAGACAAAAATTCAGAAGGTGAGAAACTCATGCAAACAAGCAGACAATGGTCTCAGGCTGCAGCTACCAAAAACGTGGATTCTATATTACACTATTGGTCTGATGATGCTATTGTTCTTTCACCCGGAGAGCAACCATTAACAGGAAAACAGAATATCAGGCAGATGGTTGAAGGAAGTTTTACCAGCCCTGGTTTTCAAATCAGCTGGGAACCAGAAAGTGCTGAAGTCTCGGAAAGTGGTGACCTTGGGTATTTACTGGAAAATACAAGAATGGTAATGCCCGACTCAGCGGGAAATACTACAACATTAAATTTCAAAGCAGTAACCATTTGGAAAAAGCAATCAGATGGCAGCTGGAAATGTGTGGTGGATGTGTTGAGTCCTTTACAATAAATAGTATTTTTTATTATACCAATGGCAGAAATTTTCGATAAACCTCTTCAAATAATAATATGGAAAAACTCGCATTTCTGCTTGCATTTGTTGTTTTACAACTAGTAGCTTTTAATCAATCAGTTTCAAATCCTGTTTATGAACGATCTGAATCCGAAGCAAAAACCATAGTCCAAAAAGTCTTAAAGCAATCACCTGTCATTGACGGGCACAATGATTTGCTTCGATATTATTACGACTGCAGGAGTTGCCCCAGAGAACTAGATGCTTACCGGTTAGATACTATAACGTCAGGTCATACCGATATTGTTCGATGGAAAAGTGGTGGTGTTGGTGCCCAGTTGCTCAATGTGTTCGGAAATACTTTTACTGCAAGAAATTTATTAGACGCATATGATCTGGTATATCGAATGACAGAAAAGTATGGAAACGATCTCATTTTTGCTACTTCTTCAACAGAAATAAGGAAAGCATTTCAAAAGAAAAAGATTGCTATAGTGCCGGCAATGGAATTCTCCATCAGATTGGAAAACTCTCCTGCGATGGTCAGGATTTTTCACAGACTTGGGTTGCGAGCTGTGACACTTGCCTACCAGACGAACGATCTTGCTGATGGCAGCGATGATACTGCAAAACACAATGGCTTATCAACTCTTGGAAAAGAAATGGTGATGGAAATGAATAGAACCGGTATCATGGTTGATATTTCTCATGTCTCGGAAAAATCAATGATTGACGTATTACAGATCTCTGAAGCCCCTGTAATTTTCAGCCATTCCAATGCGAAGGCTCTATGCAACGTTAACCGAAACGTTTCCGATGAAGTTTTAAAAAAATTGAAATCAAATGGGGGTATCATCATGCTCACGTTTGTACCTTATTTTACCACACAGGCTTTTGCTGACTGGTATAAAAAAGGCGATGAAGTTTGGATGAAACTAAAGAATCAGCACAAAGACAGCTTGCCGCTTGCAATAACAGATATGGAGAAATGGGAAAAAGAAAACACACCGCCTACTGTAAACGTAGCAGATATTGCAGATCATTTCGATTATGTAAAAAAAGTGGCGGGAGTAAATCATATTGGTATTGGTTCCGATTTTGACGGTATTGAATATGTTATAAAAGGATTGGAAGATGTAAGCACATTTCCTAACCTGTTAATTGAACTAGCAAGAAGGGGATGGACCGAAGCAGAGCTAAGAAAAATAACAGGTGAAAATTTTTTAAGAGTGTTTGAGCGGGTAGAAAAGATAGCAGCCATGAAAGTTCATAACTAATAACATTTTTACTACAAAATAAATAAGCATTACAAAATGAAAATCCTGCATAAATTCTTTTTAGTATTTCTGGCATCTATCCTGGTAACCTTTTGTTTCGCACAGCCACAAAAACAAAAAATTTTACTAGCCATTTTCCCTCATCCCGATGACGAATCAGCCATTGGTGAAGTACTGATTAAATATGCACAGCTCGGGTATAAAGTGCAACTCATTATTGCTACGATGGAAAAGATGGAACACGAGTTACAAAAATTCCTGCCGGTGATTCATTAGGTAACCTGCGAAAAGAAGAAACAAGATGTGCATGCAAAATTATGGGGATTGCCGAACCTGTTTTCTTAGGCATTGAAAGGCTTGATACAAAAATCGGTGTTGGAAAATATTTTAAAGAACATAAAAAATTATTGCAACTGCTAAAAGAACAAATACCTCTAATCAATCCTGATTTCATTCTCACCTTTGGCCCCGATGGAGATACACACCATGCGGAGCATATAGTAACCGGAGCTGCCGTTACCGAATTGTTGTTAAGAGAAGGGTGGGTTGATAAATACCCATTATACTATATTGCATGGAATAAAGACCAGGGTGAAGCATTTGATCTTGGTTATGTAGATGAACAATATTTCAATATAAAGATTGAGTACACACAGGAAGAAGAAAATAAGGCATTACAAATAATGCCCTGCTATGTAACACAATATACTTCTGAAGAATTAATCGAAGACAGGCACAAGAAATTAACCGATCAAGCGAATGTATTTTATTTTAGAAGATTTCATTCGAGAAAAGGAATGCAGAAAGAATTTTAAATTTTCAAGGCAGGGAGAAATATTAAACTTGGTAACAACTTTTTCAATAAACTATATATACATCACATGAAAAAACAATTCACTTTTATACTCTTTTTTTTTATTGCTATAAATGCTGTTGCCCAGGATACCAGCAAAGTAGAAACTAAAAAATTCATCGCCCCTTCTATTCAAAATAACAAAGGCGGCGAAGATGCCAACCGAAATCTTACCATTTACCTGCCACCCGGTTATGCCAAATCAAAGGACCGATACCCGGTCATCTATTTCTTACATGGCTTTGCTGTACAAGACAATGAAATGATGGAATGGATAGGATTCAGAAACCTGATGGATTCAGCAATTAAAGCCGGCTATCTTCGGCCGTCGATATTGGTGTTACCCAACAGCATGACAAAATACTTTGGTAGTTTTTATACCAATTCTTCAGTAGCTGGTAACTGGGCCGATTTTATTGGAAAGGATGTAGTTGATTACATAGATAAAAATTATCGCACCATTGCACATCGTAATAGCAGGGGGTTAGCCGGGCATTCCATGGGTGGTACCGGTGCCTTAAAAATGGCTATGCTGTTTGCCGACCAATTCAGTGCAGTGTATGCCATGAGCCCGGGAGGGCTGCATTTTTCCGACGACTTAAGGTTGTCTCATCCTGCATTTAAAAGAGTATCAGAACAAAAAAATATGGACTCACTGCGAAATGCAGTGCCTTATTACGATTTTGAAAAATTCCCCTTTTATGAAATGATTTATTCCAGCATGGCACGGATGTATTCCCCCAATGTAAATGAAAAACTCTTGCAAGCTGATCAACCGATAAAATATATAAATGGAAAAATGGTCGTGAATGCTGATGTGCTGAAAAAATGGGAAGCCAATTTTCCCATTAATATGATTGACGATCATATACCTGCATTAAAAAGTTTAACGGCGTTAAAAATAGACTGGGGCCGAAACGAAGATTTTAAACACATCCCCAGAACTAACATGGAACTAAGTAAAAAACTGGAAGCATTTGGTATCAAACATTTCGCAGAAGAATACATTGGTGATCATGTAAATATGCTGGATGGTTTTGAGGGAAGAATTTTTACAGAAGTGTTCCCGTTTTTTGAAAGATATTTAAAGTAATGAGACTTTAAATTGAAAGCTTTAAGCAAAATATTATTTCCTAAAATTACCTGGTGGCTCTGGCTATTGGTCCCTTTGACATTCCTGGGATTCTACGCTACCTATTTTTCAAAATTCTTCACCCAGCTTCCATCCATCTTCCATATCCACGCCTTTTGTATGATGATGTGGATAGCATTGATCCTTGTACAACCCTGGCTTATTTTAAAAAAGAAAACAAAGCTCCATAAAACCCTTGGAAAGTTTAGCTATTTACTCATGCCCGTGGTGCTACTGACGGCCTGGCTTATGATACGGCATAGTTATTTTAAGTTTATTACAGATGAAACAGCAAAGCTGGCTAAGGAAGGAAAAACCATACCCACAAATGAAATGATAATCAATGCGGCCGAATACATGAACATTGGTGTATTGTATTGGCTGTGGCTAGGCATCTTTTATACATTGGCTATCATTCATCGAAAAAAAATGGTAGCTCATGCGAGTTATATGTTTGCTGCTATTCTTACACTGCTGGGACCAACCGTAGATCGAATTCTCATTCCTATTTATTTAAGCAATAACCTTTCAGTAAATTTTTTCATAGTCACATTTATCCTGATCGATCTATTATTAGTTGCCTTGTTGTTTTATCAATGGAAACAGGGCTCAGCCATTAAGGCAACTCTTACATCCCTGGTCATCTATTTTTTGGGCCAGTTAATTTTCTTTTTATTGCCCCGTATGTATTTATGGAAAGTATTGATTGATCCATTTGGTTAATAACGAAATTATATTCAACAAGCATTTTTAAAAAACTTCGTCAAAAACTATAACAATCATGATTCTTAAAAAATGGGAAGCTAATTTTTCAAATAATATGCTAGAAGATCATATTCCCGAATTAAAAAGTTTAACCGCTTTAAAAATGGATTGGGGCCGCAATGAAGAGTTTAAGCATATCCCCATCACCAATTTGGAATTGAGTAAAAAATTAGAAGCCTTAAGCATCAAACATTTTACAGAAGAAAACGCACCTGAAAAAATAGTCAAACTGGGAAACAGCTATTCCATCAATATGAAAGATTCATTAATGATGATTGAGCAATTGGAAAATAATTGACAACAATAGCAGACAGGTTGATGTTTGGATCTGATACTGCAGATATTGCAACTTCAATTGCTTCTGTGAATGCATTAAATTTTCTCACACCAACCCGGAAAGAAAAAATATTCTACCTCAATGCACATACATTTTTCACAAATAAATATTTTTAAATGCCAAATACGCTCACTCCCATATTACCAAAAGAACGTATTCACATTCTTGATTCACTGAGAGGTATTGCTGTGTTGGGCATTCTTATGATGAATATTCCCTACTTTGCTTTGCCCGACCCCACACAGTTCAACGACCTTATGGTATTTAATTAAACAGGAAACTTAAATTAAACCGTTTGGTGGTTCATTACAGTAGTTTTTGAAGGTACTCAGCGTGCATTGTTTTGTTTGTTGTTTGGCGCAGGTATTATTTTATTTACAGAACGCCAGGAACAAAAAGCAGCAGGTGTTTTGTCAGCAGATTATTTCATGCGCAGGCAATTATGGCTCATGTTGTTTGGCATGATCAATTTTTATGTATTACTGTGGATAGGCGATTATCTCTTCCCTTATGCAGCATTCGGAATGTTGTTGTACACATTTCGACGCATGTCACCAAAAGTATTAATAATGGCAGGTGTCATTTGCATGCTACTTATGATAGCAAGGCAAAACGTTGACCTGTTCAGGAGCAAAGCAGTCATTACCAATGGAGAAACAGCCGCGGCAGTTGATACCTCTTTTGTTAAGTTGGATGCAGAACAAAAAGATGCCATCATTGCCATGAATGCATTTAAAAAACGCAGCGAAATAGAAGTACGCAAACATGAAGCAGTAACAAGTGTAAAAAAAATTCAGGGTAACTATAATACTTTATACAAATACCAAACAGAACGTGGTTTCGGCTTTTTTACCGCTATCATTTTTTATGTTTCATGGAGCCATATACTTTTCATGTTTTTTGGAATGGCTTTCTATAAAATCGGAATCATTACTGGCAAAGCATCTCTGAAATGGTATTGGCTGATGTTTATTGTTGGTATGAGCGTGGGCATATTCCTTACCTGGCAAAGACAAGACATCATGTATCAGCATGCATTTAACCGTTATGAATATACTAAAGCAATGACCGTACAACTGGGTGAATTAGGCAGAGTATTACGCAGTTTCGGATTTTTCGGTTTGT
>MWWA01000289.1_pt1 | contig 13749 bp, 12 predicted proteins | sample 1047341 | NCBI WGS metagenome assembly MWWA01 (sample SAMN06349978, study PRJNA376086) | soil metagenome | isolation source: MS5-1 sample Antarctic (ecotone) soil | place: Antarctica | collected 2015-01-13
GTGCCGAAATGAATGCTGACTTACGAATAGCACTGGAAGATGAACCAGACTGGGAGCCTGCTACACTTAACTACCAAAAGATAGAAGTATGTGCTGTTGAACACCAGGTATTCGGACAAAAAAAATATCGCCGCATAGTAGCCTATCGAAAAAAAGCTAAGGGACAATTGAGCATAGATCAACAGGACGGTTATACTTACCATGCTATCCTTACCAGCGATACCGCCGATCCAATGGAGATTATTGAATTTTATAATCAACGGGGATGTGAGGGAGAACATCACTTCAAAGAATTAGATTATGACTTTGGCTGGTCAAAGCTGCCCTTTGATAACATAGAAATGAATACTGTTTACATGTACGCTACTATTATAGGCTATCTGCTGTTCAATATTTTTAAATATAAGTATAGCGCTAAGCTTGCATTCGTAAAGCCCCAGATGCGATTGAAAAATTTTATCCTGCATTTTGTAACCTTGACTGCCAAGTGGATCAAAAAAAGCCGGCAACACATATTGCAAATATTTACCGCCAAAGATTATACCCCCCTATGGGCATCTCCTTAAACATTTAGTTTACGGGTCAACCAACCCTGGCCATTCTTCAAAGTGATGGATGGGTGGGGGATGGTATAGCAGGATTTTAATTAAACACATTCATTCCTAGGAAGATTGAAGTGATTATTTATTATTTTATTTTTTTGACTAAAATCTTGTGTAGATCAAGCCAGCTTGCGAAATTTGGGTGCTCCTCAAAAATCTTTTGAAGGATTTCATTGGTTGTTTAATATCTTCCGTAGTGGTTAGCCTATTGCCCAATAACTGAAAGCACTTTTCGGTATGATAAACAATTTAACAGGTTTGTTTGTAATCAATCAGTATAAAACAACAGTACCCGAAATCAATTATTTACTATAACAATGTTGAAAGGAATAATGCTGCAGTATTTCCATTGGTACACTCCCGGAGATGGAAACCTGTGGAGAGAGATCAAAGAAAATGCTCAAAGACTATCTCAGCTAGGTTTTACTTCAATATGGCTACCTCCGGCCTTTAAAGCGGCCAATGGTGGTTATAGCACAGGCTATGACGTTTATGATCTATTTGATCTCGGGGAGTTTGACCAAAAAGGAACAGTTAGAACTAAATATGGAACTAAGCAAGAATACATTGAAGCCATTAAAGCAATTCAGGAGAATGGTATGCAGGCAATGGTAGATATTGTACTAAACCATAAAGCCGGTGGAGACGAAATAGAAAGAATTAAAGTAGCGAAAGTAAATCCTGACAATAGGAATGAGGACATATCTGATGTATTTGAAATTGAAGCCTTCACAAAATTCACATTTCCCGGCCGTCAAAAAAAATATTCGGAATTTATCTGGGACCATAACTGCTTCACCGGAGTGGACTATGCATACGACCTTTCAGAGGATGCTATATTCAGAATTGTAAAAGATGGAGTTAGCTGGCAGGGCATGATTGATGATGAAAAGGGTAACTACGATTACCTGATGTATAATGACATTGATTTCAGAAACGATTACGTAAGGCAGGAATTAAATTACTGGGGAAAATGGTACTGGGAGCAGGCAAATTTTGATGGTGTGAGGCTGGATGCAGTGAAGCACATTTCACCTTTTTTTTATGTTGAATGGCTGCATGAATTACGAAGAAATACAGGAAAGGAAATTTTTGCCGTCGGAGAATACTGGGCGCCGGGTAAGTTGCATCTCTTGCTAAAATATATCGAGGCAACGGGGGGCAACATGAGCCTGTTTGATTCAGCATTGCATCATCGCCTTCATCATGCATCCCGCTCGGGAAACAACTATGACCTACGGACAATTTTTGATGATACCCTGATAAAAGTAAGGCCAGATAAGGCTGTGACTGTGGTGAGTAATCATGATACACAACCATTGCAAGCCCTTGAAGCACCTGTTGATCCCTGGTTTAAGCCTCTGGCTTATGCGCTGATCCTACTTCGCGAAGAAGGTTACCCTTCTGTATTTTATCCTGACCTTTTTGGAGCGAACTATAAAGACTATGGAAAAGATGGGAACGAGCAAGAAATTTGGATGCCTGGCGTACCCGGCATTGATAGGCTGTTAGAGGTCAGAAAAAATCACGCTTCCGGAATGCAAAGAGATTATTTCGATCATGCTAACTGTATAGGATGGACGAGGGAAGGAGATGACGCTCACTCTGGTTGTGCCGTTATAATGTGCAACGGAAGTTCAGGAAATAAAATGATGGAAGTAGGCAGGCGATATGCCGGGAGGATATTTATAGATAAACTGGAAAACCGGGTGGAAGAAGTAAAAATAAATGATGATGGATGGGCTGAATTTTTTTCAGACGGAGGCAGTGTTTCAGTTTGGGTAGAGAAAAATTAATCCTGTAAATATTATGCGATAACGTTAACTGTTATTTGATCTTTTTTTAGAAGCCGTCCGATAGGAGAGGAATAGTTTTCCAATCCATAATTTTTAAAGATTGCTTTAATTTCATTGTATGCTTCCGGATCAATCGCTATGAGCAACCCTCCGCTTGTTTGCGGGTCTGCTAAAAACGCCTGCTTCTCACCTGGAATTGAAGAAACTTTGCCTCCATAGCTTTGCCAGTTTCTTTGCGTACCACCCGGAATGCATTTTTGCAGAATATATTCAGAAAGATCCGGGGTGATCAAAGGTATTTTATCCGCAAAAATTTCACTGCTGAGGTTACTGCCTTCGCACATTTCAATTAAGTGCCCAAGTACACCAAACCCTGTGACATCAGTCATTGCATGTACCCCTGACATCTTCCCTAACTCTTTCCCAATGATATTTAACTGCATCATTTGCCTGGCGGCTACATCCCTATCTTTTTCTTTTAAAATGCCTTTCTTTTCTGCGGTAGTCAAAATTCCCACACCTACTGGTTTTGTCAACAAGAGCAGATCACCTTCCCGTGCAGTATTGTTTTGCTTTAAATGTGCTATTTCAACTAAGCCATTAACGGCTAGGCCAAAAATAGGCTCCGGACTATCAATGCTATGACCACCGGCGAGCGAAATACCCGCTTCGCGGCAAATGCTTCTGCCTCCTTCTATTACCTTCCGGGCAACATCCGGGGTTAATTTATCAACAGGCCAGCCAAGTATAGCAATTGCCAATATGGGAGTACCGCCCATCGCATACACATCACTAATGGCATTGGCAGAAGCAATCCTGCCGAAGTCATAAGGATCGTCAACAATGGGCATAAAAAAATCAGTAGTAGAGATAAGGGCAGAGCCATTTCCTAAATCATACACGGCTGCATCATCTTTTGAATTGTTGCCTACAAGCAATTTGTCATTGTCCGGAAGGGAAATGTTGGTATGCAGTATCTGATCCAGTACCTGCGGTGATATCTTACAACCACACCCTGCACCGTGTGAATATTGAGTGAGTTTTATTGGATTTGAGAGAAGGGCTGGCTGCGGGGACAATTCCATTTCAGACTAATTTATCAGCGTTTTCTTTTTTCTTAAAATAATGGCAGAATTCTTTTGGTAATCACCGCTGAACCTTATCTCAATAATGTCTTCGCCATCACGAATCACCAACAAGCCTGTATTTGGAGGAATGCTTCCCAGGTTTTCAGCATACATCACTAAAACCAAAGAATCCGGCATGTCAGGTGTAAGGTAAATTGTTTTATTGATTGCCGTGGCTCTTAGTCCCTGCATTGGCATTATTACTTCGCCATTCAAAACTACGCTTACCGTATCGCCATCTATCTCTCCATTATCATAAAGACTAAGGATAATGCTATCCTGCTTTATATCAACACTTCTGATTGTTTCTGTTTTTCTTGTAGTGATTTTAGCCGCTGCCTGAATAACCGGCACCTCGGCGAATATTGCGGGTTTCTTCAAAAGATTCTCCGGGGCCGGAACGTCTGTAGATTCTATGGCCGCTACGGAACTGGTACTTTCCGGCATTGATTCAGGTGGTCGCGATTTTTGAGAAGCACTTTGATCGTCGTTGGACGATTTGTCTTTTCGGCTATCCCTACCAGTTACAACCGCTTCTGGTGTCAAAACACTTTTATTGCGCTTGATATTCTCTTCATTTTTCGCATCTTTTGCAATACCGTGTGAAGGAACTGTAGTTTTTTCAGGCGGATTATTAGATAGGTCTTCGTTTGCAGTTTCCTTTGCAACGGGTAAAGTATGTTCTTGAGGTTCTTTTGAATTGATTGCAACTGATTTCTGCTCCGCAGGAGTTTCCTCTGATTTGATTAAACCCACTTGCTGTTCCTTAGCAGCTACATCCACCTGTTTTGCCAGGTCCACCGATTTTTCATTCGACTTTTCTTTCTGAGCTGTTTGGCTTGTAGTTTTTTGCGTAGCCGCAACAACAGCGCTGGCCTTCTGGTGGTAGCCAGGCGGGAGAAATGATAAACTGCTTGCATAACCAAGCTCAACGAGTTTTGGAATAATCTTGTTTTCTTCAAACGGTTTAATTTTAGCAACCCTTATATTCCCCTGAATGCTTTCAAAAAATTTTGTTCTGTTCGTATGCCACGGGCCGGCGAGGATGAGAGAATCATCTTTCTCTGATAAATGCAATGAAATATGTGTACGAACTCCTTTAGCGGGAGGCTCAGGATAATTATCGTAAATCAGCTTTTTATCTACAAGCTCTAACTGCTTATCACGGACATTTACATCAAGCGTTTTTACACCAATATTATCAACACTATCTATAACAAAAACAGTGTATGAAAATGCAGATAATTCATTGTTGTTGTCGCTAAAGGCAATTTCATACGCCAGAAACTGTTTGGTTGTATCATTATACAGATACCCTTTCCAAACCCCTGTAATATCTTGTCCAAAAAATTGCAAGGGTAAGAATAACAATATAATAATTCTCTTCATATAATTTCTGTTTCTGCCCCGGAGTGTTTTGTAAGTGCATCAAGCTTCTCTACCACGCTGACATCCACTCTATCGGACTGCACAATACTTAATATCGAAGCAAGTTTTTCTCTTTTATCAAGCGAGTTTTTATATAAACGATCATAGTATGATAATAATATACTGAAACATGCTGTAGTATTTCCTTTTTGAATGAAGTCAACAGCATTTGCAGTGTCAAGCCCGCCAAGCCTCCTCTGAATCCGTAAAACAGCATTGATTAAATCTTCTTTTGGATACTGCCCATAATTTTTCACAATGTATTGAAGTCTTTCTTCATAGGGAATTTCCAAAAAATATAAATTGCTGCTACGCATCAGGTTCCAGAAGTTCAGCGGTATTCCAACTTTTCCAACATGCCGGCTTTCGTCCTCTATCCAGATTTCTTTAAAGTATGGATTTAGTTGTGATTCAGTTGCATCAACACACGTAATAAGATTATGTAATTCTATTGCCAGGCAGTTCTCAAACATTTCCTGTGAAGGTTGAGGTGGTTCACCGAGAGAGCCAAAAGCTGACCCCCTGTGAGATGCCAGTTTTTCAAGATTGATTACATTTTTCCCATTCTCTTTCAATTTCTCAATCATTTCTGTCTTTCCTGATCCGGTATATCCACCCAAAATGTTAAGCTTGTATTTTCCATCGAATTTTTCGAGTACCCAACGCCTGAAAGATTTGTATCCCCCAACAAGAGTAAATACCTGGTAGCCATATAAATTAAATAACCAGGCTACCGAACCGCTGCGCATACCTCCACGCCAGCAATGGATAAAAATTTTCTTATCCTCAGAAGTAATATTGTGGTGGACGAAAACTTTTTCTGCTTCCGAAGGAATTTCGAGCATACGTTGAGAAAAAAATCTTAACCCATGATTGACTGCAGTTTCCCTGTTTTCCCGTTTATAAGCTGTGCCGATAATTTTCCTTTGGTCATCTGTGAAAAGAGGTAGTGATATGGCACCAGGGATATGTGCTTTTGTATATTCAGAAGGACTTCTTACATCAAATATAAAATTGCCGGAAGCTAAATCAATGAATTGTTCAATATCTATTTGGTGAATGGGCATACCGTTTCATGAATCTGCAAAATAAAAAAACCACCGTAACTACAGTGGCCTTCAGAAGATTCATTTAACTCATTATTTTTTAATGTCAACCTTTACCTCTTTCGTTTCCACTTTTACTCCTGAGCTATTAATTTTTACATCAGCTTTTCTACTCTCCACCCCGGCCCCATCCTTCCCTACTGAAATAGAAGTTTTTTTCACAGATTCTTTTTCCGTTGATACTGATGTTTTTGTTTCTTCTTTTTTCTTCGCAGCAGTGTCTTCGCCACAAGAAGCTATATACATCATACCAAATAGTAGAAGAACAAGTTTGTATTTTTTCATGGGTGGTTGATTTAAATTATCCGTTCATAGAAGTTAAAAATTCAATATTATCTTTTGTGCCTTTCATATTTTTCAGGAGAAGGTTTAATGCTTCTTCCGGATTCATATCGGCCATGTGATTTCTTAACACCCACATTCTCTGTAACGAGTCTTTATCAAGCAGCAACTCATCTCTTCGTGTAGAAGAAGCGACAATGTCAATAGCAGGGAAAATTCTCCTGTTGGATAACCGGCGATCCAATTGAAGTTCCATATTTCCAGTGCCCTTAAATTCTTCGAAGATCACCTCATCCATCTTACTACCTGTATCAACTAAGGCTGTTGCAATAATGGTTAGGGAACCGCCGAATTCTATCTTTCTGGCCGCACCGAAAAATTGCTTTGGTTTTTGCATGGCGTTAGCTTCTACGCCCCCTGAAAGTACCTTACCACTGGCAGGGGCTACCGTGTTATGAGCCCTTGCCAACCTCGTGATACTATCAAGCAAAATCACGACATCATGGCCACATTCCACCAGGCGCTTGGCTTTCTGAAGGGCCATGGTACTTACTTTCACGTGTTTTTCCGCAGGCTCATCAAACGTAGAAGCTATTACTTCAGCCCTTACACTTCTTTCCATATCAGTGACCTCTTCAGGTCTCTCATCAACCAGCACAATCATCAGGTAGCATTCCGGGTGATTTGCGGCTATCGCATTAGCCACTTCTTTCAACAGCATTGTTTTACCCGTTTTTGGCTGCGCCACTATCAGTCCACGCTGCCCTTTGCCAATCGGTGTAAACAGATCTATGATCCTGGTAGAAAGGTTTGTAGGCGAAGTGAAAAGATTTAATTTTTCAAAAGGAAAAAGCGGTGTCAGGTAATCAAATGGAACCCGGTCTCTTACTTCGTCGGGCCCTTTCCCATTTATTGTTTCCACTTTTAACAGGGCGAAATATTTTTCACCTTCTTTAGGCGGGCGAACTGACCCATAAACCGTATCACCTGTTTTTAATCCAAACAGTTTTATTTGAGACGGAGAAACATAAATATCATCCGGGGAAGATAAATAATTGTAGTCGCTGCTGCGCAAAAATCCATATCCATCGGGCATCATTTCAAGAACGCCTTCTCCCAGGATGATGCCATCAAATTCGATATTAAAATTTGGCTCTTTTCTTTGAGCATAAGGCTTTTGCTGACTCTGATAGTTGGTGGCAACAACAGGTTCTTCAATTTCTTCTTCGTCATCATTTAGCAATTCAACCAGTCCTGGTGCTATCGTTTTAGGATCGGGAGCTATGAATTCAGACGAAAACTCTTCATTCAAAATCGTTTCGTCTTCATCAGTTTTTTTATTCTCAGACTTTTTATTCTCAGACTTTTTATTTTTTGTGTCTTTGTTTATTACTTCGTTTGATACCTCATCCTCTGCAGCTTCACCGGAAACTTTCTTCGCAATTCTTTTTCTCTTAGGCTTATCGATGTCTTTTTTATCGCTGCTCATGGTGGTTTGTTTATCAAGAATTTTATCGATCAAATCTTTTTTCTCAAGTTTTCTAGCATTGTTAATTTCCTGCTGTTCTGCTATATCTAGCAGCTCTGGAACGAGCATGTCGCTCAGTTGTGAAATGTCATACATAAATTGACGTGTAGATTAGGAGTCTAAATACTATCTGGAACTTCTTAAAATCTTAATTTTTAGTGATTTATTTGGAATGGATTCTATAGTAAAGGGAGACCGTAGTTAAGGGGATCCAGTCAGCTTTCCGGTGCAATAATACGTCAAATTTGCAATACAATACAAATATTTGTCCTATTACTTTCTCGATTAATGTTGATGGAAACCTTACACAATACGGTTAAACACATAGATAAATTGTGACCTGTGCAATGGGGTAAATTATATTTGTAAGAATTTGAAGCAATAATGTTTAATACCAGAATAAAAATCAAAGACTTACTGTCTGCTAATGAAATAAGCAGGACAGTGACAGTAATGGGATGGGTACGTACCTTTCGGAACAATCAGTTTATTGCATTAAATGATGGCAGTACCAACACTAATTTGCAGGTGGTGGCTATTTTAGGTGAATTTGAAGAAACCACGATCAAAAAAATTACCACAGGCGCATGTATTAAAGTAGAAGGAACGGTAATTCAATCCCCTGGGAAAGGACAGAAAATAGAACTGAAAGCAGGCAAGATAGAAATACTTGGTGAAAGCGATCCGGACGAATTTCCTTTGCAACCAAAAAAACATAGCCTTGAATTTTTGAGAGAAATTGCTCACCTCCGATTCCGGACAAATACATTTGGCTCTGTATTTCGGGTGAGGCATTCCCTGGCTTTTGCTGTTCACAAATTTTTTAATGATAGAGGATTTCTTTACTTGCATACACCCATCATTACGGCATCTGATGCTGAGGGAGCAGGTGAAACTTTTCATGTAACTAATTTTGACCTCGCTAATCCTGCAAAAACTAATGATGGGCTTATCAATTACAAAGAAGATTTTTTTGGCAGGCCAACAAATCTTACAGTTAGCGGCCAATTGGAGGCTGAATTAGGAGCGTTGGCATTGAGTGAGGTCTACGCCTTCGGTCCCACTTTCAGGGCAGAAAATTCTAATACGGCGAGGCACCTCGCGGAGTTTTGGATGATAGAACCGGAAATGGCTTTCTGCGACCTGGAGGACAATATGAATCTGGCAGAGGAATTTATCAAATATATTGTGACCTATGCCCTTCAAAACAATTCGGACGATCTGACTTTTCTGGCTTCCCGCCAGGCGGATGAAGAAAAACAAAAACCCCAGCATGAAAGAAACAGCATGGGGCTGATAGAGAAGCTGGAATTTGTAACTAATAATAAATTTGAAAGACTCACCTATACGGAGGCTATTCAAATTTTAAAAGAAAGCAATTTTAATAAAAAGAAAAAATTTCAATATCCCATTGATGGTTGGGGCATTGACCTGCGAAGTGAACACGAGAGATACCTTGTCGAAAAACATTTTCAAAAACCAGTGATCCTGATAAATTATCCAAAAGATATAAAAGCGTTCTATATGCGGCAAAACGATGATGGCGAAACTGTTGCCGCAATGGATATCCTTGCCCCGGGCATCGGGGAAATAGTTGGAGGCTCCCAACGTGAAGAGAGGCTGGATAAATTAAAGCAAAGGATGAAGGAAATGGACATTCCTGACAAAGAATTATACTGGTACCTGGAGACAAGGAAGTTTGGAACATGTCCTCACGCGGGTTTTGGCCTTGGCTTTGAAAGACTGATACAATTTGTAACGGGTATGTCTAATATCAGAGATGTTATACCCTTTCCACGTTATCCCAAAAATGCAGAATTTTAAAAAATATATTTTTGCGCTGTAGCCTTTCTTAAACTTGTAAATTTCTAATTTATGGTTATTCCGGTTGTTGACCTAGCAGATTTCACCAAAGGAAACGAACACTCAAAAAACAAATTTGTAGAGCAATTAGGTAAGGCATTCGAAGAGGTAGGGTTTGTTGCTGTAAAAAATCATGGCATTTCCGATGAGATAATTCAAAGTCTTTATCGTCATGTGCAACATTTTTTTTCCTTACCATCTGATAAAAAGAAGAAGTATGAAATGCCAGAGCTGGCGGGGCAAAGAGGATATACTTCTTTCGGTAAAGAACACGCCAAGGGTTCCGAGAATCCTGATTTGAAGGAATTCTTTCAATATGGCCAGGAGGTACCCTCTCAGCATGAGTTAAAAAGTGAATATCCGGATAACGTGGAGGTGGAGGATGTAAAGGGATTTGATAATACCATTCACGAAGCATACCGCGCCTTTGAATCTTCGGGTCAACACTTATTAAGAGCCATCGCTTTATTTTTGGGATTGAATGAAAATTATTTTGATCAATTTGTGGAGGAAGGAAATTCTATTGTACGGGCAATTCATTATCCCCCTATTACCAAAGAACCTCAATCTGCCATCAGAGCCGAGCAGCATGAAGATATTAACCTGATAACCTTGCTGGTAGGGGCTTCTGCAGACGGATTACAAATCCTTACCAAAAATAATGAGTGGGTTAACGTAACATCCCTGCCGGAACAAATAGTAGTGAATGTGGGAGATATGCTGCAGCGGCTTACTAACAACCGATTGAAAAGTACTACCCATAGGGTTGAAAATCCACCGCGAGAATTATGGCACACATCAAGATTTTCAATTCCTTTTTTCCTGCATCCCAAGTCTTCAATGAGCCTTGCTGCTTTAAGCAGTTGTATAGATGATGATCATGAAAAAGCATATGAAGATATTAGCGCAGGCGAATACCTTGATGAACGACTTAGAGAGATCGGGCTAAAGAAATAGCTTCTCCAAATAGTATTATTGCCATTATATTTGGCAATATCCACATGAAAGCCTTCCTGGAGAAGACTAAATCCGAAAACTTACTTAATATTTTTTATTGCATTTTCATGATATAATTCACCAGGCTAAAGTCTTCTGCATAAATGGTTTTTAAGAGACATATTCCATTTTTAAAATCTGTATTTATTTATACCCTTTCAGCTTTTGGAGGCCCACAGGGTCATTTTGGAATGATGTTAAAGACTTTCGTTGAGGAAAGACGCGATGTTTCAAAAGAAGAATTACTTGAATTTCTTGCTTTCTGCCAACTTCTTCCCGGAGCAACATCTACCCAAACACTTACCCTCATAGGTTATAAGCGTGGTGGTGTACGATTAGCTGTGCTGACTCTATTGATCTGGATCCTTCCGGCGTCTTTTTTCATGAGTGTATTTTCCTTTCTTGTTCACTACATCAATACCTATCATTTTGGCATTGATCTTTTTAGGTATCTATTACCGATGGCTGTTGGCTTCATTGCTTTTGCCGCTTATAAAATGTATCGGATATCAATAAATAATACGATCACTTATATAATTATGCTCGTTGGAATTTTCACGACTTATCTTTTTTTTAAAACTCCATGGGTATTTCCTATCCTGATTATTCTCGGTGGTATAGTTACTAACTTTAGTGATAAACGAATACCTGAAACCCGGCAAGTAAAACCCCGGCAAGTAAAGTGGACAAATATCTGGCTCTTTGTAACTATATTCATTATTCTTGGTTTTTTTAGTGAAACTGCCCGGAAAAATAATTGGGAAAACAGGCGGGCTTTCAATCTCTCAGAAAATGTATATCGCTTCGGTAGTCTGGTTTTTGGAGGTGGCGATGTACTGATGCCACTGATGTATGAACAGTATGTTGTAAGAGACAAGACAAGATCCATGACAAAAGAGGATTTTCTCACCGGCTGGGGGCTTGTAAGGGCGATCCCGGGACCTGTGTTTTCTGTTGCTGCATACACAGGAGGCATGGTTTTACAGAAGGAGGGGAGAAAAATGCAAATAATTGGGTGCATTATAGGGTGCATCGGAATTTTTCTTCCGAGTGCATTGCTTGTCTTGTTCTTTTATCCAATTTGGCACAACCTGAAAAAATATGTTATTATTTTTCGGTCATTAGAAGGCATCAATGCTGTTGTGGTAGGTATTATGTGGGCAGCCTTTCTTTACCTCATAAAAGACATCTCGCTAACTGCTTTTGATACTGTCAGTATTATGAATATGTTTGTAATTGTGGCTACCTTTTGCCTTCTTACCTTTACAAATTTGAGATCTCCGGTTATCGTTTTCTGCTGTCTATTGCTTGCGATTATCTTTTAATTACAGTAATACTGTTGTGAGTGTATTTCTTCCATTACAATATCAGGTACCAGATAACGAATGGATTTACCTTCCTTTATCATATCACGGATACGCGTACTCGAAATGTGTAGCAAAGGCGCTTTAGTGGGGACGATTCTTGAGTCAGGAAGTGAGATTAAAGCAAAGCCAGGTCTTTCATATACATGAAGCGTAAAATTCTTCAACAAAACTTCGTAATTCTTCCACTTCGATATATTGCTTAAGCTGTCACTTCCCATCAATATTGAGAATTGATCTTGAGGATATTGCTCCTTGAGATAAGTCAATGTATCAATTGTAAAAGAAGGCCTCGGGAGATTAAATTCGACGCTTGAAGATCTCAATTTGTATTCACCCTCAATGGCTAAATCTATCAAATGCTTGCGATGATTTTCATTCAGCAGATTCTTACTTTCTTTTAGTGGATTTCTTGGAGAAACCACAAGCCAAACTTGTTGAAAGTGAAGATAATTGGCGAAATGGCTGCCAATTATTAGATGGCCATTGTGCACTGGGTTAAAAGATCCGAAGTATAGCCCGATATTCAAAAGCGCAATAGATTTATAAAATTTCCACATTGATTTTGTCTGCCTCGTCTAACCTGAGACTAAGGGAATAACCGGAAACAAGCACATAAATCGGGTCGCCCCAGGGAGCTCTCTTCCAAACGGTCACTTCTTCCTCGGGAAGGAACCCCATTTCCATGAGTTTTATGATAATCTCATCCTGATCGAAAGACTTAATTTTTACTTTTGTGCCTGTTTTAACTGTAGAAAGTTTCATTATTATACTGCAAATATATTATTCTGGATAAATAAAGAATGTCGAAATCAGGAATTAGAATTTGAAAAAAATTAATTTTCATCATAAAGGGATAAAAAAGTTCGACCTTGATTATCAAGGTATTAAATTAGTTATTGAAACCATTTTCTCATCGGAATCTAAATCTTATTCTCACATTGACATTATTTTAACCACTGACGATGAACTGCTAAAGATGAATAGGCATTTCTTACAACACAATTCATATACTGACATTCTTACGTTTAGGTTGAATGAGAAAAGTGAATTAGTAAATGGAGAAATATACATTAGCATAGATAGGGTGAAAGAGAATGCTGATACTTTTAATGTAGAAACAGAGAAGGAATTGCTGAGAGTAATTATACACGGCAACCTTCATTTATGTGGATACTCAGATCACACATCAAAACTCAAATCATTAATGAGAGATAAGGAGGATTACTACCTTTTATGGTATAATAAAGAGGTTGTTTCACGTGAAACAATAAAAAATAACAATTCTGATGTTTCCTAGATACGATATAATTGTGGTAGGGGCCGGCCACGCCGGATGCGAAGCGGCAGCTGCATCAGCCAACATGGGATGCCGGGTATTACTAATTACCATGAATTTGCAAAATACAGCTCAAATGAGCTGCAATCCGGCAATGGGAGGTATCGCAAAAGGGCAGATTGTGCGAGAAATTGATGCTCTGGGAGGTTATTCTGGGATTGTTTCTGACGAGTCAATGATACAGTTTAGAATGCTTAACCGCAGTAAAGGCCCTGCAATGTGGAGTCCCAGGTCTCAGAACGATAGAGTGATGTTTTCTGTCAAATGGAGAGAAAAACTTGAAAAAATTACGAATATTGATTTTTACCAGGACAGCGT
>MWWA01000290.1_pt1 | contig 13726 bp, 9 predicted proteins | sample 1047341 | NCBI WGS metagenome assembly MWWA01 (sample SAMN06349978, study PRJNA376086) | soil metagenome | isolation source: MS5-1 sample Antarctic (ecotone) soil | place: Antarctica | collected 2015-01-13
CAGTACAGGAGAGTCAACTATGGTATGACGGAACTTTTAAATATTGGATTGGCAGCAGGGAGAAGTTTTTCGGAGGATTATACAGATACTGCAAGGATCGTATTCAATGAAACTGCAATAGCTGCTATGGGATTGGAAGAACCTATTGGTAAAGTGGTCAAATTATGGAATAAGGAGATGGAAATAGTAGGTGTAGTAAAGGATTTTCATTTCCAATCGCTTCATGAAACGGTAAAGCCCTTATTTTTCTTTTTGAATCCAGAGCGAACAAATAATATAGTATTAAAAATTAAAGCAGGAACAGACAACCAAGTAATAAAGGGTCTTCTGGATTTGCATAAAGTTTATAACCCGGGTTTTCCTTTGGATTATCAATATTTAGATCAAGAATATCAAGCCCAATATGTGGCTGAAAATAGGGTTTCTATCCTGTCAAAATACTTTGCCGGCCTGGCCATACTCATTTCCTGCCTGGGTTTGTTTGGTCTGGCTTCCTTTACAGCCGAAAGAAGGATCAAGGAAATCGGTATCCGCAAAGTACTGGGAGCCAGTGAATGGAAAATTATGGAACTCCTGTCAGGCGATTTTGCCAAAATGATATTGGCATCCATCGTCCTGGCATTGCCGCTCAGCTATTTTATCACCAAAAACTGGCTGGATAGTTTTGCTTATCATATAGATCTGGAGTGGTGGTATTTTATAGGGGCAGGGGCAATGACCATGCTAATTGCATTACTAACCGTCAGCTTCCAGTCTGTCAAAGCAGCATTGATGAATCCTGTGGAAAGTTTGAGAAGTGAATAGAGGGATCAATGATTTGGTGATCGGGTGATAGAGGCAGATCGTTATTGTCTGTCTCCACATCCAGATCTTGGCTTACCTGCTGATACAGGAATATAAACTGGTTCAAATAAGCGCTTTGTTAGGGTATGGAGTTTTTGATGTCTTGACCTTTTGGAGCATATCCTCAACAATTCCCGCATCCTGTCCTTCAATTCCAGGGGATAAATAATGTTTATGTAATCCCCCATCATCACGATCCATCTGACAAAACCTTCCAGAGATGAAGTCATAAAGGTCATTTGCACAAGGTCACCTTTTTGCTGTTCCATCACAAAACCATGGTTGTACCGCTGTTGCTTGATGTATTTGACTCCGGATTGATAAACCTCAAGGACCACTTTGATCAGTTTTTCTTTTTCCTCCACTTTTGCAAGATAGTTTTTCAGAGAAGGGTGGGCTGTGGTTGATTTCTCCTCCAATATTTTGATGGAATTGATGCGGTCCAGCCTAAAAGTCCGGTAATCTTTTCTGAGCCTACACCAGGCAATGAGGTACCACTGTTCAAAGGCATAGTATATCCCAACAGGCTCGGCTTCTCTGCTGCTTGTCTCTTCTTTTTCAAAAGTGGTGTACTGGATCAAAATGACTTTTGATTCGGAAAGGCTATTTAGAATACTCTGAAGAGTATGTTCTTTTCCTTTGGAATGGAGGCTGTTCGTTACACGTAGGACTTCAACTTGGGAGGACATATTTTCAAGAACATCCTTTTCTGAATTCCTTAATACGGATTTGATTTTAAACATGGCAGACTGGAAATGATTGCTGCTTTCTATGTCAGATATTTTTTCAAAAATCTTTTCGGCCACCAAAAAAGACAAAGCCTCGTCTTTGGTAATACCAAAACGATCTGCAATTTCCTGTGCCCTGATCAATCTCTTGGATTGAAGTTGGGTAAGAATAGCTGTTAATCTGTCTAGCCTGTTCATTTCCCGAAGAGATAATACAGTTAAAGGTAAGATTTTTGAATGAAGAGGAAATACTATAAATCCCATTTGAAATTTGATGTTTTGGTCTATTCCTTCGCTGGCCGAATCCGGGCAGACGGGGGACTATCTCAATAGCTGGACTGGTTATCCAACCTATACCTATATCCTTTTAAATCCGGGAAAAGATTCACAGGATTTGAACATGGCCTTAAATGAGCATGATTGGCCTTTGCGTTTGCCTTGTTTGTGGGCCTACGAAAGCCATCAACAATTTTTATCGGAAAATGTAGACAACGGTCTTGAATTAAGATTAGCCGGTAAAGAAACGGATTATCAACGGTCCAACATTTTGATGGCAGATGAAAAACTTTATTGCTAACATGGATCTTACGATGATAGCCGGAAAAAATTTTCAGGAATCATCCGTTCTATCCCATCAATAAGATGTGGACACATGCAAGTTCCACAAAAACCTTTTCAATAAGGATATACCCCATAAAAGTAATTATTTAAAAATCAGAAATTATTATTGGTACAAATTAGTAATATAAATACTAATTTGTACATTTGTGTTATGATTACTCGTGACATATCCGGAATATTGAAAGATATGGCCCTTAAGATGCCAATCATAAGTATAACAGGGCCACGGCAATCCGGAAAAACAACTCTGGCAAAGGCATGCTTTCCGGATTATAAATATGTCAATCTGGAATCTCCTGAGACAAGGATGAGAGCTATTGGTGATCCAAAAATATTTTTGCAGGATTTTGAAAAAGGATTGATCATTGATGAAGCTCAAAAGGTGCCTGAATTGTTTTCTTACATCCAGGTGCTAAGTGATGAAAGTGGAAAAGTAGGGGAATATGTTTTAAGTGGATCACAGAATTTTTTATTATCTAAAAATATATCCCAAAGTTTGGCAGGAAGGGTTTTTATTTCACATCTTTTGCCATTTTCTATGAAGGAATTAAAACAGGGGGATCTTTTAGAAAAAAATCTTGATTCCCAATTGTTTAGGGGATTCTACCCAAGACTTTATGATAAAGACATTGAACCTCGGTTATTCTATCCATCCTACAACCAGACTTATCTGGAAAGGGATGTTCCCGATATGCTGAATATCAGAAATTTAAATACTTTTAGGAAATTCATGGGATTATTGGCGGGTAGGATGGGGCAGTTGATTAATTTTTCTTCTCTGGGAATTGAATTGGGACTGGATTATAAAACCATGCAGTCATGGTGCAGCGTCTTGGAAGCTAGTTTTGTCATTTATTTCTTGAGACCCTATCACCGGAATCTTTCAAAAAGAATTGTCAAATCCCCCAAGGTATATTTTTATGACACGGGTCTAGCCTGTAATTTATTAGGAATACAAAGTGAAAAAGAATTGGTCAATCATTGGATAAAAGGACCTCTTTTTGAAAACATGATTATTTCCGATTGTGCAAAGGATTATTTTAACCGAGGCAAAAAACCACCTATTTATTTTTGGAGGGACAACAAAGGCCTGGAAATAGATATGCTATTAGCCGAAGACAATCAATTGAAAACCATTGAAATCAAATCCGGAACCACCGTTCACCCGGAATTTTTCAGAAACCTGGAAAAATTCAAGTCTCTTTTGCCTGAGGAAAAAGTCAAAGGGTATTTGGTTTACGGAGGAGAGGATAAATATAAATACAAGGATTTCCAGGTTTTGCCTTGGAAGCATTGGATGGATACATAAATCCGGATGAGGAGTTATCAGTTTTTTCCGAGAGATGAATTTTGCCCCTACACGCCATATACTTCTTGCCATGAAAATTTTTCCCGGGATCCAATTTTTGGAGTTGATGAAATTCGAGGAACTGCTTTTGATGTCCCTTACAAGGTCTGAAACAAACATCGTTGGTTTTAGGCCTATGAGAACTGAACATGGTCTCCGATACCATTTACCATCATGTTTTTTTGGCCTTTTTCTGCAATTATACCCGAAATGTATTTGAAGATTTCGGCCTCTCGTCTTTTTCCAATCCGTCATCCAGCAAGCTACCTTTTCAGGCCTGCAACAGTTTTTCAATATCAAACTTTTTCATCTGCATAAACGCCTGCATTACATTTTGCGATTTTTCAGGGTTACTCAGTAGCTGCGGCAAAATAGCAGGTACAATTTGCCAGGAAACACCAAATTTGTCTTTGAGCCAGCCGCATTGGCCTTCACTGCCCCCTTGGGAAAGTTTGCTCCAGAAATAGTCAATTTCTTCCTGGGTTTCACAATCTACTACAAATGAAATGGCCTCATTAAACCTAAATGAATGGGGAAAGGAACTGTCCATCGCCATAAAGACATGTTGATCCAAGTTAAATTGGGCATGCTTTACAGTGCCTTCCACGTCATTGTCACCTGCAGCGTATCTTAAAATCCCCGTGATGCCGGAGTTGTCAAAGACCGAAGTGTAGAATTGTACAGCTTGTTCCGCTTTGCCTTGTTGGGCTCCGGTAAACATCAGCGTAGGGGTGAATTTTTGGCCCACATCCTGTAATTTCCCAAAAGACAATTGCCAGCTGACCCCAAACCGGTCCTGCACCCAGCCGTATTTTTCACTCCACTCGTATTTGTGCATTGGCATTAAAATAGATCCACCTTCTGTTAGTTGGTTCCACGCCTGATCAATCTCTTCCATGGTTTCGCAAACCACAAAAAAAGAAATGGAGGGATTTATGGTGAAATCAGGTCCTCCATTGAGGCACATGAATTTCTGTCCGTCCGATTCAAAGACCACTACCATTGGTGTATCGGCAGTAATTTGGGTATTTATAAATACCTCGCTATAAAATTGGGATGCTTCCTTTGCGTTGCCGTTAAACCAGAGGCAGGGATAAATTTGGTTTTTCATAATAGCCTTTGATTAATTTGATTTTTCTGAGCAATTAAACATCCATTGAACGCAGAATTTATCCGTACAACTCCCAAAATAGTCGCCCCAAAACATATCCTCCAATTCCATGGTTACTGTTCCACCTTCTGAAAGTGCATCAAATAGTTTTTTCGTTTCTTCCCTGGTATCGGGTTGCAGGTTGATGTAGGCATTGTTGCCAAAGTTCATTTGGAAGCCCATAGATTCGGGTGCATCTGTACCCATCAGGGTATGGACGCCTAGGATCCTGAGCTCAATATGCATCACCAGGTTTTTGTCTTCCTCTGCCATTGGGGGCATCTCTTCAGAAGGCGGTACATCCCCCATCCGCATTATTTCCCCAAAAAATTCTCCGCCAAACACGGATTTGTAAAAGTTGAATGCTTCCTCGGTATTTCGGGAAAAGTTAAGATAAGTGCTTACGCTTGCCATAATGATTTAGTTTTTAAAGTTTAAAATTCACAGATTTCCTTTAATTTTTCCAAAGCTTTGGGCCAGGTTTCTAAAAAATACGCTTTATGGTCTTTGGCGGTGTCCAAGGCTACGGACAATACGGTGGCCCCGTTTTCTTCCCTAAAAGTATAGATCTCCATGGCTCCTGCCCAGGCCTCAACTTCAGGTCCGCTCATAATTTCTTTACCGTTATCCACCATTCCAAGGTGCTCAATGGAAACCCGTTGTAGAGGTATGTTTTCTTTGATCCTGCTGACCATTCCCCCCATTTTTCCGTTTTCATCCGGTCCAAGAAACAGTATTTTGGAACCGGTCTCCCATGATCCTATAAAGTGTGAACCTGGAGAAAATATGGTAGTCCACTCTGCATAGGGTTTTTCGGCCAACATGGTATGGTACACCTTTTCTATATCGGCCTGAATGCGTATTTCCGTATGGATGGTTTCAAGATCCTTATTCCTTTCCACATATTCTTTAAAATTGTTTAAAATGGACTGCCATCCTTCTTTTTGCATTTCGATGGAGTGGGTAGTTTCTGCATCGAAGGTTTCTGTTACAGTCGTAGTATTTTCTTCTTCCTTAAATTGTATGTCTACCCTGCGGCCATCACTCATGGAATAGACTACCCGTTCATGGGTTTTCACTTCTTCATATACTCCTTCGAAGTCGAAGCCGGCAGATCCGTCTTTTGCTTCCATTCTTGAAAGAAATTTTCCGCCTACCCTTAAATCATTTTCTGCCTTAGGAGTATGCCAGTCCTCAGATGCATTGTTCCATTGGGTAATATGTTTTGGCTCTGTCCAAAGCTTCCATACTTTTTCTACGGGAGCATTAATAGTTGCTTCGACGGTGATCCGTGTTTTTTCGGTGGTTGTCATGATAATTATAATTAATGTGGTTGATGAATTAAATTGTTATTACAAAAATACAGCGGGTTTGGGAAACTGATGCTATGTAAAAACGACAAATGAGAGGTGATTTTGCGACAGGGGTTTTCCTAATGTTAAGTCAACTCTAAAGTGACGTTATTTCATGCAGAGACGCTAAGACACAACGCTATTATTTACATTCCCTTTGCACCTACAGATACAGTGTAATGCAGAAGGAGAAGTTTTTTACCCCGGGAAATGCAGCATTTTTAAATTGTCCGTTTGCGGACGAAGTTGTCCGAAAATAGATGTTTAAATTAAAGAAAAGGCCCCTACTTTACCTTTTAGGGTTATTTTGCCTGGCATGGAAGTAGCAGATCTATTTCAACCAGGGTTAAGATTTTAAGGTACAAATTGACATATTATTATGATAAAAAGTTATTTTAAAAATCGGTATAAGAAAAGTTCTGGGTGCTTCTGTCTTCAATGCCGTTGCATTGCTCTCCAGGGATTTCGTCAAACTGATCTTAATCTCCATCTTCATCGCCTCCCCTTTGGGATGGTACGTGATGAACCAATGGTTACAGAATTTCGGATATAAAATCGACATGGAATGGTGGAGCAGGTTTGCTCACTATGGCCATTGCGTTGCTGACTGTCAGCTTCCAGTCCATCAAGGCGGCGCTGATGAACCCGGTTATTTCTTTGAGAAGTGAATAAAGAACCAAGTAGTAAGAACCAAGAGCAAAGAATCAAAAAAATAGTATTAAGATATTAGTATCAAGTACCCACGGTCTAGAAATTGAACATTAATAGAGATAACTGAGGAATTGTGGGATTGACGAACTGTTAAACTGTCGAATCGTGCTTAAATCGCCGCTGGTTATCAATGGAGTTAGAGGAAGTTATATCATAGAAAATAGATGTAGAATAATCAAGAATTTACGTCTCACACCCCAGAAAAATGTGGAAAAACTATTTTAAAATAGCCTGGAGGGTTTTAAAGAAGAACAGGCTGTATACTTTTCTGAACCTGAGCGGGCTTACCCTGGGTATCACCAGTTTTTTGCTGATCCTGTTTTTTATTCAGGACGAATTGAGTTATGACCGGTTTTTCCCTGAGTCTGACCAGGTATACAGGGTCACAACGCACTGGGGGCAGGAAGCCGAGGGACAGTATGCAACTGCCCCTCCACCGTTGGGTCATAGAATAAAGGAAGATATTCCGGAAATAACTGCGGTAACGAGAGTATTAAAGTGGAATGATTTTACCGTTCAGCCAGAGACAGGACCCAACGAAGACCAGGTTTTTCGGGAAGAGAAGGTGTTTTATGCCGAACCCAGTTTCTTTGATGTATTTAATATACCCATCATTTCCGGAAGTGCGGAGGCCTTGTCAGATGCTCTGACTGTGGTGATCACTGAGCAAATGGCAGAAAAGTATTTCGGGAAGGTTCCTGCTTGGGAAGTGGTAGGAAAGAACCTGCTGATAGGAAGCTCTTCCCCCTTTTTATGTAAAATAGGGGCAGTCGTGCAGAACATCCCCTCTCAGTCCCATTTTCATTTTGATATGCTTATTTATGAGCCTTCCATGCACGAAGAAATATTCTGCATGGATAATTGGATGTGGTCCATCCTTCCGACATATGCAAAAATCCCAACAGGACAGCAAAAGGTGGTGGCTGAAAAATTGCAGGACATCGTTCAGGACCATGTAATCCCCAGGCTTGAAGGGGAGCAGGAAGGAACTGACTTTTCCTTTAAATTACAACCCATACACGATATTCACCTTAATTCCCATTTGCTCCGGGAACATGAAGCCAATAGTTATATGAGCTATGTTTATATTTTTTCAGCCGTTGCCTTTATTGTGTTATTGTTGGCCAGTATCAACTTTATGAACCTCTCCACAGCCAAGGCTACCCTGCGGTCCATGGAAGTCGGCGTTCGCAAAGTATTGGGCTCCGGACAATCTCAATTGATCCGCCAGTTTCTGACTGAAGCCTTTCTATTAGTGGCTTTTAGCACGGTTCTTTCCCTCTTTTTAGTGGAATTGCTAAGCGGCTTATTTAATCAGGTCACCGGGAAATCCCTTCAGTTGGAAGTGCTACAGAATAACGCACTTCTTACATTTTTGCCTGTCCTCATCCTGCTATTGACACTTCTTTCGGGTTTTTATCCTGCATTTTACCTTTCTTCTTTCAAGCCTCTTATGGTGATAAAAGGCAGGTTGTCATTAGGGAAAAATACACGGGGCATACGAAGTGGTCTCGTAGTGTTCCAATTTGCAACTTCTTTGGTGCTGATCATCTGCACATTGATGGTTCAGCGCCAATTAAGTTTTATACAACAATCCAATGTAGGTTTTGATAAGGAACAGCTTTTAATCATCCATAATGATGGGGAGATACAGAACCATCAGCGGGAAGATTTTAAGCGGCAGCTTGCGTCTGTTACCTCTATACAATCTATGAGTTTTTCCACAGGTATTCCGGTGCCGGGAGATAACTGAGGAATTGTGGGATTGACGAACTGTTAAACTGTCGAATCGTGCTTAAATCGCCGCTGGTTATCAATGGAGTTAGAGGAAGTTATATCATAGAAAATAGATGTAGAATAATCAAGAATTTACGTCTCACACCCCAGAAAAATGTGGAAAAACTATTTTAAAATAGCCTGGAGGGTTTTAAAGAAGAACAGGCTGTATACTTTTCTGAACCTGAGCGGGCTTACCCTGGGTATCACCAGTTTTTTGCTGATCCTGTTTTTTATTCAGGACGAATTGAGTTATGACCGGTTTTTCCCTGAGTCTGACCAGGTATACAGGGTCACAACGCACTGGGGGCAGGAAGCCGAGGGACAGTATGCAACTGCCCCTCCACCGTTGGGTCATAGAATAAAGGAAGATATTCCGGAAATAACTGCGGTAACGAGAGTATTAAAGTGGAATGATTTTACCGTTCAGCCAGAGACAGGACCCAACGAAGACCAGGTTTTTCGGGAAGAGAAGGTGTTTTATGCCGAACCCAGTTTCTTTGATGTATTTAATATACCCATCATTTCCGGAAGTGCGGAGGCCTTGTCAGATGCTCTGACTGTGGTGATCACTGAGCAAATGGCAGAAAAGTATTTCGGGAAGGTTCCTGCTTGGGAAGTGGTAGGAAAGAACCTGCTGATAGGAAGCTCTTCCCCCTTTTTATGTAAAATAGGGGCAGTCGTGCAGAACATCCCCTCTCAGTCCCATTTTCATTTTGATATGCTTATTTATGAGCCTTCCATGCACGAAGAAATATTCTGCATGGATAATTGGATGTGGTCCATCCTTCCGACATATGCAAAAATCCCAACAGGACAGCAAAAGGTGGTGGCTGAAAAATTGCAGGACATCGTTCAGGACCATGTAATCCCCAGGCTTGAAGGGGAGCAGGAAGGAACTGACTTTTCCTTTAAATTACAACCCATACACGATATTCACCTTAATTCCCATTTGCTCCGGGAACATGAAGCCAATAGTTATATGAGCTATGTTTATATTTTTTCAGCCGTTGCCTTTATTGTGTTATTGTTGGCCAGTATCAACTTTATGAACCTCTCCACAGCCAAGGCTACCCTGCGGTCCATGGAAGTCGGCGTTCGCAAAGTATTGGGCTCCGGACAATCTCAATTGATCCGCCAGTTTCTGACTGAAGCCTTTCTATTAGTGGCTTTTAGCACGGTTCTTTCCCTCTTTTTAGTGGAATTGCTAAGCGGCTTATTTAATCAGGTCACCGGGAAATCCCTTCAGTTGGAAGTGCTACAGAATAACGCACTTCTTACATTTTTGCCTGTCCTCATCCTGCTATTGACACTTCTTTCGGGTTTTTATCCTGCATTTTACCTTTCTTCTTTCAAGCCTCTTATGGTGATAAAAGGCAGGTTGTCATTAGGGAAAAATACACGGGGCATACGAAGTGGTCTCGTAGTGTTCCAATTTGCAACTTCTTTGGTGCTGATCATCTGCACATTGATGGTTCAGCGCCAATTAAGTTTTATACAACAATCCAATGTAGGTTTTGATAAGGAACAGCTTTTAATCATCCATAATGATGGGGAGATACAGAACCATCAGCGGGAAGATTTTAAGCGGCAGCTTGCGTCTGTTACCTCTATACAATCTATGAGTTTTTCCACAGGTATTCCGGTGCCGGGGCAGTTTCAGGTGCGTTCTTTTACATTGCCGGGGAAAACCTATGAGCAGGGGATGAACTGGTACGAAGCAGATGATGACTATGTAACCACACTCAAGCTCAACCTGAAGGAAGGCCGTGATTTTAAGGGACTGACAGGTGCAGATAAACACAAGGTCCTATTGAATGATAAAGCTGCCCGGTTGTTGGGAATAGCCGAAAATCCGATAGGTCAGCAAATTGTCAAAAATGAGGGGAATGATGACGAAGCTATACTAGAGGTCATAGGAATAGTTAACGATTTCAATTTTGAGTCCTTTCGTCAGGAAATCAAACCTTTAGTGATAGAATACCTGGACGACTATTATCTGAGGGACTATATATCCGTGCGGTTGGAGCCGGGAAATTTGCGGGAAGGAATACAGGAACTGCAGGCTGCCTGGAAGAGATTTGAACCGAGGGTGCCGATGAATTACACTTTTTTAGATGAAGATTTCCAGCAGGTCTATGAAGTGGAAATGCAAATGGGAACTTTAATGCAGGTTTTAACGGGGATTTCTATTCTGATTGCCTGTCTCGGCTTATTTGGATTGACGGCTTATACCACGGAGCAGCGAAGCAAGGAGATTGGTATCCGGAAAGTATTCGGCGCATCAATGGCGGAAATCTTTCTTTTACTGTCACGATCTTATGTTAAACTTATTACCATCTCCAGTTTGATAGCCATACCATTTGCCCTATATATTGTACAGCAATGGTTGAAAAATTTCGCCTACAAAACCTCCATGGATATTCAGGTCTTTGTACTGGCAGGTCTGGCATGTCTCGGGCTGGCATTTTTAACCGTCTTCTTACAAGCCTACAAAAGCATAGGGATGAACCCGATTAAGTCCTTGAGAACAGAGTAATGATAGCATAAAGAATCAAGAACCAAGAACTAAGGATCAAGATCCTAAAAATATAAATCATGAATTAAAACGGTCAACGTTTTTTAGGCATTGACAAGGGAAGTCTCACATCTCGTGTCTAATGTCTCAAATCTAAAAAGAGCCATGTGGAAAAACTATCTAAAAATTGCTTTAAGAAATTTCAGACGTTATACTTCTTACAGTTTTATTAATGTGTTGGGACTTGCTCTTGGGATAGCCTGCGGCATAACTATTTTCAGCATTCTAAAACATCACTTATCCTTTGATGATTTTCACGCTGATTCAGAACGTATTTACCGGATTGTCACTGAGCAACACAGGGATCAAATCAGCTACCGATCAAGTGTACCCAATCCATTCGGCAAGGTGTTCCGTGATGATTTTACTTTTGGTGAAAAGATAGCGCGGATATGTACTTTTGACGATCAAATAATTGCTTTTGAAAATAATAATGGAGTTACAAAATTCAAGGAAAAAGAAGTGGCTTTTGCGGAAGAAGAGTTCTTTGAAATCTTCAATTATCCACTGATCCAGGGAAATCACCTGACTGCTTTAGCCGCACCAAATTCGGCTGTCATAACCGAAAATGTCGCCAAAAAGTATTTTGGGGATGAAGACCCCATAAACAAAACCTTCCGATTGGATAATCGGCTGATTTTTAAAGTAACGGGTATATTAAAAAATATCCCTGATAATACGGATAGAACAACGGAAATATATCTTTCCTATAGCTCTTTAAAAGATTATAATGAATGGTTTGCCAGTGATGATTCTTGGGGAGGGATTTCCAGCCAGATGCAGTGTTTCGTAAAGCTTAGACCAGGTGTAACTCCTGCCGAAGTTGAGCAGGTTTTTCCAGCATATGTTCAGAAATACCGACCAAATAATAAAAATGTCCATCATTATAAACTCCAGTCCCTTGATGATATCCATTTTAATGCACAGTACGGTGGTGTGATGGAAAAGCGAAACCTCTGGGTACTTGTCTTGATCGGTTTTTTTTTAATCCTTACTGCCTGCATTAATTTCATCAATCTTGCCACGGCCCAGGCAATCAACCGCTCGAGAGAGGTTGGGGTTCGGAAATTCTTGGGAAGCAATCGCAGACAGGTTTTCTGGCAGTTTATCATTGAAACAGCCATTATCACCATAACAGCAACAATCCTTGCCGCTGTAATTTCAACAGTATCTTTTCCTTATGTAAGTGGTTGGTTCAATTTTAATACCATCCTTTTGATAGGTTTTGAATGGAACATGCTCTTATTTATACTGCTATTGGTGGTGGTGGTAACCTTCTTAGCTGGAGCTTATCCTGGGCTTATTCTATCCGGGTTTAAACCTGCTGCTGCATTGAAAGGGAAAGTTTCCCAGCTAAGCATTGGTGGCTTTAATTTGAGACGTGGACTTATAGTTACTCAGTTTACCATTTGCCAGGTTCTGATTATTGGCCTTATTGTAATTGTCTATCAAATGCAATTGATGAAGCAATCTGATCTGGGATTTGACAAAGATGCTATCATTATGATACCCATTGGTTCACAGGATGAAAAAATGAATTCTTTAAAAAACCGGTTTTTACAAATTGCAGGTGTTGAAAAAATAGCCTTGTGCTATGCTGCACCAGCTGCTTTATCTTCCTGGAAAACCTCATTGAGATTTGAAAACCGAATAGAAGAAGAAGCATTCCCTATTAACTTCAGAGGTGGTGATGACGAATACCTGTCTACTTTTGATTTAAGGTTGGTGGTTGGAAGAAATTTATATCCTTCAGATACAGTCAAGGAATTCTTGGTCAATGAAACATTTGTCAAAAAGCTGAATCTTACCTCTCCTGAAGCTGTCCTGGGGTCAACGCTACTAGCCGGCGGTGAATTAAGTGGACAAATTGTTGGGGTGGTAAAAGATTTTCATGATCAATCTTTTCATGAGGAAATTAATGCGGTGGTTATTTCGACCAATAAAGACCAATACTATCATTATGCAGTTAAAGTAAACCTGTCTGATTTAAAAAACACCCTGGCATCACTCGATAATCTTTGGAGTCAGACATATCCCGATCAGGTGTATGAATATGCCTTTTTGGATGAACAAATTGAAGCTTTTTATGCCTCTGAAGACAATATGCAAAAATTAATTCAAACATTTTCTTTGATCGCTATTTTCATAGGATGCGTGGGTTTGTACGGGATGGTGTCTTTTATGGCTGCACGAAGAACAAAGGAAATGGGTATAAGAAAGATTTTGGGAGGGAGTGTTTTTCAGATATTTTGGATTTTCGGCAAAGAATTCACATGGCTTGTTATGCTTTCATTTTTAGTAGCAGCGCCCATAAGTTGGTGGCTAATGAAGGAGTGGCTCCAAAATTTTCAATATCAAATCGAAATAAGTATCTGGTTTTTTATCTTGGCTGTCTTGGCCACTTCTTTGGTTGCTCTAATTACTGTAGGCCACCAATCCCTAAAGGCCGCATTGAGGAACCCGGTTGAGTCCTTGCGGACGGAGTAAAAATAGAGGAAATCTGCATGTCGGGATAGAGTCGCTGAGAAGTGGGTAAGAATTCAAGCATCAAGACACAAAAGCGGGGAGAAGAAGATTCATTATATTGTGGTCTGTATGGGATCGTAATTGATATTGAAC
>MWWA01000291.1_pt1 | contig 13632 bp, 10 predicted proteins | sample 1047341 | NCBI WGS metagenome assembly MWWA01 (sample SAMN06349978, study PRJNA376086) | soil metagenome | isolation source: MS5-1 sample Antarctic (ecotone) soil | place: Antarctica | collected 2015-01-13
CTTCTTCCCTTGCTAAACCTTTTTGCATTCCTGAAGGTGTCACTGTTGATTTTATTACTTTGAACCACCTCATTATCTTCATCAATTGTTACCATACCTATTGGTACGATCAGGTGATCCTCTCCATCTTCATTTATAAATTCATGTACTCCTTCACTTGCAGGAGTGGCCAAAGGTTCATGTCCTTCTTCCAAAAGCGATTCATCCACATCCACATCGAGGTATACTACTCTTTTTTCTTTTTTATTGACTAATAAACCATCTACTTTTCCTACAACTCTGCCATCTGCATCTTTTATCTCCCATCCTCTTACATCAGGATAATCTGATGCTACTTTGTAATCGGACAACTCATGTAAATAATGTAAGTTTTTTTCTGACATAATACTAGTTTAAATGTTATCAATTCATTTTTTGTAATAACTGGGCAGACTTATCAAAGAATGATTTTACTGCATCTTTTTGATTCAGTAACAAATCTGCAGATTTGATATTACCTGCTGCGTTTTGTACTTCACTTGCCTCGTTTTGCAGGTTTGAAAAATGCGCCTGTTGCATTCTTTGCATTACACCTGCTAAAATATCTGCAGCCCTTTTTACATGATTGGAATGCGTAGTTGCCATAGGATCCTGTGTAATGTGTTCTTTAGATTCTCTTACTTTATCCAGGTCTGCGGTAACTTCGTAATTTACCTGTTTTGCTTTGGCTTCGACAGCATTCGTTAATCTCTCTATAGCACCACTACTATATTCATGATCTAAATCCATTGGGATGGTATTCAAATACTGCACATACTCTCCCACTGCTCCTTCATTTGAAGTGTTTACATTATTAGCTCCTGTTTCTGTAGTAGTAGCAGCTGGATAAGCATCAGCTTCGTGGTCTCCATCCCCATTCCTAAATACCAGGAAATACAATAACGCACCAATAATCAATATTGCCAATAGTATCCATAGCCAAACCGGACTTTTCTTTTCTTCAATTTTAATTTCTGCCATAATAATTGTTTTAAAAGTTATAAATGCAGGGTAGGGATATAATAGCGGCGTTGACAATTATTTAATTACAACGTCCTGGATATCGTTCATTTGATTCGTATATCCTGTTTTTTCTTCCAATTGGTAAGTATTGATAAGAGATATTCACCTTCAATAATGGAAGAGTATCATTAAAGAAAACAAAGAAATCATGCCAACCAGGGAATATATTCACAAGAATCATACAAATTATTCATCGGCTACCTTCGATTCATTATTTTGGAAAACAATCTTGCTTATCTAAATTATTTATATTTTGTTGCTGTTGACATACCCGAGAATAACAGCAACAGGAACAAAACTATTTTTATTGAATTGAAATGTAGTATTAGCAAACAAAAAGCAGCTAATTTTCATTTTACCTTACTTCTTTTAAATAAAACTTACCCACCAGCTTTTGATCATCATCCAGTTTTAAAGGGTTTAATAAAACAACAATATCTATTAATCAGTCGGATGTAATAAACACGTTGGCTCTTTCCTGTTGTAAAACGGGTGTCTCCCAATTTTATAAATACTATGCACCTAGGGACAATCCATGATCTATCCTGCCCAATATGGCCTGTTTAATAAGTTATGGCATCATTTTTTTACTATTAGCAGAAGCACTAAATAGAGAAAATGACCCGCTTTGTACTGACAATTTTACTGCTCATCAATATATCTTCCTGTAAAGATCTTTTTCAATACAGCCCTAATGAAGTGCGTCTGGAGGAAGAAGAAAAAAATCTAAATCAAAAAAATATTGAAAGATTACAGGCTGTTCCTGCACAGGAACAGGTAAAATTTGTTGTTATAGGAGATTCGCAACGCTTTTATGATGATCTCGATGATTTTGTTACCAATATCAATTTACAAACAGGAATTTCTTTTGTTTTACTTAATGGAGATATATCAGACTTTGGTTTAAACAAAGAATTTAAATGGATCAACCGCATCTTAAAAAAATTGACTGTACCCTATTTTGCTGTTATTGGTAACCATGATATGCTGGCAAATGGAAGGTTAATTTATCATCAAATGTTTGGTGCAGAAAATTTTTCATTCACTTATGGTGGATTTAAATTTATTGGTTTAAATACCAACTCCCAGGAAACAGGATATGACGGTTCCATTCCTGATCTGCCATGGCTGCAACAGGAACTACTGGGCAACTATAAACAGGCTTTTGTTTTTTCTCATGTTCCTCCATTTAGTGGTCAGTTTGATCAGAGAAAAATCAAAGATTATTCTACTCTGCTTCAAAAAAATAAAGTTGGAATGTCTATTCATGGCCATCAACATGATTACTCTTATTCATTTCCTTATGCTGATGGTGTACCTTATCTTGTAGTGGGTTCTATGAATAAACGCAGTTATGCAATTGTAATAGTAAATAATGAATCTACCGAAGTTGAAGAGCATCATTTTTAAATTGTTTTTATTTCTTCTTTGCTTTATTACACAAAGTTTAGATGCCTGTGCAAATGATTCTGTAAAAAGAAGTAACCTGTTGCCTGATCATGTTAAACTTCAATTTGCAGGAGGTATTGGATTTTTTTCTTTAGGTGCCGGTTATAGCTCTGTAAATGAAAAATTTGAAGGTGACCTTTTTTATGGTTATGTACCTGAATCAGCAGGTGGAGTTACCATACATGCTTTATCAGCAAAAATTACATGGTTACCGGTAAAAACTATTCCGGTGAAAGGATTAGGATTGAAACCTTTTACTTCAGGATTGATAGTGAATTACACTTTTGGCAAGCAGTATTTTGGTTTTACTCCTGATAATTATCCATATGATTACTACAACCACCCTACCAACCTGCATCTGGGTTTATTTATTGGCGGGCAGTTGAGAAACAACTTCAAACCAGAAAAGAAAATAAAGCAAATGGCACTTTATTATGAACTGATCACCTTTGACACTGAATTGCTTTCTTACGTAAAGAATACAAAAACCATTAAGATTCACGACATACTCAATTTGGGTATTGGAATTAAGACCAATTTTTAAAAAATTCTAAAAAAATTAAGCTTCTTCTTCAGCAGCAGCAGAAATTTTATTATATTGCTGATAGTTAGTTGTTTTCAAATAGATTTCTAAAAACTGCCCCTATTTCTATAGGGGCAAATTTCAATCATCTGCATTGGGGAAATACTTATAACATAGTTTGTTGCAATTTTTATCTTAAAAAACTTAGCTTTAAATGCAGTATTTTAAGAAAAGCAGGTATTCCATTTCCTTTGATTTCTCCACATTTATTTATGATGAAAGGGTTTTTATATACAATTAGTTTTTTCATATTCTTTTCTACCTCTGCTCAACAAAGTTTAGTTACAGATGGACCATATATTTTTTACAAAGCAGACAGCATATTAATAGAATCAATACATAATGACGTTGTTCAAAAAGAAGTTTTTAAGAATACACAGAGACCTTCTTCTGTAAATGTAGCAGTGCCCGGTTCAGCCGGTGCTTTTTTTACTGTTCCATTAAAACAAAATATTCTTATTCCTGCAACTGATTATAAAAAAACTGATAAAGTATTTGCTCTTTCCGACATTGAAGGAAACTTTCATGGCTTACAGAAATTGTTATTAGCTGGTGGTGTAATAGATGAGCAATTAAACTGGAATTATAATAACGGTCACCTTGTTGTTTGTGGTGACATCATGGATCGTGGAGAAGAAGTTACAGCATCGTTATGGCTGTTGTATAAATTAGAAGAAGAAGCAAGATCAAAAGGTGGTTTCGTACATATTATTCTTGGTAACCACGAGATCATGAATCTTTCAGAAGATATAAGATATGTACATCCAAAATATATTCAGGTTTCAACATTATTAGGAAGAAATTATCATGAACTATATGCAGCAAACACTGAACTGGGCAAATGGCTAAGGTCAAAAAATATTATGGAAAGAATTGGTAATTCCCTGTTTCTTCATGCAGGTGTTTCAGAAGCTATTAATTCCGGAGGTTATTCATTAAAAAAAATAAATCATCTTGCACGCCCCTATTACGATAAAGACGGTTATGACAGTATTCTAATAAAAGCAGGAGTAACAACAATATACGATAGTTACACATCACCTTTTTGGTATCGGGGTTATTTTACAAATCCTACAGCACCTCTGTCGCAGGTACAAAGCACCCTTTCATTGTTTAATGTAAAACGAATTATTGTTGGTCATACACTTGTTGAGAATATAAAAACGCTATATAATGGCCGTGTAATAGCTATTGATGTGAATCATCATGCAGGTAATCACCAGGCACTGTTAATTGAAAACAATATTCCTCATAGATTAACCATTAATGGAGAGAAAATTAAATTATAAAGCCCTGATCAATTTATTTTAAAACATCTATTAAAATAAAATTGAATGAATAAGTATAAAGTTTATTAATTTAGTAATTCGGCACTAACTGTTCTCTATAAAAACTTCACTATTCTACCCCTGGCTAACTTCCCCTATCCGTATGTGTTTATAATTAAACCCATGCAACATGAGAAAATATATAGCTTGTACAGCCTTACTGCTGTTGTCTTTTTCTTTAAGCGCACAAACTCTAACTGAAAAAATTGATGAAGTTCAGTTTTTTGCTGACCAGTCCATGTTAGAAGTGACTATTATGATGGACTTAAAAAACTTGATGGTAAACAAGCTTAAAGAAGGTCAAAAATTTACTGCAAACTTTACAGCTAAATTTGAAGATGGTTCGGAAGTTACCGGTCCGGTTACGCTTGAAGTAAGGGGGAAATACAGAAAGGAGAATTGTTACCTGCCACCTTTAAAAATCAATTTTAAAAATGAAAAATCTCCCATTTTAACACCACTGGGGTCAATTAAGCTGGTAAATGTTTGTGAAGTAGGCAGAAAAAATAATGCTGATTACGTACTTAAAGAATACCTGACTTATAAAATTTTTAATTTATTTACCGACAAGAGTTTACGTGCAAGGTTACTAAAGATCAATTATATAGATAGTTTTGGGAAGAGAAAGCCTATACAGGAATTTGGTTTTTTACTGGAGGATGTATCTGACATGGCAAGAAGAAATGATTGCATTGAAAGAAAAACACCGGTAAAACATACAGAGCTAACAGATAGAAAACATATGACCAAAGTTGCCATGTTTGAATACATGATTGGAAATACAGATTGGTCAGTACCTGCCAGGCATAATATTAAATTAGTTGTTCCTAAAGAAGATACTACAGCAATTCCTTTCCCGGTGCCTTATGATTTTGATCATGCCGGGTTGGTTAAAACAGATTATGCCTTGCCACCACCACAACTAAGTATAACCGATGTAACACAAAGAAGTTATCGTGGTTTTGCACGTAACATAGAAGAAATAAATACAATGGCAGAAGAATTTATTATTAAAAAAGAAGCCATTTATAACCTGGTCCAGAACTTCGAATATATCTCCGATAATGCTAAGAAGAACATGATCTCTTTTTTGAATGAATTCTATGTAACCTTATCAAGACCAAAATCTGTGAATGCTGAATTTATACAAAATGCCAGGAAAGATTAGCTTTTAATTTCAATCATTATAGTAAAGATTATTCATGCCCCGTGTAGCACAATCATTTAAATCTGAAGAAACAAAAGATGTAAAAAAAACATCCGCGAATAATCTTTCATCACTTGTTTTTACACTTTTGCGACCATACAAAAAATGGTTATTCCTTATTTTTTGCGCTATGTCTGTTGAGGCATTAATGGGTTTGGCAGCACCATGGCCTTTAAAAATTATTATTGATAATGTTATTGGAAAAGAACCTTTGCCCGGACTATTAAGCTGGTTGAACGGAACATTTGTAACATCCAGTTATTCATCGATGGCTATAGTTGCAGCTTCCAGTTTATTGTTATTTGTATTAATTGGATCTGTAGCCGGTTATATCAACAGTTATTTTACTGAAAGCGTGGCACAATATGTTGCCAATGATCTCAGGCAACGTATGTATCACCACCTGCAACGTCTTTCACTTGCATATTATGATACCCACCAGATTGCAAAAATTCTAAATACCATAACCGCTGATGTTTTAACTATTCAGGATTTTGCTTCTCAATCAATATTAAGAATGGTTATAGATGCAATGACCATTATTGGAATGCTTTTTATCATGTTTTACCTGCATTGGGATTTTGCACTTGTAGCTGTAGCTGTTACTCCTCTCCTTTTAATTTTTGTTATACGATTTAAAAATGAAGTAAAAAAGGCTACACGTGAAGTAAGGAAAGATCAAAGTATCATGGCCGCTGTTATGCAGCAGGGACTGGAATCTATGAAGTCTGTAAATGCGTTTGGCAGACAGGATATGGAAGAAGAAAGGTTGCACAAAGCAAGCATGGAAACTATAAAGGCAGCTTTAAAAGCCAGAAGATTAAAAGCATTACTGGTACCTGTTATTAATATTACAGTAGCTGTTTGTGTGGCTTTAGTATTATGGCGTGGTGCTGACCTTGTTATAGCAGGTGCAATGACTATTGGTGCATTAACAGTGTTCCTTGCCTATCTCAGTAAATTTTTTGCCCCTGTGCAGGATATGGCTAAAATGAGTACCATAGTTGCACAAACAGGAGTTGCATTGGAACGGATTCAATCCATCCTGGATGCAGATGTTATTATTCCCGAAAAACCGGGTGCTGTTGATCCGCAGCAATTAAATGGCAATATAGTTTTTGAAGATATTCGTTTTTCTTATGTTGATGACACTCCTGTTCTTTCAGGTTTAAATCTTACCATAAAAGAAGGCCAACGCATTGGCATATGTGGTCCCACCGGTGGTGGAAAATCAACCGTAGCCAGTTTGATTGCCAGGTTTTATGATCCGACAGGTGGAAAAATATCTATAGATGGAACAGATATAAATGATTACACTATTGAAGGTTTACGAAAACAAATTGGATTTGTTTTGCAGGATACTTTTATTTTTTTTGGTACCATTAGAGAAAATATAGCATACGGACAACCGGCAGCCACCGAAGAAGAAATCATTACAGCCGCAAAAATGGCCAAAGCCCACGATTTTATTATGCGTATGCCTCAGGGGTATGATACTGTGGCAGGAGAAAGAGGCATTACATTATCAGGCGGGCAAAGACAATGTATTGGCATAGCCAGGGCTATTGTACGCAACTCTCCTATTCTTATTTTAGACGAACCTACTGCATCATTAGATACAGAATCAGAAAAGATTGTTATTGAAGCGCTGGAACGGTTGATGGTGGGACGCACTGTAATTATTATTGCGCACCGGTTAAGTACTATACGCGATGCAGATAAAATTGTAGTATTAAAAAATGGTGTTGTAGCCGAAGAAGGAACGCATCATGAATTAATGGCTACAGGAAAAGTTTACAGGGAGCTATACCAGTTACAGGCGGCACCCGTTTATATCACTTCAGATCCCGATTCCATAAAACCAACTATTGCTTAAATAAAAATTATGTCACACCGCTCAATTATAATCTTTCCTGATGATGGTATTTTTTCCATATTGAATGGAATTGCCAAAGCAGAAAAAACATTACGTATCAAGATGTTCATTTTTACGGAACCTCTATTATTAAATGCAGTCATTTCTGCCAGCATACGGGGCGTGAAAGTAAAAGTGATGCTCAACCCATCCCGCAGCAATGGAAATAGTTTAAATGAAGCTACACGCAAAACACTTGAAGACGCAGGTGTTGCAGTAAAAGATACCAATCCGGTATTTAAAGTAACACATGAAAAGTCAATGGTTGTAGATGACCATACAGCTTATGTGCAATCTTTAAACTGGGCACCAAGACATTTAAAGGAAACAAGAGATCACTGTGTAATAACAACTCATGCTAAAGAAGTTGCTGAAATTGTTGATTGCTTTGAGTGTGATTGGGAACAGGTTGAATTTAATCCCGGGGAAACAGCTCATTTAATCTGGTGCAGGGGAAATGGCAGGGCACGTATAGCTCATTTTATTGATCATGCAAAACATAGTTTGTTTATTCAAAACGATCGTTACCAGGACCTGGTCATTATTGAACGTTTAATTAAAGCTTCACGGAGGGGAGTAAAAATTCATATGATGTCTCCGGCCCCACACAGCCTAAAAGCCGACAAACTGGTTGAAGGTGTTGGAGGACTGAGGGTACTTGCCGACGTTGGAATTAAAATTCATAATCTTAAAGACCATATACTCCATTCCAAACTTATGCTGGCTGACGAAAAAAAAGCTATAATCGGATCAATTAATTTAACTACAGGCAGTTTTGATGACCGTCGTGAACTTGCCATAGAAGTAGATGATCATTCCATCATAGATCGGCTGGTTAAAACAGCTCACCACGACTGGAAACATTCTTATGCATTGGATCTTTCTGACAAAGGTTTATATGAAGATCTTGAAAACAGGGGTGCCGGAGGATCAGAAAAGCTGGTGCTGAATTTTAGTAAAAAGAAAAAATAATCTTTTTTAAAGCATTCAGCACCCTCTTTCATTTATAAAATCAATGCCTGTTACACAAACATTGAACTGCTCTTTCCGTTGTTTCTGAAATAGAAGAAAACCCAAACACATCTGCATTCTGTCTTGTCTCCCAAAAGAATTTTCCTCTTTCCCTGGATGTATTTCCAATTTCGTTCATGGTTTCAGCATCATATAACCTGCCATTGACCATGGTCATGCTTATTGTTTCAGTGTTTCGAATGTTTTCCAACGGATTTTTATCCATCACAACCAGGTCCGCTAATTTCCCTGCTTCTAATGCACCAATCCAATCATCAAAACCTAAAGATTGTGCAGGATTGATGGTAGCTGTTTTCAATGCTTCATGGTTTGTCATTCCGCCTTGCTGCATCATCCAGATTTCCCAATGAGCACCTAATCCCTGTAATTGTCCATGAGCACCCATATTTACTAATACACCTACATCATTTAATTTTTTTGCCTGAGCAGAAACCAGTATATGACCATTCACATATTCTTCTTCAGGCAACATAGTACGATGGCGGCTTCGTGAATCAACAACATGTCGTGGTGTAAATCTCAAAAGCCTTTCCTTCTCCCAAACATTGGTATGCTGGTACCAGTAAAACTCACCACTCACAGAACCATAAGAAACAATTAATGTGGGAGTATAAGCAGTACCGGATTGTTTCCATAATTGTATTACATCATCATACAAAGGCACTACAGGCATGTTATGTTCTATAGTGGTATGTCCATCGAGTATCATACTAAGATTATGAAAGAAAAATGACCCGCCTTCGGGCACCACTTCCATTCCTAATTCTCTTGCAGCCTTTATGACCATCTGTCGCTGATCGCGGCGTGGCTGGTTATAACTTTTTACAGAAAAAGCACCAAAAGATTTTGTTCTGCGCAATGAACTTCTTGCATCATCCAGCGTATTAATAACCGCTTTAAAATCACCTTCTGCACCATATAATATGGTACCGGTAGAAAAAACTCTTGGGCCTACCATTTGTCCTGTTTTTACCATCTCACTTTGTGCAAATACAAGCTCGCTATTGGCAGATGGATCATGCATGGTGGTAACACCATAAGCAAGGTTGGCATAGTAAGGCCAATGTTTTTGTGGTGTAACACCTTCTCTGAAATGTCCCCCATGTGCATGAGCATCTATAAAGCCGGGCATGATGGTTTTTCCAGAGGCATCTATACGTTTTGCATTGGCAGGAATGGTTACTTCATTTGCTCTTCCAACAGCTTTGATCTTATTTCCTTCCACTACCAGTGTCCCATTTTCAATGACATCATTTCCCTTCATTGTTATAATGCGGGCATTTGTAAATGCAACAACTCCTTGTGGCTTATCTGCTGTTGCTGTTAATCCAATGGTGGTTCCTTTTTCAGGAATCACAAATGCAGAATCAGGTCTTCCTGCAACAAATTCAAACCTGTCTTCCAAACTGATTGTAAAATATTGATCACCCAAAGTATAATGAAGTTGCTTGTTGTTCTTATTCCAGTGCAGGTTTAAACCCGCATCACGTGAAACTTTTTTTACAGGAAAATCTGCAGTACTGCTTCCAATATCAATTGTTTTACCCGTTACAGGAAAAGTGGCTATATATACATTATGCAGATCATTAAAAGCCACCCAGCTTTCATCGGGAGAAACAACAAACTGGCTTCCATACATACTTTTTAAATGCACACGTTCATCACTTCCATCTAATTTACTGCTTGCCAGGGTGCGGTTCAATCCTCCACCCACCTGGTAAAAAATACGGTCACTGTTTTTATTAAACCTGGGCATGATACCCCGGTTTGAAACAAAATTGGCTGTTCCCCCATTTGCTGAAATAGTATATATACCGGGTTGTGATGTAAATGCAGGTCCTAATACATCGTTACCTCCTTCTCTATAAAAAGCAATGGTTTTGCCATCAGGAGAAAAAGAAGGAAGTCTGAAAATTCCTTTTTCACTGGTAACCTTAACTGGGCGTGAGGCTCCCTGGAAATTTGTTTTGTATATACTGCCACCGTCTGCATCATTCCATGTGGTATATAAAATAGTTTTTCCATCCGGTGAAAATGATGGGTCAAACTCAAAGTCTTTTCCATTCGTTACTCTTTCAGGCGTTCCATTGGGTAATTGCTTTTTATATAAATAGCCCAGTGCATTAAAAACAATCCATTTACCATCAGGTGATGTGGTGGCCTGACGAATCACATTTACATTGAACTTGTCCTGGTTGATGTTTTGTTTAAACCTAACGGCATCGGCTATGCGATGTGTTACTTGCGCTGTAAATGGAATAACAGTGGAAGAATTTGGTTTTGTAATGTCAATTCTATTCAATTTTCCATGACTCCATATCACTAAGGATTTATTGTCAGGCATCCAGGAATAACCTGTAAAACTGCCAAAGACGGTCCAGGCTTCCTGCTGGTCTTTTGACAAATTATCATACACAGGCCATTCTTCACCTGTTTGAAGGTTACGCAGGTATAAAACTGTTTTTGTTCTTACCCTTTTAATAAAGGACAGCATTTTACCATCACGTGAAAGTTGCGGACGCATGGCACCACCTGTACCACCTGTTACATTCTCTATAGTCCCTTTTTCCCTGTCAAACCTGCGGATCACAAAAATCTGGCTATTTGGATCTTTATTGTATTGAAAGAATCCACCGGGATATACATCTTCACTAAAATATACGTAGCGTCCATCAGGAGAAACGGTAGGTTCATTTACATCCTGCTGGTCGTTTTTACGAACCGTTAATTGTAAACCACTTCCACCACTGATATGGTACATCCATATTTCACCGGCACCCAATGACCTGCCTGAAGTGAAATGTTTCCGTGCCACTATATATTGCATATCAGGTGTCCATGCTGCATTATTTAATAAGTGGAAGGTTTCTTTTGTTATTTGTTTTGCATTAGCTCCATCCCTATCCATCACCCATATATTATCCCCACCACCGGCATCAGAAGTAAATAATATTTTTTTACCATCAGGACTGAAACGTGGCTGCACTTCTAATGGCAAACCTGTGCGTAATGGTTTAGCAGTACCACCTGCAACAGGCATGATGAAAATATCTCCTAATAAATCAAAAACAATTTCTTTTCCATCGGGTGACACATCAAGATTCATCCAGGTTCCTTCACTAAGTGTAAAGGACACTTCTTTGTGCAAACTATCCGGATTGGCAACATCCCATTTAGGTTTATCCTGGCCAAATGAAAAAAAAGTGACAAGTACTGCAAGAACAGCTAAAAAATATTTTATGTAATTCATGATATGCAATTATAAAAAAGGGAAGATAAAACTTATTGAGTTTTAAAAGTTACGCATATAATGAAGGGTTGAATTCTTACTATAATGAAAAAAAACGCAGCTCAATTGGCTGCGTTTTAAAATGAATGAAAGAAATTTATTGTTTTTGCTGCTCTTTTTTATCAGCAATATTTCCTATTACAGCACCCGTTCCCGCACCTACCAAACCACCTACAACTGCACCGGCAGCACGGTTCTTTTTATTTACCACAGCACCGGTACCTGCACCAACCACGCCACCAATGATAGCTCCTTTTGCAGTATTACTGATCCCGGTTTTTTCTTTTGTTGCAGCAGGTTCTGCTGGCTCAGAAGCCGGAGCAGCAGTTTCCGTTTGCCCTGATGAAGAAGTTTGAGCAGTAGAATTATCTTGAGGTGTTGGAGATGGAGTATTATTTTTTACCGGTTCCTGATTATAAACTGGCTGTTGCTTTTTAGCAATGGCTTGTTTTTTTGTAACAGTAGGTGTTGATTCTTTTTCTTCAGGTTGTGCAATCTCCGGCTGTGTGGCCAATTCTTCCTTCCATGCCTGCATCTCCTGCATTTCTGTTGCCGCCTTTACTTCTGCCTCAGCCTGCTCATTGGCTGTTGGCTTTTGCGAACATGATGCAAATAAAATAGTAGTAGATAAAACCAAAAAAATGTTCTTCATAATTGAGTGGGTTTAAGGATTATTAATAGGCTAAAACTAATATCATGCATGGTGATATCAGAGTAGTTAAGTAATTATTCATCACTTTAAAATAAAGTCGAGCGAAAATACTTTCGGGATTTTTCGAACCTGCAAGAAAACTTACTATCCCTTAAATGGAGTTTAACAACTATATATTCACTATTAATGGGGTATCATTTGTATTAAAGTTGATGCAGAAGCTATATTTTCATATCCCTCCCTTGAGAAGTAAAATACTTCCTCAGAAGGTTTATTTAATATTTTACTGGAAACCACCTCCACTGTACAACGACCATCTTTACCTGTAATGGCTACTACACGAATGCAATCAACTCCTTTGCGGGGATTGTATTCAATAAAAACATTATTTAAAGGCGCATTGGTAACAGCATCCCTAACATCAAAAGTGATTCGTTCTAATTCAAAATCTTTACTACAACTAATAAAGAATAGCATTGACAGGAGTACAATTATTTTCATATGATACCTTAGGTTTATAATAGTGGCTGGCATAATTGATACTTTATTTTAAAAGTAACTTTCACCCATAGCCGTTAAAATTGAATTTTGCGATACAGATTACTGAATTAGTATAATTCAATTATTATGCTCATTAATAGAATGGGAAATTCTTGCACAGCAAACCAATTGCTCTGTGTATTATTTCAGAATGAAATAATGCTTTAAACTCTTTACCGTTAATTAGAAACTCAAAAAAAATATCCATTCAGCGTTACACAAACTGTGGAATCAAATTGTAGAAGTTGAATTACAATTTGATATCAGCACTTCTTTTCATCCAGATAATCTATTTTTTTAATGATGGTCTTTTTTAACCTGATGCCAGTTTGGCATTTGTAAAAAAATGAATTTTATTTCTGCAACACCTGCCTTCTTGTTTTAAAGAAATTTTGCTCCATCATCCCATTTTTAAATAAAACTCATTTAAAGCTTCTGCTCTGGGTTTGAAACTATTGCTGATACAAAACCTCAAAAGAAAATTTTGAGACAAATTAGGGTGGTGTTTATAACCTGACATTGAATAGTTTTATAATGTTTTGTAATGTTTGAAATTTATAATGACTCTAATAAAACAACAATATTTAAATCAATAC
>MWWA01000292.1_pt1 | contig 13614 bp, 9 predicted proteins | sample 1047341 | NCBI WGS metagenome assembly MWWA01 (sample SAMN06349978, study PRJNA376086) | soil metagenome | isolation source: MS5-1 sample Antarctic (ecotone) soil | place: Antarctica | collected 2015-01-13
GGGGGATACTGTATATACTCTGATATCGTCCAGGTAAGCCACTGGTGACAGCTACGGTCGGGGGCAAGGCTTCTGTTAAATTCTCGCATTCAGATAGCTCTAGAATCTTTTGATCAGCACTAGCTCCATCGTGATCTAACAGCAGCAATCCACCGCTTTGAGTACCGCACATCAAACCAATACCTTTGCAGTTTTCGCTGATCAGTTGTTTCCGCATACCCTCTTTAGTGAAAGGGTTATTCTGCCATGCGTTGGTGTATGGGGCTTTATTGCCTTTTACTGGTGTATATCTCCACTCATCGGGGAGTGTTTCCAGGGCGGATCTTAGGTCGATGGAATCAAACTGATATTGGGTGGAGGTTGCTGATTGTGCTGATTTCATGCTATTATTCATATACGAAGTGAGTGCGCCCCCTTTTGGGACGTTTTAATTTAATAAGGTTTTGAAAACTCGTAGAGATTGCTTTGGACGGCTTTCTACGGGTTGCTTTGTTTTTGTGCGGTCATGAATGACTCAATTAAGGATCTAGACATTTGGCTAATAGAGCTTGCTTGCAGCTTACACATCTGCTTATATTCTTGTTTGAAATCCTTGGTAACTCTGATCGCGATCAAGTCCCACTCGGTCGTCTTGTTTTCCATTATTTTCACAACGTTTAAATTTACTATCTGTATATAGTTTGACACGTTTTAGTATTGATGTGTTACCCTATTCGGCAACGATTCAAAGTTAGAAACCATGTGTACACGGTTAATTAAGTATTTACACGCACAAATATGAAGCTTTATGACCCATACAAATTACTTATATGAGTCGCGTAACTTATAAGTTATCATTATACCACTTACCCTCGCGCTTTTCCCAAGTCAAAAACTCAGACCACTTATCTTTGTGAGTGCCTCTCGATGGTTTTCCCTTGCCATCTTCCTTGCGCTTTACCCAATCGAATAACGTACTTTGGGGGATATCTAGAATATCCTTTAATTCCCTAGCCTGAATCCCTACAGGAGCAAGCCTTTCAGCTTCGATGCCTCTAGACGGCTCTGTTTCTCCTGTGATGGCTTCTGATACCTGAATAGCGTCTACCGCCTCTTCCTGTGGCTTGTGAGAGGGCATATTTTCTAATCTTGTGACTAATTTCTTATTGGCTTCTTCCAAATCAGAAACACGCTCAGTCAGATCAATTATTTCGTCCTCATTTTCACTGGCGGATCTGCGAGCTTCCAGGGTGGATATTTTTAGCTTTTCCTCAAGCATCTCTAGTCGCTCCATCACATCACTGATGATAGATTGAGGTGTTTGTCCAGCAGTAACACCCTCAATGCCATAATACAATTTCAAAGCTTTCTCTATGGCTTCTGAGTAACTTGATTCTTGTTGTAATTTTTCCCAAACTTCAAGGGAAGGGCGAAAAGCTACGGTCTTATTTGCCTTGGGCATTTGTCAAACTCCTGTTATACATATCCCATATAGTATAACATATTGTCAAACAAATGTATAACAATCCCTGTGATTCTCTACTGGTAAGGATTACGGGAGTTTGTCTAACAAGTGTTATACAACTGTCATACAAGTATAACGCAGAAGGTTGTAATCCAGGTCTGGTAAGGGTTACAGATTGCGTCCCACTATAAACGCAGAAGGTTATGGTTAGTACAAATCAACTATTGTTTGACGACCTGTATAACAGTATAACGACCGTTATACACTTGTCAAACAGTACAAATCAACTATTGTCAATAAGGACTGCTTAATAGAAGTTGACATATCTATCAAGCTGTGTTAGCATTCTTGATGTAACAAAACAAAAGTTACGTTACATCATTAAGCGTTAGTAATTGAGAATAAACAATGAATAATTTAACAAAAGTTTATACTTCTGAAATAACTCCTGTTGATACAGGTGAACTATCAGCATTGACGCGCGCGAATACTGATGAGGAAATAATTAGCAAATGGTTAAAGAATAAGTCGCCCCAAACTCAAGAGAGCTACAAGCGATCTATTAACCAGTTCTGGGGATTCACTAACGCTGCTTCATCTTTCCCAATCGGTCTTACTAATTTAACTTCTGATGAAGTCGAACAATGGCGCGATCATCTGGTTAAGACCTCCTCTGGAGCTACTGTGAAAGCGAAGATAGCTGCGGTTAAGTCTTTGCTCAAATACTCGCACGCCTTGGGTTACAGCCGTTTTGACGTGGGCAAGGTTGTCTCAGTCCAGTCAGCTAAAGATACCATTTCGGAGCGCATACTATCCCCCGATCAGGTAGCGACTATTATTAATAGTGCTAAATTAGAGCGCGATCGCGTATTCTTGAAAGCTTTATACCGCACTGGTGCGAGGGTATCCGAAATGGTAAATTTGAAGTTTAATGATTTGGGATTTAACCAAGCTTCCGAATGCTATAGAGTCCACATCTTTGGGAAAGGCAACAAATCGCGGTATGTTAATATTTCAGTTAGTTTGTATTCGGAAATATTGAGCCTAAAAGGCAAGAGTGAATTTGTTTTTGTTTCAAATCATGGTCGCCAACTATCAAGGATTGACGGGTTTAGAATATTCAAGAATGCTGCTATCAAGGCAGGACTAAAAGAAGCGAGTCCCCATTGGTTTAGACATTCCCACGCCACCAACTCACTCGCAAACGGGGCTTCTTTACCATTAGTTTCAGCCACATTGGGACATTCTGATATCGCTGTGACGGGCAAATACTTACACATCAACCCCAAAGAAAGCAGTGGCGATTATTTAGATTAAAATCACATCGCATAGATACAAAAAACCCTCTCGATCTATGATCAAAAACGAGAGGGTTTTTTTGCGTATATATTGATAAAAATAAAAAACCTATGACTATGATCAGTTTGATGTCATTAGAAAAAACCTCGCGATCTGTTTAATTTCTCCGTCATTCTATCATTCTCAATTTGGATGATTCGTTGCTGTGTGGTGATTTGGGGTTTATTGCGACTAATTGTTTTTGTGGGCGTTAGCTCAATTGTATCCAATCCACCTATCAGATATTCTTCTTCTTGGCTGTCTTCGAGCTTATTAAAATTGGATGTTTTCCCTGCTTTTCTTGCGTTATATTCGTCTTGGGTTAGCTCGGAGATTATCTCAACCGTTGGCATATAATCATGAAATTTGCACTCTAAAACTGTTTTTTTTGTCATTGTTTTTGCTCCTTAAAATTTAGTTTGTTTCCATAGTTATCCTCTGGCGGTTTCAATGGTTTGGGTTCTTTTTGCTTTACTTCGGTCGGGGTGAAGTAGTCCCTAAACTTACAATCCCAAACTGGTTTTTTATCTACCATGTTAATGCTCCTACCTTAGATTTAGGTTGGTTTTGCTGTTGCTTTATTTGCCAGTTTTTGAAGGCACAATTATAGGTGTAAGCGACTTCTGCATGGTCGGAATTTACCAAATTCATGTCGCTCAAAAAAGAGATATTTTGGTAAATTTTTTGCAGAACTTCTGGTCTGTTTTCACCCTTATCTCGCCATCGAATAAGGCGCGCATAGTTCAACTCGTATTGAGCGATTTGACGCGCGATCGCCTCATCTTTGATAGTGGTAATATCATCGAAGCTTGCCCCTTTTGGTAAATCCACGATGCTGTAAGTTCCTTCAAAATTCGCTAACCCTAGCGGACAGTTTTTGATTGCCTCCAATTGGTCGCTATCTAAGCGATTATTGCCTGGGTAAATGTTGATTGCCCCTTGGTGAACATCGTTGATTGTGACCAATCTTTTTGCTGATTTTACAATTAGTAAATGAATCATTTTTTTTAGTTTTGGTTTAATTTGGTTTGGAATTTGTCGAGAAAAGTGTTATTGTTTTGCCTCATGATCCAACTTTGAAAGAAAGCCAAGCGAATGCTGCTTAAACTCGCTTTTTCATGCGGAGCAACGTCTTGAGAAGAATCCATAATATCGCTCAAAAACAGCCAATGCTGGAGGGTGTAAATATCAACTTTACAAGTTTCTGCAACTTCTAAGATGTTTCTACCTTTGAAAAACTCAGCGCAAACTCGGAAGGTTAAGCGTGTATCGGGGTAAGTGAGTTTATAGTTTTGTGGTTCTATTTTCTCCATTTCTTTTAGGAATTTATTCATTTGAAACGCCCTCCAATTGTGGGTACTCTACAGTGAGATCTAATACTGCGGAAAACAAATCTAATGGCAAATTTTCTCGCAAATGGTTCAGGAAATTTGCTATTTCTAGAGCGACTTTTCGGTCTACCATCTCAAGTAGGGAAGGATTCCAGTCTTCAGGTTCTCTAGATTGCAACAAAAACTTGTAAGCCTGCCATGATTTGGTTTCAGTGCCTAACAGTTTTATGGCTTCTACGCATTCAATCTCGAAGTCACTCCGAGCTTGTTCTACTGCCTCGTGCAGTTCGACTATATCAGGATTATCAGACCCTTCATCGTATGCCTTGAGGTAGTTGTAAAGCGTGCGCGGATTGATATTAGCAGCACGTGCAGCACCAGCTTTGCTTAGTCCATGTCTGATACAAAAAGAGATTTTATCAATTGTTTTTTTGTCTAATTTGGATGGAACTTTGAGCATATTTTAATTCCTTATTTTTAGGTTATATATACAGTTTGATAGATAAAAAATCATGAATTTCAGGAATGAGAGAATAAATGCAAATAGTAAGAGAAAGCCTTACGCTGTCTTGGTTGCAGCATAAAACCAGGGGGGTTATTCCCTGGCTATAACGCGATCGCGATTCTAATTTGTCTATTTGTCACTCTAAAAAACACTGGTACTAGGTGCTTACAGGCTATTCAGGGGGGTGATTTTTGTCACTCTGAGAAGTGGGGCTAAAACTTGCTTAATTCACAATATGGCTCGTGGATGAACTCTTTCCACTCATTTAAAACCACGCTAGGGTGATCGTTTAGTAGTTGGCGAGCTTCAGCGGTCGAAATTCCGCAGACCATCGCCAGATCCACCTCGCAAACAACCTCACCCAAAGGCGACCACGCTAGATATTCTTCGAGAGGGGTAAGAGGGGTAAAAGAGGGGACTGGATCAGGGTAAAAATCAGGTGGTTTTTTAGCTGTTTTTTTCCTGTTTTTTCGAGGGACAGATCGAGCATCATTATATATAGTAAATGGGGGGTGATCTGTCCCAGCCTGAAAGTACCGCCATTGCGTTGTTTCAAGCGGTTTTTCAAGCAAAAACTCAGGTCGCGCTTTTTGCTCATTTTCTGGCTTATTTCCTTCCGAAATCCACCATAGTTTTAGTGCCATTCCATGCCCCAAAAGTTGCGCTAAAATCCAAGTGGAAGAGGTGGGTTTTTGGCTTGAAAAATCTACCTGGTAATGGCGAATCCCCTCTACTTTTTTCCGCGCTCGTAGCGCATAGCCTATAAATTCAAGATGTTGCCCTAGCCACCGCATGGGATAACTCTTCCTACTTGGCTTAGTCCCCCACGCATCAACCCAATAAGCTTTTCCACATTCCGCCTTAAACGCCCTAACCTCTTTGGATTCGTTGTTGTATAGGGTTACGTTATTTGGCTCTAGACTAATCCCAGATGCCTCCAAGGCTTGTTTTAGCGCGACAACCTTAGATAAGTTGGTACGCAGGTGGAACACGCTTGTATCGCCCTCCCGAAGCCCACCCCACTGTTGCTGCTGGACAACCTTAGCATCTTCGAGATTGTGAAACATCCACTGATTGCGGAGATTGATAAGTAGTTTCGGTTCTGTGAATACTAATCTTTTTATTTCCAGATCTAAAAGACTAACCCTTTCCGCAGGAGTCTCTAATTCCAACCCGTTTGGTAAAACTTCAATTTCTGGTTTTTTATTCTCAGCGAAAATGGTATCAATTCCAGGAAGCTGCTGACGTAAGTAGTATTTTTTTAAAGTTAGTTGGGATTTGAGATTTTGCTTTTTGCGGTACTCCTCTACCTCATCATGGGTGATATCTTTAGCCTTGCGAATAATCTCACAATATCGCTCGGTAACTGTTTCTTTAGCCCCCTTTAGGCTCTCCTTAATCTCGGTCGCCTCGATGCCAGTAATAGAGGCTACTTTATGCCCCGATTTCTCTAATAAATCTACCAGGGATTGACGGTAATTTCTCACTTCATAACCGCGAATAGCTTGCAGGTGCGCCCAATGTTTAGCATTTGGATCGCTCTCATCAAATTTATCTACAAGTGCCTTCAGTTCCTCAAAGTTCCCCTTTCCAAAAGAGTTTGTTAGGTCAGTCAGTAAGGATTGACGTTTTCGAGCGAGGTTGGTAACTGCGAAGGTACTGGGGCGGTCTACGGAATTGGTGGCAAATTCGGCAGCCCAAAAGTATCTAGGAATACTTGAATCCCTAACCCTCAACTGCATTTGGTAAGCTGAATCCGCGCCCACGACCCCACAGAAAAAAGCATATTGAGCGGTAAAATATCCCTCTAAATTGATGTCTAAGCCATCTTGGCAGCTACTATTAAAAAGTAGATAGTCAGGGCGATATTTTTCCAAATAACCATTAGGATCGACCATGAATTGGTTGAATAGCGGATCATCATGATCACTATCTCCAGTGATGCAGACTCCCTTTTTCCCTTGGCTTGATAGAAGCTCATCTATCGCGAGCAATAATTTTTTGGAATCTGCCACAACAACAGGCGTTGTTGATTGAGAAATATGATCTTGAATTTGAGCCAACAGGGGACTGCTGTCTTGTTTCTTTATCTTTATTTTTCCACCCACTTCTTTGATTGATCCAATTAAATTGGTAAATTCTAAGGGGTGCTGGTAAGTATTTTCTAATTTAATCACCTTCTTATAAGGATCTACTTTCGCGAGATAATCAATCGCGGAATCAGTCATCAACCCATCTAGACAGAATACGCGATCGGCACGATTGATGACTTCTCGGAAGTAATCCAAAGATTCTTGGTGGTGGCTCTTAATATCAGTTCCAGCGCAAAGCATATGAGCTAATCCTGCGGTAGTTTCATCAAGTAAGATATTCCGCCCTTCTAGTGCCTCTAGAGGGACTTTGTGCATGGAATCATAGGTTATTCCGATCTTGCTTTTAGGCTCGCTGAGAAGGGCATTGGCAGCAATTACAGAGTTATTTTTCTCGATGTCGTGATGGTGGCGAAATCCTAATTCTCTACAGGTTTGCTTGAGTAAGGGATTTCGATGACCTATCAGCAACCATCCCTCAGAACTCAATTCCTCTACTATCCGTTTCATCATCCGAGTTTTCCCCCGTCCTAGCCCCGCTTTGATTGATAAAATTAGCTCTTTTTCCGCATAAGGAATTAGCCCACTATCGAGCGCATCCCCCATCCATTTTGCCGAGAAAGAATGATCGGGGGTGTATTGTTTTTCCCACGAGTAATTAAATTTTATTTTTTGGCTAAATACAAACTCTCGATCATTACCCTTAAACTTTTCTTCAGCGCGAGGATCTCCGTTATCTTTTGCCTTTTTCCGCAACCAATCGCGTATTCCTTGATGATCGGCACATCCTGCGCAATAGAGAGTATCCCCATCGCGGGAAATCACTACAGAGTCTTTGCTGTGATCGTGGTTGGGGTGATCATTATGCATGGGGCATTGAAAGCGTACAAACCCATCGTTACGGGGTTTAGCTTCAAAGAACCAATCTTTAGCGTGTGTAGCAGCAAAATAAGCGTAGATATTGCTGTAGCCTGTAGTGTTGTGAGTCGCGACCGTATAACTAGCTTCGCGTTTTTCTCGCTCCTGTTTTCTCCTTTTGCTTTCCTTGCGAATAGAGGCAAAGTCGAAAGTTAACCACTTCTCAGGATTTGGAACACCATCGCGAACATCCTTGCAGTAAAGTTGGTAACGTCGTTTTTCATCTTTAATCTCGTTATCAGCCACTGAATAGGCGACAGCCGTGGAGACATTAAAGTGATGTTTCCTTTGTCGTTCGTATGTTTGGAGAAATTTAAAAAAATCGTATCTTTCAGGAGTAAATTTAGGATCTAAGCCATCTAATTTTGATTCTATTTCTGAGAGCGAATATGCAACATTCTCATCAATGTGGGTAATCTCTTGATACTTTCCCTTTGCTTTTCTGAGAAACCCAGCTAACCGCATTTCTCGGTTAAAGTTCGCGATCGCGATATCCGACCGCAAAGCAAAGATAAGTTTTTGCTGTAAGCTCTCCCACCTAGATCGATCAGTTAGGGGTCGCGACAGCTTAAAATAAACGTGCAAACTTTTACCGCCCGAAAACACTACTAGGCTAGATTTAAGCCCTAACGACTCCTCAAGCTCTCTCAAGCGTTCCCATTGTTGCTCGATGGGGCAATCATCGATTTCAGCGAATAAGCTATTAGCGTGGCGTACTCCCTCTTTTGTGATCACGCACCCATCATGCTTGCTGAATGGGATGTAATTGGGGATGATAAATAATTCCTTGCCACCCTCAGCTAAAGCTGTAAGCTCCCTCAAGCCATTACTGTAAGGTTTAGCTGCAATCCATCGTTTCGTTTCCTTATCGGGCTGTCGGAGCTTGATTAGCTCATCAGAGCTAATGTTGTACGCGTAGATCTGATTATTATCAATTTTGAGAATAGACCAGGGATTATCTTCATCCCTACCGAGTAAGCGTAATTGAGTTATAGCTGGGTGGGCTTTTACTTCAAACTGAGAGGGGGAAGGTTGTAACTTTTTGGGATTTGATGATAGTATGGTCATACAAGAAATGCTTTATCCGACTTGGTGGTCGGGTGAAATTTTGGTTCATCGCCCTGGCAGGCGGTAAATAATAATTGAATAAAAAAAGAGAATCCCGTCAGTAGCTGGTAACTATTGATGGGAACTTTGCTATTTTGGGGTATTAGATTCAAGATGTTGCTCTAAAATCGCTCGTATAAAGCTGCTATACGTTGCTCCGTAGAGTTTGCAGTTCTCTTTTAGCTGCGATTTAAGGTCAGTTGGAATTTTTACTGAAATAACTTCCATAAAAAATATACTACATTGTGGGCTTACATATATAGTTTGGTTGATCTACAAAATAAGTGCAAGTGCGCCTCCATGTACACATAAAAATTAGGTATTTCTACCCATAAATATAAAGCTATTTTTTATACCACTTACCCTCGCTTTTCTCCCAAGTCATAAACTCAGACCATTTATCTTTATGACTGCCTCTCGATGGTTTTCCTTCTCCTCTCTCCCTACGTTTTACCCAGTCGGAGAGGGTACTTTGTGGTATCTGTAGAATCTCGCGCAACTCCTTGGCTTGAATCCCTACAGGAGCAAGCCTTTCAGCTTCGATGCCCCCCTTAGGCTCTGTTTCTCCTATGATGGCTTCTACTACCTGAATAGCGTCTATCGTCTCTTCACGGCTCTCCTGAGAGGGGTTATTTTCTAATCTCGCTATGCGATCATCCAGATCAATCAGCACATCTTCATTCTCGCAAGCTTTACTACGCGCTTCTAAAGCTACCTCCTTTACCTTTCCCTCATCTAATATGCAATGCTCCTCAAGTCGCTCTAGTCGCTCCATCACCCCACTGATGGGAGTTTGAGGTGTTTGTCCAGCAGTAACACCCTCAATGCCATAATACAATTTCAAAGCTTTCTCGATGGCAACTGAGTAACTTGATTCTTGTTGTAATTTTTCCCAAACTTCAAGGGAAGGGCGAAAAGCTACGGTCTTATTTGCCTTGGGCATTTGTCAAACTCCTGTTATACATATCCCATATAGTATAACATATTGTCAAACAAATGTATAACAATCCCTGTGATTCTCTACTGGTAAGGATTACGGGAGTTTGTCTAACAAGTGTTATACAACTGTCATACAAGTATAACGCAGAAGGTTGTAATCCAGGTCTGGTAAGGGTTACAGATTGCGTCCCACTATAAACGCAGAAGGTTATGGTTAGTACAAATCAACTATTGTTTGACGACCTGTATAACAGTATAACGACCGTTATACACTTGTCAAACAGTACAAATCAACTATTGTCAATAAGGACTGCTTAATAGAAGTTGACATATCTATCAAGCTGTGTTAGCATTCTTGATGTAACAAAACAAAAGTTACGTTACATCATTAAGCGTTAGTAATTGAGAATAAACAATGAATAATTTAACAAAAGTTTATACTTCTGAAATAACTCCTGTTGATACAGGTGAACTATCAGCATTGACGCGCGCGAATACTGATGAGGAAATAATTAGCAAATGGTTAAAGAATAAGTCGCCCCAAACTCAAGAGAGCTACAAGCGATCTATTAACCAGTTCTGGGGATTCACTAACGCTGCTTCATCTTTCCCAATCGGTCTTACTAATTTAACTTCTGATGAAGTCGAACAATGGCGCGATCATCTGGTTAAGACCTCCTCTGGAGCTACTGTGAAAGCGAAGATAGCTGCGGTTAAGTCTTTGCTCAAATACTCGCACGCCTTGGGTTACAGCCGTTTTGACGTGGGCAAGGTTGTCTCAGTCCAGTCAGCTAAAGATACCATTTCGGAGCGCATACTATCCCCCGATCAGGTAGCGACTATTATTAATAGTGCTAAATTAGAGCGCGATCGCGTATTCTTGAAAGCTTTATACCGCACTGGTGCGAGGGTATCCGAAATGGTAAATTTGAAGTTTAATGATTTGGGATTTAACCAAGCTTCCGAATGCTATAGAGTCCACATCTTTGGGAAAGGCAACAAATCGCGGTATGTTAATATTTCAGTTAGTTTGTATTCGGAAATATTGAGCCTAAAAGGCAAGAGTGAATTTGTTTTTGTTTCAAATCATGGTCGCCAACTATCAAGGATTGACGGGTTTAGAATATTCAAGAATGCTGCTATCAAGGCAGGACTAAAAGAAGCGAGTCCCCATTGGTTTAGACATTCCCACGCCACCAACTCACTCGCAAACGGGGCTTCTTTACCATTAGTTTCAGCCACATTGGGACATTCTGATATCGCTGTGACGGGCAAATACTTACACATCAACCCCAAAGAAAGCAGTGGCGATTATTTAGATTAAAATCACATCGCATAGATACAAAAAACCCTCTCGATCTATGATCAAAAACGAGAGGGTTTTTTTGCGTATATATTGATAAAAATAAAAAACCTATGACTATGATCAGTTTGATGTCATTAGAAAAAACCTCGCGATCTGTTTAATTTCTCCGTCATTCTATCATTCTCAATTTGGATGATTCGTTGCTGTGTGGTGATTTGGGGTTTATTGCGACTAATTGTTTTTGTGGGCGTTAGCTCAATTGTATCCAATCCACCTATCAGATATTCTTCTTCTTGGCTGTCTTCGAGCTTATTAAAATTGGATGTTTTCCCTGCTTTTCTTGCGTTATATTCGTCTTGGGTTAGCTCGGAGATTATCTCAACCGTTGGCATATAATCATGAAATTTGCACTCTAAAACTGTTTTTTTTGTCATTGTTTTTGCTCCTTAAAATTTAGTTTGTTTCCATAGTTATCCTCTGGCGGTTTCAATGGTTTGGGTTCTTTTTGCTTTACTTCGGTCGGGGTGAAGTAGTCCCTAAACTTACAATCCCAAACTGGTTTTTTATCTACCATGTTAATGCTCCTACCTTAGATTTAGGTTGGTTTTGCTGTTGCTTTATTTGCCAGTTTTTGAAGGCACAATTATAGGTGTAAGCGACTTCTGCATGGTCGGAATTTACCAAATTCATGTCGCTCAAAAAAGAGATATTTTGGTAAATTTTTTGCAGAACTTCTGGTCTGTTTTCACCCTTATCTCGCCATCGAATAAGGCGCGCATAGTTCAACTCGTATTGAGCGATTTGACGCGCGATCGCCTCATCTTTGATAGTGGTAATATCATCGAAGCTTGCCCCTTTTGGTAAATCCACGATGCTGTAAGTTCCTTCAAAATTCGCTAACCCTAGCGGACAGTTTTTGATTGCCTCCAATTGGTCGCTATCTAAGCGATTATTGCCTGGGTAAATGTTGATTGCCCCTTGGTGAACATCGTTGATTGTGACCAATCTTTTTGCTGATTTTACAATTAGTAAATGAATCATTTTTTTTAGTTTTGGTTTAATTTGGTTTGGAATTTGTCGAGAAAAGTGTTATTGTTTTGCCTCATGATCCAACTTTGAAAGAAAGCCAAGCGAATGCTGCTTAAACTCGCTTTTTCATGCGGAGCAACGTCTTGAGAAGAATCCATAATATCGCTCAAAAACAGCCAATGCTGGAGGGTGTAAATATCAACTTTACAAGTTTCTGCAACTTCTAAGATGTTTCTACCTTTGAAAAACTCAGCGCAAACTCGGAAGGTTAAGCGTGTATCGGGGTAAGTGAGTTTATAGTTTTGTGGTTCTATTTTCTCCATTTCTTTTAGGAATTTATTCATTTGAAACGCCCTCCAATTGTGGGTACTCTACAGTGAGATCTAATACTGCGGAAAACAAATCTAATGGCAAATTTTCTCGCAAATGGTTCAGGAAATTTGCTATTTCTAGAGCGACTTTTCGGTCTACCATCTCAAGTAGGGAAGGATTCCAGTCTTCAGGTTCTCTAGATTGCAACAAAAACTTGTAAGCCTGCCATGATTTGGTTTCAGTGCCTAACAGTTTTATGGCTTCTACGCATTCAATCTCGAAGTCACTCCGAGCTTGTTCTACTGCCTCGTGCAGTTCGACTATTTCAGGATTATCCGATCCTTCATCGTAAGCTTTCAAGTAGTTATAAAGAGTTCTGGGGTTGATATTAGCTGCACGTGCAGCACCTGCTTTGCTTAGTCCGTGCCTGATGCAGAATGAGATCTTTTCGATTGTTTTTCTGTCTAATTTGGATGGCGTTTGAATCATATTTTTAGCTCCTATTTTTTACGCTTCTTATACAGTTTGAACGATAAAAAATCAGGAATTTCATGAATGAGAGAATTAATGCAAATAGTAAAACAAACCCTTTGCATCCCGTACAGCATAAAACCAGGGGATTAGCCCCTGGCTATAGCGCGATCGCGATTATAATTGCTTAATTTGTCACTCTGAAACCCCTTGGTATCAGGGGCTTACAGGTTAATCAGAGGGCTAGTTTTGCCACTCTGAACGCGATTAGAGGGCGAATAGCGATAACAGCCGTCAACTTTTGCAACTTCGCCAGACTCTACTAGGTTCACCAGGGCTTGCTCCAACTCTTGGGCGGTTACGCCTTCCCATTGGGGGATAGTCTGCACTAAAAGAAGGAGATCCTCGAAGCTTTTGGGCTTGGTGGCTCTTACCAAGATATTCGCGATTTTGTTCTGCAACTCTGACACATCCTTTTTTTGATGTGCTTGATGTGTCGGAGTATGTGTCATGCTAGAATCCTTTACTGGTAAGGGTTTCGGAGGCTCTGACACACTGACACATACTGACACATTCTTTTCAAGACTTTCGTTGTTTTGTGTGTGGGGGGTATCTCCCAATGTTCTTTGTTCCTTTTTCTCTATATTTTCTAAGTCTTTATAAAAGGATGTGTTTGATGTGTTTGATGTGCTATCCCTTGCCCCGTAAGGGTTCTGGCTGGCACATTCTTTGACACATTCTTTTTTTGATGTGTTTGATGTGTCGGAATTTTCCCACACTCTCATTCTTTCAGTTTTGTTTCCTTTGTAAGAATCGCGCCAAGT
>MWWA01000293.1_pt1 | contig 13597 bp, 5 predicted proteins | sample 1047341 | NCBI WGS metagenome assembly MWWA01 (sample SAMN06349978, study PRJNA376086) | soil metagenome | isolation source: MS5-1 sample Antarctic (ecotone) soil | place: Antarctica | collected 2015-01-13
AGGAAGTGAAAAATTCTTTGAACGATCATCAAAGATCTCAACATACTTCACATCTTTAACAATATTTCCCTTTTCATCTTTGGTTTCTATTTCAATAACATACCATCCCGGAGCCAGTGAATTTCCAATACATGCCTAACTCTGAATGTGTGATAGCCCTTTCTTTTAAGGATCTCGTAATGGCATTCGTTGTTTGAACATCTCCTGCACGATGTAGTGTAAGCGCAATCATGCCCTGCATGTACACAGGTTGTTTGGTCCAATGTAATTTTACCTGGGTTTTGAAATAGTTATAGGCGGTTTTATCTTTTGCATTCACTGCAAACTGCGGGAAAAAGCTGCGCATATATAAATAATGCGCTGCAATATTTGCCGGAACGGTTGTGCCTGTTTTATCTTTTTGTTTAACTATTTCATCATGATCTTCCTTCATCTTTTTATCGAGATAGGGGAGTGCATTTTTCACAACCTGCATTAAACGGCTTTCAAAATTTGCAGGTATGGCGCCCAGTTTTTGCAGGTGGCCAATCCCGGTAATGATGTATTGGGTTATGTAGCGGTCATCGGGACCGCCTTTAAACCAGGAGAATCCTCCATTGGAACTTTGCATGGCAATCACTTTGCTCAATGAGGTTTCCAGTTCGTCACTCATTTTGGTTAAATCAAAAAGCAGGGCGATGTTTCTTTTTTGTTCTTCTTCTGATTTGGCCTGCAATACCCAGGGTGTTTCTTCCAGCAAGGCGGATTTTAGTTCAGGATTTTTTTGCAGGTTTGATATGAGTGCTGTGGTATCTAAAGTTTTCCATTTATCAAAAACCTGTTTAATGCGTGGAACAGCATTGGCAATATGCATGGCCAATGCGTTTGCATAAAAACGGTTCCAGTTTTGTTCTGAACATTCATAGGGATACTCCATCATGTATGGCAATGTCTGTACCGCTAGCCAGGCGGGGTTAGAAGTGTACTCGATGGTAAATGCCTGGTGTTGAATGGTCTCACTGGTTACAGACTGTAACAATTTATCGAAGGTGAATGTCTTTGTGCCCGTGCTATCCATGGGCAGCGGTAAAGTTTCCGTTACTAAAATGCGGTTAGTCAACACTGGTAGTATGTTTTCTTCGCCGTCACTAAATGACTTTCCACCGGACTGGGTTCCTTTTGCTACAATGCGCCAGGTAAGTGCCTTGTTAAACAGGAAAGGTATATCGATGGGGAAGCTCACGGTAATGGATTCTCCAGCGGCTGCAGTAAAATACTGGTTGGGAAAAATGTTCTGGAACCATCCGTCCACGGGTTGGTTGGTCAAGGCATCGAACAGCATCAGTTCCACCTGTCCCGTAATTTCCTGGTCTGAAAGGTTTACGATCTTGGGTGTTAGTTCCAAATGATCACCTTCTCTTAAAAAACGGGGCATGTTGGGTTGCACCATCAATTCTTTCTGGGTGATGATCTCTTTTTGAGTGATACCCATGGATAGGTCACGGGTATGGCTAAACGCCTGGAATTTCCAGCGTGTTAATGCTTCGGGCATCGTGAAAGAAAATTGGATATTACCATCTTTATCTGTTCTGAGATCAGGGAAAAAGAAAGCTGTTTCGTTGAAGTTTGTTCTTATTTGAACGGCCGGATCATTTGATTGTTGGGGCGTTTGAGCGGTTGTAGAAACAGTTGAATCAGCCATTTGCATTTCATCATCTGCAGGAGCTGCTGATTGATTTTTTTGTACACCATAGCCAGTAACGACTACTTCTTGTAATTTCATATCCTCAGTGCCCGCAATACCAGCAACTCTTCCACGTAACATGCCAGGCAAATCATAATATCCAAATTGGTCAAAAATAAACCGGTCATATTCTTTCTTTAATTCTTTCCAAACAAATTCTTTTTGTTTTTGAATGGAATGAATGGCGGAAAAATTCATTTGCGCTTTCCAGTTAGACCGGTTGCCATAAACAGGCCATAATGAAGGCTTCTGCCATTGGTGCGGCACAAACTGGTCAAGTGAAGCATCATACATGGATGCCAGCATTTCAGCTGCGACCTTTTCATTTTTATTACCCTTGATCTGCATGGTCCATTCTTCATTACTGCCGGGGAGGGTTTTGTCCCTGAATGTGCCATAGGTAATTTCCAGTTCTTTGTTGGTCCATGGAACGGGTATGGTTTGGGAGAAATTATAAACGCGGTTATGCTTAATAAAAAACATATTTACCCCAAAACCACCACGGTCTTCTTCGGTTGCTTTGAAAGTAAAATTTTGTTTGCTGTTATTTAACCGGTTAAATGAAAACTTTCGTAAATCACCTTTGTCGTGTAATTTTTCCGTTTCCTGGATCAAAAACACATTGTCTGCAGCAGTACCGATACGGATCGTGGTTTGTTCGCCCGGTTCCAGGGTTTTATCTGATGGGACAACCCAAAGATATTGAGGAAGTGAAAAATTCTTTGAACGATCATCAAAGATCTCAACATACTTCACATCTTTAACAATATTTCCCTTTTCATCTTTGGTTTCTATTTCAATAACATACCATCCCGGAGCCAGTGAATTTCCGGAAAGGGTAAATGAAACATCTTTATGTGTGCTGTCTGTTTTCTCAAATACTTTTTCTTTCTTTTCCCAACTTCTTGAATCAGCTTCGTTACGGTATTCATCATGCGGAAAATGTGTGAGGAATTCTTCCTTGCTCATAACAAACTGGTCGGGTTGTTCCCAATAGCGGTGTCTTATAAGGCGGTTGGGCATTTGCAGGGAATGAATGGTAACAGTAACCTGTGCCGGAACAAATTCACCTGCCAGGTTTTTTGTAATGATGTTTATTTTTTTCAAACTATCTGCCGCCATCCGATTGGGTAATGAAACTTCCAGTTGGATAGATTGATAGCTTACAGATACAACTTCTTCACCCGTTCTTGTTTCACCATTTATATCCGTGATATCCGCATAAATTTTATAATCAAAAACCGGTTGCAGGTCTTTATTCAATGATTCATCCGGTATGGCTTTAAAAGTAATGATAAATTTTCCTGCATCATCCGTGAACACTTCTCCATGGGCAATCTCCATAGGAGAAGATTGTGGAGGCCAGATTCGCCAGGATAACCATGGATAAATAAAACGGGGTTCCCGAACAACGCGATAACTAACTTTAGCTCCAGAAATATTGTTACCTGCATATGCCTTAGCCATGCCCGTTAACTGGATGGAATCATTTACACTGTATGTTCCTTTCAGTTTTTCAAATTCAACATAGAATTTAGGTCGTTTATATTCTTCCACCCGTATTTCGGTCTCCCCTTCATTTTCTGATGTTGAAATACTGAACCGGCCGGTTAAGCCGGTTGATGGAAGTTTGAATGTTCCGGAAAATGATCCAAAATCATTAGTGGTTACATCCATTGAATCTACCAATTGATAATTGGCATCGTGTAAATAGACTGTGGTTTTATAGTTCGTTTTTACTTCCTTTTCCCCATTCAACCCTGATTCCGCAATAGCTTTGAAATACAAGGTTTGACCGGGCCGATAAATGGCCCGGTCTGTAAAAAAGTAAATATTAATTTCCTCATCTTTCAATTCTTCTTTGTCTCTCAATGGATAATAATCGTAATCATACATCCAGTCATTCATAAACAAGCGATCATTACCGTAATTGATCTCTACCTGGAAATTATTGCGGTCTTTCTGATCTTTCCTGCCCATAATTACCAGGCCATTTGCATCAGCTGTATAATGGCCTTGTCTTTCTTTTATGTTACGGGATGTATTGTAATTATATCGTTGCCTCCATACCTGCATATTGGCACCGGATAAAGGTTGACCGGTTTCGCGGTGCAGAATAAAAAAATGTTGCTGGTTGTTTATAAAACTTATATTGGATACATAAAATAAACGGGCACCCATAACCGTAGAAGAAATGTTGAAATTTATATCCGAAGAAGCTACCAGTATATATTCGCCCATTGGTAACCCATCTGCTTTTACTTCTACAGAATGTTGCTGCAAATCATTTGTGGCAGGCAGTTCCTGTTGCCATGATTTGAAAGAATTTGCAGCGACCAGGGTTTTCCAAAAATTTTCGTCACCATAATCCGTCCATTCTTCTTTCATTTTCTCAGTTGGTCTGACCAGCTTAAAATATAGGGTGGGAATATTTTTATATTGAACAAAAACCCGGAAAGGTTTTGCCGGTAGATTTACTTTTTCAACCTGGAACTGCAGATTTTTTTCATTGATGCTTTGAAGCAGGTTATATGCTTTTATGGCTCCCGATGCTTTAGCATCCTGTTTAATGATGGCCTCTGCCAGTTCTTTGGCTTTTATTCTCGCATAACGGTGGGTGGTATCTCCGTTTGGTTGATATTGACTGGCGAGGTTTTCATACTGCTGGGCTATTAGAAACTTAGCCTCCAATGCCACTGAGTTGCCTGGATATTTTTGTACAATTTGTTCAAGGGCATTTACATATAAACTGTCCTTATGAATCAGTGTAGTATGCTGGTTCACAAAAACGATTCGTGCAACATCTACATCAATAAGGGCATCGGGAGTTTTATCATTGAGATGAAAGGCCAGCAAGCGCTGGTAAATTTTCAAAGCATTATAATGATTGGAAAGGGTATCTTCTGTTTTAAAATCATGCTGGGCAAATTGGGATGCTTCTGAAAATAAATGCTCATCATCTAATTTAAATGCATACACTGGTTTATGGATATCTCTTTCCTCATTGGTAAAATAAGTCAATTCCTGATGAGCCAATAAGTCGTAAAGCGTTGGGCGGAGATTACGTGAATTTCCTTTAACAATAATGGCATCATAAGGTGGAAGCGGCGTTTTTTGCAAAAGGTTTTCAGGGTGCAAAGATTGTTTGAATAATTGGGTAATCTTTTGATGAAAATCTTCGGCAGTCCATGTATTAATATCATCTTTTATAAAACCAGTGGTTGCTGTACGATTGTACATTTGCCAGCGATGTTGCTGAAAATAATTCCAATACAAATTAGCCTGCAGGCTTTTTAATAAGGAAGTAACCGGTTCTTTTGATTCGAGGATCTCTTTTTCAATATCCGCAATGGCCAACGCCTGGTTGTTTTCCCGGGTTTCCTGTTGTAAACCGTTTATATAAATCAATGACTTTATAACCTGTGCATCCTGTTTTTCTTTTTTAGCCAGGTCATAGATCTTCCTTACTTCCGCCAATGCTGATTGAGGTAATTGTTTTTTTACCAGTTCCTCTACTTTTTTCCATTGAATTTCATAATTCTGAATGGATTGTTGTGCATTCATATAAGTTGAACAAAAAATCATTAAACAAAAAATGGCTAACCTGTATATGCTTTTTAACATCATTGTACGATTATAAATTTTATGATACTCTTTCAGATGCAATGAACGGGTGTTTTACATAAATGAAGCTGATGATTTCTAATTTGAAGAAATTTAAAGGTAAAAAACATCTCCCCACTTATTTTCCCTCTCAAAATTCTTTGTAAAAAAAAACCTTCCCGTTAAGAGAAGGTTTATATCCTTTGTTAAAAAAATTATTTCATTACTTCTGCCATTCGTTTTCCAATATCTGCAGGGCTTTTAACCACATGGATTCCACATTCTTCCATAATATTCATTTTAGCGGCTGCGGTCAAAAACACATTGTCTGCAGCAGTACCGATACGGATCGTGGTTTGTTCGCCCGGTTCCAGGGTTTTATCTGATGGGACAACCCAAAGATATTGAGGAAGTGAAAAATTCTTTGAACGATCATCAAAGATCTCAACATACTTCACATCTTTAACAATATTTCCCTTTTCATCTTTGGTTTCTATTTCAATAACATACCATCCCGGAGCCAGTGAATTTCCGGAAAGGGTAAATGAAACATCTTTATGTGTGCTGTCTGTTTTCTCAAATACTTTTTCTTTCTTTTCCCAACTTCTTGAATCAGCTTCGTTACGGTATTCATCATGCGGAAAATGTGTGAGGAATTCTTCCTTGCTCATAACAAACTGGTCGGGTTGTTCCCAATAGCGGTGTCTTATAAGGCGGTTGGGCATTTGCAGGGAATGAATGGTAACAGTAACCTGTGCCGGAACAAATTCACCTGCCAGGTTTTTTGTAATGATGTTTATTTTTTTCAAACTATCTGCCGCCATCCGATTGGGTAATGAAACTTCCAGTTGGATAGATTGATAGCTTACAGATACAACTTCTTCACCCGTTCTTGTTTCACCATTTATATCCGTGATATCCGCATAAATTTTATAATCAAAAACCGGTTGCAGGTCTTTATTCAATGATTCATCCGGTATGGCTTTAAAAGTAATGATAAATTTTCCTGCATCATCCGTGAACACTTCTCCATGGGCAATCTCCATAGGAGAAGATTGTGGAGGCCAGATTCGCCAGGATAACCATGGATAAATAAAACGGGGTTCCCGAACAACGCGATAACTAACTTTAGCTCCAGAAATATTGTTACCTGCATATGCCTTAGCCATGCCCGTTAACTGGATGGAATCATTTACACTGTATGTTCCTTTCAGTTTTTCAAATTCAACATAGAATTTAGGTCGTTTATATTCTTCCACCCGTATTTCGGTCTCCCCTTCATTTTCTGATGTTGAAATACTGAACCGGCCGGTTAAGCCGGTTGATGGAAGTTTGAATGTTCCGGAAAATGATCCAAAATCATTAGTGGTTACATCCATTGAATCTACCAATTGATAATTGGCATCGTGTAAATAGACTGTGGTTTTATAGTTCGTTTTTACTTCCTTTTCCCCATTCAACCCTGATTCCGCAATAGCTTTGAAATACAAGGTTTGACCGGGCCGATAAATGGCCCGGTCTGTAAAAAAGTAAATATTAATTTCCTCATCTTTCAATTCTTCTTTGTCTCTCAATGGATAATAATCGTAATCATACATCCAGTCATTCATAAACAAGCGATCATTACCGTAATTGATCTCTACCTGGAAATTATTGCGGTCTTTCTGATCTTTCCTGCCCATAATTACCAGGCCATTTGCATCAGCTGTATAATGGCCTTGTCTTTCTTTTATGTTACGGGATGTATTGTAATTATATCGTTGCCTCCATACCTGCATATTGGCACCGGATAAAGGTTGACCGGTTTCGCGGTGCAGAATAAAAAAATGTTGCTGGTTGTTTATAAAACTTATATTGGATACATAAAATAAACGGGCACCCATAACCGTAGAAGAAATGTTGAAATTTATATCCGAAGAAGCTACCAGTATATATTCGCCCATTGGTAACCCATCTGCTTTTACTTCTACAGAATGTTGCTGCAAATCATTTGTGGCAGGCAGTTCCTGTTGCCATGATTTGAAAGAATTTGCAGCGACCAGGGTTTTCCAAAAATTTTCGTCACCATAATCCGTCCATTCTTCTTTCATTTTCTCAGTTGGTCTGACCAGCTTAAAATATAGGGTGGGAATATTTTTATATTGAACAAAAACCCGGAAAGGTTTTGCCGGTAGATTTACTTTTTCAACCTGGAACTGCAGATTTTTTTCATTGATGCTTTGAAGCAGGTTATATGCTTTTATGGCTCCCGATGCTTTAGCATCCTGTTTAATGATGGCCTCTGCCAGTTCTTTGGCTTTTATTCTCGCATAACGGTGGGTGGTATCTCCGTTTGGTTGATATTGACTGGCGAGGTTTTCATACTGCTGGGCTATTAGAAACTTAGCCTCCAATGCCACTGAGTTGCCTGGATATTTTTGTACAATTTGTTCAAGGGCATTTACATATAAACTGTCCTTATGAATCAGTGTAGTATGCTGGTTCACAAAAACGATTCGTGCAACATCTACATCAATAAGGGCATCGGGAGTTTTATCATTGAGATGAAAGGCCAGCAAGCGCTGGTAAATTTTCAAAGCATTATAATGATTGGAAAGGGTATCTTCTGTTTTAAAATCATGCTGGGCAAATTGGGATGCTTCTGAAAATAAATGCTCATCATCTAATTTAAATGCATACACTGGTTTATGGATATCTCTTTCCTCATTGGTAAAATAAGTCAATTCCTGATGAGCCAATAAGTCGTAAAGCGTTGGGCGGAGATTACGTGAATTTCCTTTAACAATAATGGCATCATAAGGTGGAAGCGGCGTTTTTTGCAAAAGGTTTTCAGGGTGCAAAGATTGTTTGAATAATTGGGTAATCTTTTGATGAAAATCTTCGGCAGTCCATGTATTAATATCATCTTTTATAAAACCAGTGGTTGCTGTACGATTGTACATTTGCCAGCGATGTTGCTGAAAATAATTCCAATACAAATTAGCCTGCAGGCTTTTTAATAAGGAAGTAACCGGTTCTTTTGATTCGAGGATCTCTTTTTCAATATCCGCAATGGCCAACGCCTGGTTGTTTTCCCGGGTTTCCTGTTGTAAACCGTTTATATAAATCAATGACTTTATAACCTGTGCATCCTGTTTTTCTTTTTTAGCCAGGTCATAGATCTTCCTTACTTCCGCCAATGCTGATTGAGGTAATTGTTTTTTTACCAGTTCCTCTACTTTTTTCCATTGAATTTCATAATTCTGAATGGATTGTTGTGCATTCATATAAGTTGAACAAAAAATCATTAAACAAAAAATGGCTAACCTGTATATGCTTTTTAACATCATTGTACGATTATAAATTTTATGATACTCTTTCAGATGCAATGAACGGGTGTTTTACATAAATGAAGCTGATGATTTCTAATTTGAAGAAATTTAAAGGTAAAAAACATCTCCCCACTTATTTTCCCTCTCAAAATTCTTTGTAAAAAAAAACCTTCCCGTTAAGAGAAGGTTTATATCCTTTGTTAAAAAAATTATTTCATTACTTCTGCCATTCGTTTTCCAATATCTGCAGGGCTTTTAACCACATGGATTCCACATTCTTTCATAATTTTCATTTTAGCGGCTGCGGTATCTTCTGCTCCACCGATGATGGCACCTGCATGTCCCATTCTGCGGCCTGGAGGCGCAGTTTGACCTGCGATAAATCCAACTACGGGTTTCTTATTTCCCTGTTCTTTAATATAACGTGCAGCCTCGGCTTCCATACCACCACCAATTTCTCCGATCATTACGATGGCATCCGTTTCATTATCATTCATAAATAATTCTATGGCCTCTTTGGTTGTAGTACCAATAATCGGATCGCCACCAATACCAACGGCTGTTGAAATTCCTAAACCAGCTTTGGCTACCTGGTCCGCAGCTTCGTAAGTCAGTGTTCCTGATTTAGAAACAATTCCTATTCTACCTTTCTTAAAAACAAACCCAGGCATGATACCTACTTTGCATTCATCTGCCGTAATAACACCAGGGCAATTTGGTCCTATCAGTCGCGTGCCGGTACCTTGTAAATAATTGTTCACTTTTATCATATCCTGAGTAGGGATGCCTTCAGTGATACAAACTACTAATTTGATCCCTGCTTCGGTTGCTTCCATAATAGCATCTGCTGCAAATGATGGAGGTACAAAAATGATTGAAACATCAGCACCAGTACTTTTTACACAATCTTCGACGGTATTGAATACAGGTTTATCAAGATGCGTATTTCCACCTTTGCCCGGTGTTACACCACCCACGAGATTGGTTCCATATTCAATCATTTGAGTAGCATGAAAAGTACCTTCAGTACCAGTAAAACCCTGCACCAGGATCTTTGAATTTTTATTGATAAGAATACTCATTGACTAAGTTATTTTCGAGTTTTATTTTCCGGTAAAAGTGGTGCAAAACTAAGGAATTAGATCGAATGGTAAACCATGGATGTCCTTTTGAAATTAGCGCCTTTTATAATCTGCCTTTAGATAAATTCAGTCTTATTTCAGATATCCCCATGTAAGCGAGCCATGATAAGTTTGCCAATCGGCTTTGACATTGCCTTTCAGCGGTTCTATCATAATGGATGTCACCATCCATTCTCCGAGTGAGCTGATAAAAAAAGTTACTTCACCCTCCTCATCAGTATCTAATGTGTGAATAGAAATTTTTTCATTTAACCGGTGCCAGACTTTTACAGGAGCATATCTTAATGGCTTTCCTTTGAACAAAATTTTTACCTTAAAATCGCCATCTTTTGTTAAGGAATATGGGTTATCAGCAGGAATGATATCGATCGGCAAACCTGTTTTTTTGGAATAAGTTTTATCCGTTTTAGTGCCTACCTGGAAAATGGTTTTTGCACAACGCTGGTAATTTTCTCTTCCTAATTTAGTTGAAGCGCCGGCAGCCTTTCTTTCTTCAATAATATCGGTAAGCCTGTTTTCAGCCAGGTAATGTTCAAATTCAGTTGCATTTAATTCCCGTGTGGCAACTTTAGAATGAAAAGCAAGCATGGCCGTACCTTCATCAATAACAGAAATATTTAAAGAATCGCCGGGCAGGGTTGATATATGTTGATTGCAACTATCATTTACATCAGACCAATAAAAAAATAAACTGTGGATTTTTGAACGGTTGCCCTCCCAGTTTTTACCATTAAAATTATCCCCTGTAAAGAACCGCACATTAACCGTTTCGCCGGAATTATAAATAAATTTATTCGGCATGATCCAAAACTCATTTCCCTGCATTAAAAAGGAAGTGAGCATGACCGTTATAAAAACCAGGCATTTTTTCATCAGGCAGGTTTAATATTTTAATCAGGGTCTATCAGTGGATCGGCATCTTTGTGGGTCAGTTCACTCATATCCCGCTCATTGGGAATTTTACCGGTTTCTTCAAGCATCCGCATATCTTTTGCGTCTTTCAAAAATTCCGAAGCAAAAATAAAGTCGTTCAATTTATCATTTTTACTGAAAATGATTTCTTTATTATTTCCTTCCCATTCCTTTTCCCCCTGATGCATATATAAAATGGAATCGCCCATTTCCATTACACTGTTCATATCATGAGTATTAACAATGGTGGTTATTTTAAATTCTTTGGTGATCTCCATAATCAGTTTGTCGATGATCATAGAGGTTAACGGATCCAGTCCTGAATTGGGTTCATCGCAAAAAAGATATTTTGGATTTAAAACTACTGCCCTGGCAATGCCCACCCTTTTTTTCATACCACCACTTACTTCGGAAGGAAATTTTTTGTTTGTTCCTTTTAGTTCCACTCTTTCCAATACTTCATTAACACGTTCCAGCTTTTTTTTATAATTCCATTTGGTGAACATTTCCAATGGGAACATCACATTTTGTTCAACCGTCAGGCTGTCAAATAATGCGGAACCCTGGAAAAGCATGCCGATCTGTGTGCGGATCTCCTTCTTTTCTTCATCATTCATTTTGATAAAATCATGACCATCATATAAAACTTCCCCGGCATCAGGAAGAAATAATCCTACCATGCATTTCATCAGAACGGTTTTACCGCTTCCGCTTGACCCGATGATCAAATTGCACTGACCGGGTTTCATAACGCTGGAGACATCATTAATAACCTGCACATTTTCAAAACCTTTACTTATATTTTTTAATTCAATCATTTTTTATTAAGTTATAATAACAATGCCGACAGTAAATAGTCTGCAAAAAGGATCAATATGCAACTTACTACAACAGCCTTGGTACTGGACCTACCGATTTCTAAAGAACCACCAGTAACATAATATCCAAAAAAAGAAGAAATACTGGAAATAATAAATGCGAATGTATATGCTTTAACCATGCAGAATACAGCATTATATGGAAGAAATCCCTCCAACAAACCTTTATCATAAGTACTGGCTGATAAAATGCCAGCTGCTGTACCGGCTAACCTTCCTCCATAAATACCTAAAACTGCAGCAATGACAACCAACATGGGTATTACTACCATAGAGGCTAAAATTTTTGGTCCGATCAAATAAGCTTTGGTATTTATCCCCATGATCTCCAGGGCATCTATTTGTTCGCTAACTCTCATATTTCCTAATTCACTGGCAATCTTGCTTCCTACCACACCTGCCAATACAATACTAACCAGGGTAGGTGCAAACTCCAGGATTACCGTATCCCTTACGATTTGTGCGATTGTGGATTTAGGGATTAATGGACTTACTAATTGATAGGCTGTTTGGACGGCGGAAACTGCTCCCATAAATACGGAAATTATAGCTACTATGCCTAATGATCCTATACCTATATCGGAACACTGATGCATGAATTCTTTCCAATACATCTTAAAGTTTTCCGGCATGGAAAACATGCCCTTGATCATAAGTATGTAACGACCAAAATCCGATATGAATTTCTTCATTGAAAAAATCTCCCTGGATATTATTTAAAAATTAAAGATACAAAGGCCTAACTAGGATACTACCTTATGAAAAAATTGTTCCTTCTATTATCATGATTAGATTTCCTTATTGTTTTTTTTCGATCTTTTCCACCAACTGGATTTTTTGACTATATCTACCGGGCTTATTTTACATTTTTGTTGCGCATCCACTACGGCTATAATGGCCATATTGATAATACTTCTAACAGAACTTCCTAACTGTAATATATGAACGGGTTTTTTAAGTCCCATTAAAATGGGTCCTACGGCATCACCTGTTCCTAATTCCTTCAATAAGTTGTAAGTAACATTTCCTGCTGCCAGGTTTGGAAATATTAATGTATTTGCATCCTGGCCTATTAATTCGGAAAATGGGTAGTTCTCTTTCAAAATTTCCTGGTTAAAAGCAAGGCTGGCCTGCATTTCACCATCTACAATAAGCGAAGGCATTTTTTGTTTAACGATTTTGCGTGCTTCTGCTACAAGTCTTGCCTCAGGTGAGTTGCTACTCCCGAAATTAGAATAACTGAGCATAGCTATGCGTGGAACAATGTTAAAGGCGCTGACTTCCCTGGCTGCCAGTATGGTAATATCAGCCAATTCTTCAGCAGTAGGATTGAAACTTACCGTTGTATCTGCCAGAAACAAAGGCCCCTTTTTAGTAAGAATCATATACATTCCTGCAATGTTCTTAACTCCGTCCTCAGTTCCTATTGTATGTATGGCGGGCCGGATAGTATCCGGGTAATTTTTAGATAAACCAGATATCATAGCATCAGCATCTCCGGTTTCCACCATCATGCAGCCAAAATAATTACGATCCCGCATTACTTTTTTTGCTTCATAGGCATTCAGGCCTTTGCGCTGACGTTTTTTAAATAACAGATCGCCATAGTAATTTCTTTTTTCCTCCATGGCTTCGCCTCTTTGATCAATAATCGGGATATGATCAATTTCCAACCCATTGTCGGCGGCCAGCTTTTTAATCTTAGCTTCATCACCTAACAATATGGGATAGCCGATTCCTTCATCGTATACAATGGAAGCGGCTTTCAGGATCCTTGCATTATCAGCGTCAGCAAAAACAATTCTTCTTGGATCGCGTCGGGCCTTGTTACCTAAAATTCGTAATACCTGGTTATCTAATCCAAGTCTTTTATTCAAGTCATTTTTATATGCTTCCCAATCAAGAATGGGAAACTTGGCTACGCCACTTTCCATGGCTGCTTTGGCCACAGCAGGAGCCACTGTTTCTAACAACCGGGGATCAACGGGTTTGGGTATAATATAATTTGGGCCAAATAATATATTTTGT